>Ga0163217_1080686_pt1 | contig 11052 bp, 8 predicted proteins | sample SynspAceP_FD_185933 | JGI IMG/M metagenome (GOLD analysis project Ga0163217, IMG submission 185933) | Saline lake microbial communities from Ace Lake in Antarctica - Synechococcus sp. Ace-P (PacBio error correction) | ecosystem: Environmental > Aquatic > Non-marine Saline and Alkaline > Saline ... | reverse complement strand
TACAAAACAATGGAGGAAATTGACCTACAGGCATATCTATAAGAAAATATAGAAAGTCTTAAATAAATATCATGTATAGGGTTTGTTTGCCTTTTACGGCATATGCTTTACTTGGTTGGTGGAACATGGTCAAAACAAAAGAAGTAGTGGAGCCCACCAATATAGTTTTACTTTCTGGTGATGATTTGGGAAAAGGAATGGATCAGCAGTTATGGTGCGCAGGACTCATCACTCCAACCATAGACGCACGTTCCAAATCCGGAATGCAGTTCAATAATGTGTATTCCATGCCCCAAGTACGCCTCACAAGGAATAGCCCTCTTAACGGGCAGTATCCTGTTTAGGAACGGGTGGTCAATCATTGGGATGTTCCCCATGGGGTGGTGGGCCAATTTGGATCGAACAGGAATTTTCCCCTTTTTTCATGGTAAGGCAGGACTTCAAAAGAGCTGGTTATGCCACTGTATCGCAGCGGAAATGGCAAATTGATGATTTCCGGGTCAGAACCAGATGCCTTACCAAAAGTGGGTTTCGATGAATTTTTGTATTGTGGAACTGGTTATGAGGGTGGTATTGAGCGAGTGCGAGAGATACAGATCCTTATATTTACACCAGGCTGGGAGCAAGACGTTAATTTTGGTAGTTTTTTGGGCCAGATCGTATTTCGCTGATTTTCATAATAGATTTTACAACGGATAAAAAGAGGTTCCATTTTTGTTTTTACTACCCCATGTATTACCATTACCCATTTTGTGAATACGCAGATGAGTTCGGCGGAAGACCAATTTAGGGAAACTAAGGCCATGGTAGTTATACGATAAGAATTGTTGGAGAAGCTGTTAGGGCATTGAAAAGAAAATGGAATATATTAGAAATACCATTCGTTGTTTTACCACGGTAATGGTACTACTTAAAGCAATTACGGGATCATATAGGGGCCAGTTATAGGTTGGTTGCAAAGCGAGTACTTTAACCGAACCTGGAATTGCTGCACCTTTTTAGTGAGTTGGCCAGGGCATTATAAATCCATCAAGATCTGATGCCATGATCGATTTTACGGATATTTTGCCCACCTCTTTTGATATAAGCAGGGGTTGCTGAAAAAGTGATGGACTACTGCAACGCCGATCATCTACATTAGATGGTAAAATCGTATCGGGGGGTTAAAAATGTTCTGATATAATAACTCGGATAACTCGGAAAGAGATGGATTTTAGCATGGCAGCGTGGTAATAAACGCCCGCCTTACGGAAAAGGGTGGAGAAATTCAATATGGCCTATAGGATAGGGTAATTAGAAATGAGCAAGTATAAATTATATATAGGGTCAATAAAGAACCTGAAAATTCTTCGACCTAAATAACGGATCTACGAAGGAATAATATTCATTGGATGGGTTTCAAACACTTCGGAAGAAAAAGAGAACTTTGATAAGTTCTCACTGTTGTTAAGGTCGCTCACCGTTAAAGGGACAATGACCCGAAGTACGTACAAATCCACCTTCATCTTGGGAATGTGGAAATAACGGCAAAAGTCAGGAATGGAAATTGAATTAATTTAAAGTCCTTTTCACGACCGTTTTATATAATTCCCCGATGGCCCTAGCCTCGGCGGTTTTTGTATTCCCTTAATTAAATACATGGGCTTGTACTTTCTCCAAACATTGTTTTGGAACTAAAATTGTTATAATCGAGAAACAACTGTTAGTTTCCGACTTTCCCATAGATGCTATTTTTGATTTAATTAATTGCATCAATAACTAATTATTTTAAAGGGCTAAGCTTTGACCTCATAAAAATAAAAGAACTTTGGTATATTTCATGCCTAATGTTCAACCCCTGTTTTTATTTTTTTAATACTGTTTTTGGGAGTAATCTGAATTAGATGGCCAATCTCAGTAATGCTAGCTTTTAAACTATAAAATTTTTTAAGCATGAAAATTAAAAAAAAAACAAAATAGGGCAATTCTTGAACATTTTTTAGCAATTTCTATTATTGTTGTTTACCAATATGAGCTGTAAACAAAAAGTGATGAATGATAATGGTTATTTCATAAACATTGCAACGATGAGTTCTGAAATTCAGCTCTAATAATTGTTGATTTCGGGAAAAGGAACAGGAACAGGTACCTTATCAATGTAGATACTTTTTCATCACCTGTATAGTAATAGAAAAAAATAATATAAAAACATAGCTGGTCCAATGGAGAAGGGGGCAATGCTGTTTGATCTAACATTGAGATTGATGGGTCAATTGTTGGAGTTTTGCGTGAATGTCATTCGTATGAGAGTTAAGCATGGATAGATATGAAGGTCGACGGAGGCAATCGGATGTACATTGCAGCAATCCCTCAAACAATCGAATTAAAAGCCTCTGGTGCTAATTAAAACACATTTTCTGAGAAAGTTTCATATGGGGTTTAGTGAGAGTTTGAGGTGTGCATAGGGCGCGGAATTAACATGGAAGTTAAAATGGTCCAAATGATATGTTTTGGATTAATTTTATTGGTTTTAATACCAAAATCAACCATCCATATAGTTGTCGTTGATTTTATCTGAATTCTTCTATAAGGAATGGCGTGGGCTTTGGTAATTTGATTCTCCCATTTTTACAGGATATTTTTAATTATATGGCAATTGTATATTGGTCAGCACTCCATTTGTTTTGACCTTAAATTAAAAATCTGTTTGGTATTTGTAGGAAGGTGTTCTATTCCTTTGTAATTTGCGCAAGAACCTTATGTTTGTACCTTTAATGAGGAGTTAAAGTGCAACCAATTGAAATTTTTAATAAATGTTAGAAATTAATTTTTTAGTACTTTTTTAAGCAAGCTCGTTTCTATTTTTCGTGTTGCAGAGAAAATAAATCAATTGGGTGGGTCCCGTAAACAAAAAACACCCAATGTACTCATTGTTTTGGCTGATCAGTTTTCGTGCTTCAGCTACAGGATATGCTGGGGATCCGAATGTTGATTGACGCACATCTTGATAGCTTGCATCAAAAAGCGTAAACTTTAAAAATGGCGGTTTCCGGAATGCCCCGTTTCTCCCTTTGAGCTTCACTTATTTACAGGACAGAGGACCCTTAACACCATGGTGTGTTCTGAACGATTGTTTCAATTGGATAGGGCACAGCCGCTTGCCATGGAAAGGTATTTCGGAAGGCTGGATATGACACAGGTTTAACATTGGGAAGATGGGCACCTTGACGGGCATGGACGATTTACAGTTTATCCCTCCTGGTAAAAGGGAGACGGGGTTCAATTTTTTGGAAAGTTAATGAATGCACCACGATTATAATTCATCTGTTCTATTATGACAATAAACGATTCCAATCGAAAAAATCATGGATGGCTATTGATACTTTTGCACAAAGGATGCTGCCATTCGCTATATGAAGGAAAAAAGGTTCGGAATAATTCATTTCTGATGATCCTTCTCATGGGAACTCCCCATGACCTACCATACGGCACCTGAAAATTCATATAAGAACGTTATGATCCAGCAACAATAAAGCTCATGAAATGTAACCGGAATCACTAATGGATAAGCAAAAAAGACTTTGGGCGGGCTACTACGCCATATTACGGCTTGGATGATATGGTGGCAAATTAAATTCCACAACCTTTAAAGAAACGGGACAATGGGAAATTACTTATTATTGTATTTACTTTCTTTGATCATGGTTCGACTTCTTGGTTCGAATGGGGCCTATAAAAAGCAGCAACCATATAAATGAATCTATTTCGGGTACAATGCTTATTTCACCTCCAGAAAAATTCTTGACATTGCAATCGAGGAAAGGAGGCCCTTTTAATTAGAAGATATTAATGCCTACTTTATTAGATCTTTGAACAAACATACCTATTCCGGATTACGGTTGAGGGAATAAGTTTATAAGAATTATTTAGAAGGTACGGAAGTTTGTGGGAAATCACTTTAATTACTTGTTTGTACAGCCCTTTGCATGGACAGTATAAAATATGGCGGGCCAGGAATACTAGGGGAGCTAGTAAACAACCCAATTTGAACCCTATACATTAAATCTAGATGGCCATGGCTAGTTGTTCGACGATAAAATGATCCATTTCAAAAGATCAATCAGTTGGTATCCTTGAATATGAATACACAGGGCCAGTCTTGAATAGTTTACTGCAACCAAAAAAATTGAAAGATAACCGAGGACGAATTTTCTTGCAGGAATGACCTATGTTGCAAAATGGATTATCCAGTTGGACAAGACGGAAACAGTGCCTTACTCACAATAATGAATTTAAGTGGTGGAGTGTTGCGGTTAGTAACACTAATTTTTACGTTTCGTTTCGTTTTTAAAAAAGCAGGACTTTTATTTTTTTTGATTTTACAGGGACGGCACGGATGGTACTGGGTTAGAAGAAATTTATTTATGTTTGTCTTCATCAAGAATCCATTTATAATTTAAGAATAATGTCCTTATCAAACTTTATTGGCAGCGTATTTCATATATACCTTTATTATAAAGTGCGGGAAACTAACTTCTCAAAAATTATACAAAGCCAAGAATTTAGATCGCCCTAATATTATATTTTTCTTACAGACGATCAGCGTTTTCGACCGCATTGGGCTATGCGGGCAATAAACTTCCATTTTCCACCCAGAAATGGACAAAACTTTGGCCAAAGAAGGCACTTTATTTGAACAATGCGATGGTTACCACGGGCCGATCTGTGCGGCAAGGCTAGAGCTAGCATTTTGACCGGTTATACGAACGTACCCCATAACTTTCAATTTTGCAGACGGAATATTAGAGAATCCTATCATGGCCCAAACTCGTATCCGTCCATTTTTAAAGAAAACGGATATTTTACTGGATTTATGGAAAAAGTAACGGTGTGCGATATGATGAGTTGGAAAAACAGTTCGAACTTATGGAGTCATATGATCGAATAATAATTAAAGGACAGACGTGGGTATTACTACAAAAACTTTTAGGTAAAAGATACTGTGCCCTTTTACCGCTATTACGGGTCAAAAAGGCCATAGATTTTTATTGCTTTGATGCCAAAACAGATACCCCATTTTGCCTTTCATTAAGTTTTTAGCCCCCACATGACCATGATGGGGCCGGAGATCATATTTTGGCAACAAGGAGTCGGTGTGTTGCTTCAGAACATTGGAATCCTGGACCTGATTTGGGAGAGGATAAATACTTTGAAGCCAGCCAAAATTTGTACGCGATGCTTTAACCGATTACGGCTGCGACCTGGCGCTACGATACCCCAGAAAAATACCAACTAGCTTTAAAGGCTATTACCGGATGATTTCGGAATAGATCGGAAATTGCCAAAGATTAGGGAAGGAGCTGAAGAAGAGGGGAATTGATAAAAATACCGTCATCATTTTGATGGGGATAAAGGTTTATTTCTTGGGTAGAGCGTCAGCTTGCTGGTTAAATGGTTATTACTATGATATTCGTTCGGGTACCTTAATGTGTTTCTCGACCACGTTATAAAGAACCAAAAAGATCAAGCGATTGTCTTGGCATTTGAACATTGATGTTGGCCTCTACCATTTCTAGACCTAGCTGGTAACTTCCGGCACCTGAAACTTGGGGCAGGGGGAAACAGTTTGATGCCGAAATTTGTTGATAATTCAAAGGAAAAAATTTTTGAACGGGTACTGTTTTGATCGAACATCTTGGGAGTTTGAAAATATTCCGCCTAGCGAAAGGTGTACGTACTTAAGATTGGAAATATTTTCGCTATGTTAAATGATAAAATCTTTTTGAGAACTGTATAATCTTAAAGGTTATCCCAAAGAAGATCAATACTAGCTTAAAGATTTAAATATACTGAAAACTTAATCGTTCCGCATAAAAACGAAATAAGCTTATTCTAGACTTCTGGATGAATATTTCAACACAGGGACCGGCCATTTAATTGTGGAATGGTTAAAAGAAACACTACTGGGGTAAAGATAATTTGATTTCAACCGGGAATACGGATGTGGGGTGGTGCCAGATGGCGCCAGGTCCTCGCATCGGCCTATTCAAATATTGGGTTAGCTTCGTTCGAAGAAAAAATAAACAACATATAGGTAAATGTCTTGGAATTAGTGGGGAAATAAGATCCAATACTTTTCATCCATAAAGAAATGGAGGGGCTCAGGTTTGCCAAAGTGGGGAGACCTTACTCTGGGAAAGTGCGTATATGGGATCAGGACAATCGACTTTCCGATATTCCAAAAACGCAGATTAGTTCACCATCGGCAGCCCAAGGCGACATAACAACACCTAATTGGGTTTCAAATAGATAAAATAAAAACCGGTCGACTTTGAAAAGAGGTGAACCGTATTTTATCGATTTTTTGGAAAAGCGGCTATCTCCAAACCATGGATTTTGTTATAATTTGCAAAACCGGCCCATACACTTACTTTCAGAATTGGAAGAACAGTTGGAAGGCGAAAATATAAATAGGGAACTCTGCCTTAACAACTAGTATATCAGGTATCAAGGAAATTTAGAGTCCATGTTACGCCCGTCAAACAAATATTCAACTCAGATTCAAAGCAGAAAACGAACACCTACCGGTAAAGCGATAGCGCTACCTGAAAGGTTTTTCCGGGTATTATTGCCTTTTGCGATATTTGCCGGGTACGGGGCCAAAGAGCCTTGGGACTGCTGGAAAATTTCACGCAATGGCGGCATCATCAGTTATTGGGAAGATGACCCAGCAGTTTCTCGAGTTCAATGATATTTTTGGAACCAAATTTGGGATATTCACTGTAAATACTCTATAAAGGCCAACACTTTTACGGTCTTTACGTAGACGGTTGACGCGAACGGATTCCTTTGAGGCTGATGCGATTTGAACCAAATAGCCCATTATACTACATGCATTCGCGAATTGCATAGCAGACAGACCATTGAATATTTTTTATGAAAACCTAACCTGGCCGACGGGAATGGCAACAGATGTGGCACTTGATGTTTTTATGCCGATTATTGTACAGGGAATATTGAACTTATCCAGGGAAATACTACGACCAACTTAAAATATAAGACCCTTTATGAGCTTTTGCGAATGAGGATGGTTTGATTAACCTCTACCAAAATGACGCCGGAATTAAGGGCCAATCTTGGGTTTTTCAAAAGACCTGAAGGAAACTTTAGGGATATTGTCGATTGGCCCTTCTGCGGGTTGGGGTGAGATCCTACCACAAAGGGCGAACGTGACGGTTTACGTTTTTTTAAGGATTATAATACCGTTGTCAATGCCTTTACTATCAGAACATGAAATCATGACAGAAATTTTGCTTGAGCTCTTTAGGCAAGCACTCAAGAAGCTTGGATTTAATTGAGGGCATTAAAGCGAAGAAGGCTTTCAATGAGAAAATGTTCGACTCCGAGAGAGGGAATCTCATAGACGGAATTGGAAACGAGACCATAATCTTTACATGCCAATATGATGCCTTAAGCTTTCAATATGGTTTCCGAGGGACCATATAGCATCGGTTTGGTTCGAATTTGTGAATCAAGGGGGAATGGCTGCAGCGGTTATGGCTCACATATTTGATGGATGGATTGTAAAATGGGAGTGCAGGCAGATTATTGCCCTGATTTTGTTACGGTACTATGACAGAAGTTGGTTTACAATATGGATAAGGATCGGATCTACCATTACCCTGGAAGCGTGGGATTCTAAAGTATAAAAATAATTTGATTGGAACCATGCATGGGGGGCCGTACCAGCAAATGCCATTCACGAGGCTTTGGGGATACAACCAAAGATTTTCCAGGTTTTGCATTGCCACTATTAAGCCACACAGAATGGGGGATTTTAAAGAATAGTGCTATAGAAGAAGTACCCCACCTTTAAGGAAACATAAAGGCTACTAACAAAGCTCAAGCGTAGCATTCAAATATATACAGGTTGAAAAATCAGCAATATGGGTGGAGATTTGAAATAGCGACCTCCACTGGAAAAGAACTAATTGCACAACTGGTAAAAAAGTGGCTGCAGCATTCGGTTCTATCAGGTTAGAGCCAGGAAGCTGTGAAATCAATTAGAATAAATTCCTTTTAATTTGGAAAGAAGTTTTGATGCATGGCTATAGTAAGTGTAGACGGGAGAGAGAAAATTAGATAGGTATTAATGGCCCATTAATCCTGATATAATAGGGTAGGGAACGGAGTAAAGATGTGAAAGCACCCTTCCATTGTCGGACAGGTCTATCCCGTCTTCGGTTCTCTCGTTGTTCTGGTTCTTCGATCGTGTTTCGTCTGGTTTTTTTCTTCCGTTTTCGTTGGTCGGTTGTTTTTGTTTCTGTTATGGGTTCGTTTTCTTTGTCTTCGGTTCTCTAGGTTTTGTTTCTGTTTTTTCGTCGTTGTTTGGTTTGTCGTCCCGTGTTTTTCCTAAAGACGGGGGTTGGGGTGAAAAGACACGCCGGTGTGTGATGATCCCCCGCAATCGCCCGTGAGGGTCACCTCAGTTTTAATCCCCCCACCCCCGGGCACTTGCACAGCGAGATCGCTGCCTGGCTTGTTTGCGGCACCTTGGACCGGCAGCGCGCTCCGGTCGCCAGGCTAGCCTCCGCCCCATGGGCTGCATCCTCTGGGTTGATCGATATCGATCCGATCGGGTGCCGCATTGTTCGGGGAAGCTGCGCGCTACGAGCAGGGGAGAAGGCCCAGAGAATCGGATATTACCGCGTATTATCCTCGCGCTCGTTGAACATACGAGAACACGCCGCCCGGCGGCCGTCTGCATCAGCCCTTTTCGACAGGTTTGCATCCACTGATTCGCAGTCTGATTGTGTACATCTGTCGAAGCTCCACGCCAATTCGCGATCCGCCACACCAATGGGGTCTGGTCATTAGGCCATGGCGAGTGTCCCATCAAGGCCCAAGCAGCGTCTTAACACGCACTCCCTCGGCTTCGCCACCAAGGCCCAGCAACGATGCGTCATGGTTCACAAGGCGCGGGGTTTTCAAGCTCTAGGTCCTCGATGATGGAACAAATCATCACGACGCCAAATTTCGGCGAATCTGAAGGTCCTGGTTTCTGGACCCCACCAGCACCAAAGGCTTGGTCCGATCAGGATTGCTCCGCCGCGAGATATCCCAGCACTCGACCCCGAGCCCCAAAGAGCGTGGGACGCTTGATCGGTACCAGCTATCAATCCCGCCGCGGCGAGTATAATTGATCGAGGCTTGGCAACAAGGAAACCTTCCTATTAAGGGGCAAAACTTTATTTTGTCGGGCTGTCTTCCCGAAACGGGTCAATCAGATGGGGCAGCGGCCCGTCTCGTTTAGGCTGCACGTCCATATAACAATCTGGCTCTATTGCACTTTTCGCGTGACAGCCGTGGTGGGCAGCTAGCCACCTCATGGATCAGGCGGTTTAGGTAGACAAGGTCTGTACAATAGACGCTAGTCAAATAATCCGCATCCCCGGTCATCTGTGCCAGGCGCTAAAACGATTCTCCGCGCTGCTCTCTACAAGCTGCGCGGAGCTGAGCTGAATGTTCGCGTTGATCGCGTGCTGTAGATTGCCACCTGCACAAATCCTTGGTACCATTAAGCCCCAGTTTTTGGGGTTCGAGCTGTCGCAGGTAATAGTTCTTGAATATAGCCTTCGGATTCAAGGCGTTGACGCGCCGTCGGCCTGCCTGGTGAAGGCGATTAGATTCAACGTCTCTCGAACTCTTGCGCTGGTGAGGTGGGCGTTTACTCTGCAATCGAAGCCAAAAGGGCGTTTATCTTGTCTCATCCAATGCCATGCGAGAATATTACATAGATCGGAGGAACGAATGGGCGCTCAACCCCGCACGCTATTACCGTTTTGGGTCTGGAATTTGGGCCGCCTACTACGGGAATTGCCGGCGCATAATTCGTACCTATGGCTTAGAGCCGATGCATTGGGCGGAATGCCGCTCGTTTCTTACCGCTTCTAAATTTTTATGAGCGGTGTGTGAGACCCGGTCGATCTAGGAACGCCGCTGCACCCTGACTGATTACTCGGTCGTGAATGGACAAAGGGGGGATCCAAAGCGCAAAAGCCGTTTTTCCGCGCGCATTCTTCTCAGTACAACCCTCCGCGCTCACGTCAGGTTTATTAGCGCCAGCTCGCTTTCGCCATGGCAGAACAGACGCCTGGCGCCGTCCAAACAGATCTCGGACTGCGACTTCTGCATAGCGCCCGTTGCTAAAGCCGTACATCAATGGCGCGCCGACTGGCAAGGTTTGCCGTTAATACCCCCCCCCGCCCTCGGGAATTTTTTTCAAAAAAAAAAAGATTTGAGATCGAACGAGGTTTGATCGCATTTTTACGGTCGCTTGCTTTTGAAACGATGTTTTGGACGGCGGAACGGTCGTCGCTGACCACCTGAGGCGTCACCGTTTTTGCCGCGGCTGGCGACAGTTACCGGCATCGGTGCGCGCGTTCGGCAACGGCGCACTCGAGGCGGGAAAAAAAATATGCTACACAGGGCGCAGTCAGGCTCGTTTGGAGGTATCGGGGTCGCGTATCGGGTGGCGTTGGTTGACCGGTTCCTGAGGATAAGCGCAGCCGTTGAGCGCTCCTCGGCTCGCTTTTTGCTGCAGCGCCTCACTCTCTCGGCCTGTTGGGCGACGGCTGCGCTTTTGATCCAACTTGAGCTGGACCGTGCGTGGGGCGGAGTGCGGCCAGCTCCGTTCCGGGATCGCGCTGTCAGAGTTATCCGAGCAGAGTATCCGGTTCAGAAGCTGTCCGAGTTGGTTTGCTATCTATAGGTTGATGTTTCTGGATTGGTTTGCTGGTTCTGGTTCGCTTCAGGCGGGCTCTTCTCGGGCGCAATTTGGGCTGAACTTGGCGGAGCGGTAAGGTACAGAAGCCGCGACACTTCAGCGGCCTTAGGTGCGTTCAGGCCGCTGCTATAGTGGCAAGGGACGCGGGCTTGGCGGCTACTGTCAAACAACAAGCGACCCATCTGCATTTTCAACGTACCTTTTTTCCTTTGGGAGACCAAGACCGCGATCAATCAGCGTATAGTGCTGCCTCGCGTCGCCGGGCGGCTTTCCGATATTTGATGGCG
>Ga0163217_1050993_pt1 | contig 11052 bp, 9 predicted proteins | sample SynspAceP_FD_185933 | JGI IMG/M metagenome (GOLD analysis project Ga0163217, IMG submission 185933) | Saline lake microbial communities from Ace Lake in Antarctica - Synechococcus sp. Ace-P (PacBio error correction) | ecosystem: Environmental > Aquatic > Non-marine Saline and Alkaline > Saline ... | reverse complement strand
GGTTCGGCATTGGTTCAAGCAGCGTATTTCTGGTGAAGACATGACCTATGAGGCCAGCGTTTGTGAAATTCATTTTCTAATTGGGTTAGGGTTAAAGTGCTGAGGAAAATAAAAGCTATTTTTTGAGTAATTTTAGTGTGGTGTGACGTTTTCTGTCTTACTATAAAAGGGAATAAATGGCGTTTTTGGATGTGCTTTTAGTCGTTTATTTGGTCGACGGGGTTTATTACCGGAAAACCTCAGTCGTCGCTCTCTTATCGATCCTAAAACGGTTGTTACTTGGGTATCCGCTTCTGTTGCGGCTGGTTTTTGCTTTTCCTCGCCATTGCCTTTTTTTGGGCAGCGTCGACATTTTCCTAAGTGGAAAGCTGCCTAAACACATTATCGCTGGCATCTTGATGAATGGCTTCTATCTTGGGCTTCGCTTAGTCGCCATCGCCAAAGGTTTGGCCTGCAGGTAGTTCATGGCGCTGATTAGGTGCCTACAAACCGGCTTAGTCACTTTGCTTGCCTTCCTTAATATAAAGAGGAAAACGTCGTTCAAAGGCATTGTCGTATGCTGATTGGCCATGGTCGTTTAATGTGGTGTGAGCCCCGCCTTAGAGCTTGGATATGGAATCAGCGGCGGTGTGTCAACTTATTTTTACCTTTGCTTGGCTTGTCGGGCTATATTGCGCTCGTCTCTTGGGGTGACCTATCAAAAAAATGTCATATCGGATCCTCGGATATTTTCAGACTCAATGGCGATACAAAATCCTCGCCGCCAGTGATGGTGTCTTTTGGTTTGGTCTTGATGTTTAGGTGAAAGCCTTTTCGGCGTGCAGCTGGAGTGCGGTGCTTACTGATGTTTGGGGCGTGATTGTATTGTCGGCGGCGGCGATTTTTAATGTGTGGTTGCTGCAGAAAAAGTCAAAAGCCTCGCAAGTCTCAACCGTCTTTTCTTATTACTAGCGCCACCCCCTTGGGCGCTGATAGAAAGGTTATTTCTTATTCAACAGAGTCCATTGACAACGATTCAGATCGTCGGCTTTGTGGTGACTATCACGGGGTGTAGTTTGAGTCGAAACTAAAGCCAATCCAAGGAATAAGCACATCACACTGGCAGAAAATTAACGGCAGTTGATGTTTGATGCAAAATGTAGATTACTTTTTTTAAGGCGATGAAAGTTCAATTCTTGCTTCGGCGTCTATCAATTAAGGTGCCGAAACGTTCGAGTTCATCGACTGTTGTATGATCGAATTCAATTTTGCTGGGCAGAAGTTGACTGTTGGTTTGTTAGGTGTGTGGACCAGTTGTTATTCTGGTATTGGTGGTGAATGCTTTGCCTCCAAGACCATTGCATGCGCAGGCCAGGGCGAGCTAAAGCAAAGTGGCAAATCTCCGATTAATCCGCCAGTAATCCTTCCCAGCGAGTCAAAATTCTTCCATGAACTTATGAAGGTCATCAAAAGCTTGTGCGTTTGCCTTGGATGCCGTGGTCTCCATCCAAAAAAAACCATTCGCCTTCAAAGCAATTTCATACGCGTTACATTGGCTTGAACAGGCGTATCAAGGGTGGGTCCCAGCTCTTTTCGTCTAGGACTTCTGACGGATGCAGCATGACGCCTTGTTCGAGAATATAATTTGTAATATGAACGAAAAATCTTCTTAACAAGAGGAAAGACTTGTTGTCCTGCTAATTTATTCAGGCGGATGTTTGGAGATAGCAAGATCCTGGCTTAAGCGCTATTGTTAGGTGATAGCATTTTCAATTGGCGCTGATTTGGCGGACAAGCTGAGTGAAACCCATAGAGATTTCCCGTGATTAATGATAAAAGCTTTAAAGCTGATGGATTGTATCACCGAAGGTGTCACCCGCGTCTGGCCTTCTTTTTCAAGGCGGTCTAGGATACATTTTGCCAGAGTCGTTCATGATTCTTGGCAGATATTATAAAAGAATAGTTCCCAAGAGTTAAAAGACCGGTGTTCGTGGCCGTCGTCGAAGCGATATTTGTAGCGCGTAGTTACCAGCGCCTTCGACGTTTCACTAATTGGCGGACGTCTTTTTTACCAAACTGCAGAATCGCATTTGCATACCGTGTTCCGCGAACTTCTGCAGACGGAGAGTGAATTCGTAAATACTCGGCGGCTTTAGACGAAACGCTTGACCCATCGGCGAACGTTAGCGCCAACTCAACGAGATTTTGCTTATGGTAGTGAATTTTGTTCCCGGCGCAAGGCCGTTGCCATGGTGCAGATTCCTTTTTTAAAGTGTAGAACACCTTTCAGGTGAAAGCGGTCGTGTTACTGCAGTTCCACAAAATGTATTTGTCTCAAAGTCTTCATTCTTAAAACGATTTCGCCCCAGCTGCTCATCAAACATACGCGGCTGTTATTTCGATTAGGTTTGATCGTCCAGGCATGTCGTGGCGGAATAAGACACTTCCTCTACGTAAACGTTCCAGCACAGTGTTAAAGCGACGCGCCACGATGTTCTCTGTACGTCGTTCACCTGAAAAGCAATCTCAGCAATCCGCTGAAATGCCTTTCTTCGGTAAAGTTGAGGTGATATTTTCTGTCTTTCGCTAAGAGCAACATTACTGTTTAGTGAAGAGACGACGCTTTGGTTCAACCAAAATGCCGTTTAAAATCGTCTTACCGTTCAAGGCATCCAGTTCCACCGCGAAGCGGCAAACGACCTTGCAGAACTCAGGGAATCAAATCTGAATGGTTTAGACACCATGAAAAAGCCCCGACCAAGCGAGATGAATAAAATGTGATCCCGTTTTGTTATTCATTTGCCGTTATTTGTGCTGAGGTACAACCTTCAATTCAAAAGGCCAATAGATCTATCGCTGAAACGCCTCGCGCTATTTACTCTCCCCCTGTGTTAGGCGTTTCAGAGCTTTTATTGCCGACCCTTTGTCTATTTCTCTAAGGGAAAACGATGCCGTTTTGTTCTACCGCGTACCACCGCACGAGCTTTCAGTTCTTCCTTCACTTTGACCAGTTTAGCCCGCTTCTTCATCTCGGGACTTTGGCCGTTTAAAGTCTGGTCTTTTACCTTCAATTTACGGTTTTTTTGGTTTTTGCGATCTCAAGCTGAAAACATGTTTTGCAACTTGTGAGCTGGTCATTTCTTTCCTATGCCGTGCCGTCAGACCGCCCGTCAATAGCCCAAGCCAAGCCTTATCGACAACCAATTGGTGAGGTCAGCAACGTCTGATGTCGATTTCTTTGTCGTCCAATGACCTGCGCGTAATTTTTTACGGAAAGTTTTGACCGTGGCGCTGTCTTCAACTCTGGGATCTCCGCACGAGCTGGGCGGTAATAAAGCGTCAAGGATGCGATCTTCGGGCAGCAGCGTCTTCGGCTTTATGGCAGCAGCTTATCCGTTTCTTGTTTCGCGAAGCATTTTGATGGCCATTCGACCAAATCACGAATAATGGATTCTACGTCGCGACCAACATACCCACTTCGGGTGAATTTTGTGTGCCTTCAATTTTGGGATGAACGCGCGTTGATAGCTTGCTAAAAACGGCGAGCGATTTCGGTTTTACCCACGCCCGTCGGCGCCTATCATTAGTGGTTTTTTTTGGCGTAATTTCGGCGCGCATCTCTTCAGGAAGTTGGCATTGCGACGCCAGCGGTTTACGCCAGCCGCAATGGCAGGCTCGTTTGCTTTTTGTTGGCAATAATGTGTTTGGTCTAAGCGTACCGTCTCTCTTGGGGTCATTGCTGCTCATTTAATCAATTCTCTTCTATTCTTGATGATGTTATGATCGCGGATCGCCTTTGGGTTAGGCGGGATTGGTCTTTCCAAGTTGGTGGCTCAAACGCGATTTTCTTCAATGGGTGTGAAACTGTGATGGTGGAAGACACAAATCTCCGCCGCGGCAATGTTGAGACTTTTCTCAAACATTCTTTTGGCGATAGATTCTGAAATGCGTCCCTGTCGAAATCAGAGGCGCGAAACTGCCGCTTTCTGCGAAAGTGTACAGAGCAACCAACCCCGATGGGCAAGTGCGCGTGTTTTGAGGTTCAACGACATCACCTGTACCAGTGATGATTAAGGTGCTGGGTCTTGTTAGCGACAATTATTTAAGGCAGGGCTTTCTAATTTTGCGCAGAGCTCTGTCTGAACGCCAGTCTTTAGCCCGTAGGCAAAACCGCGGCACGGAAACAAGATGCCCTTTGGTGTTTTCGAGTTGGCCTTCAATTCGTTTCGAATAGGGTGAAGGCATCGGCTGTGCCGGCGGCGAAGTTGCAATCACTTCTCCACGATATAAGCGACGCCACTTTTCCGGAGAGCATTGCCTTTCATCACGGTATTGTTTGCCTAAGAAACTTGTCCATCGCCGCCTAACGACGACTTGGGTTGCCTTACGCTACAGTAAGAATCGTTGTCATGGTCTCTCCAGTTTCGATTCTAATTAAAAGGGGGCCGAGCGAGAGGATTCAGTGCCCAAGATTGCATACAAGAGGAACGCTTTCACTTTATGTATGCAAGTTATAAGCCCGCATATCTGAAGGGGACTATTGCCTCTTTTTTGGACTTTATAGAGTAGGCGATATTTCCATCCGAAACGAGTTTGTCTTCAGCCCGATTCATTTTGCGAAACCGCGATTCATAAAGGGGCCAAGAGTAAACACGGTACCAAAGGGTTGCTCCCTTTGCGATGTCTGCGACATTGGCTTCGACTAAGCCCGATTATGGGATTAGCCTCGCTTCATTGCGCGTTCGGCCGTCTTTCTGGACTGCGAAAGAAGCGGCTTGTAGCATCGTTAATAACAAATCTTGTTTCGCCGCGAGGTGTTGACTGGAAGCGTCAACTATGAACTGGTATCGACCTTCGCTGTCTGCAGTATTGATAAAATTTCCAAACGTGTCTTTTTACAGGTTACTGGTTTAGTTTTCACTTCTTTGGGTGGATTTAATTTCTTTAGGCAGCGGTTTTACATACGGGCTTTGATTTTTTTCGATTGCTTAGATTTGGGTGTTGGCGGCAACTTGATTGAGTTGCGTAATTCCGTAAATAAAGCCACCAAGGAATAAGCGGGACTAAATGCCGATAAACACCAAGCGGTTTGCGTTTCGCGGCGGAGGTGAACGTGCGAGTCGCGCCTTTTCTGGGACGATCCTTCCTTTGATGCCTATTTGCAGGGGATTAAAAATAATTAGTGCTTTTGGCTTTTTTAAATATTAGACGTCAATTACGACGCGCTCATTATGCTTGCTAGATCAGTAATTTCCAGTGGATCGACGTCGATTGCGAAACGAATTTTATTGCTGCCTTGTGGATTGTTTCTAACCAATCTGTCATTTCATTTGGGTCGCTTTGATGTAAAGGCGCACGATGAGCCAGATTTGATGGAAATAAGTCTGTTGCTGGCCTGCTTTACGATACCAATGATTGCGCGTAAGGGCCAACCAGCGTAAACGTCTTTTTGCAAAGAGGGGTTCAAGGTCATTGCGCATCGCAGACCAAAAGCTGCATAGGCTTCTTAGTTCATTGCGGATTCAGCTTCGCTACCGATGACTTGATGGGTAAAAGGGCGGTAAACGAGAGCGAGTTTTTCGCTCTGCGTAATCCATCAATTGGGCAATAGTGTTTCGTAACCCAAGTTGCACAAAACATTCGATTCGCGGCATGATCTGGATGGTAGGTTTGCCAGCAAAACATTGCCCCCCGGTTTTTTGCGCGCCGCTGCGCGCCCAGAGGACTTGTGTTACAAGTTGAGCAGTTGCGTTCCAACCTCTAAAGTCTGAGGAAAACAGCCCTGCCTCAGCGGTCCATAATGACGACTAAATAAACGTTCCGGAAAATGTGACTTTCCGCCAGCATTTTGTGTGCCAATAGAATGGCTTGGTCATTGCTCATGGATTTTTTGGCGTCAAGCTTTGCCATCGCGGGACTTGCGCTGAGTGCTGTCTCGCGTTCAATTCTGTTAAAATGGGCACGTTTCTTTAAAAAGGGTGCTGAGTGGAGTTTCAAACCTGCTCGGTTGCACTTCGCCCACGGTAAACAGTTCTTCTGACTGACATTCTGACACGTGGCTGTAGGCAAGGCTTTTTGCGTATCGCAATGATGGCAATGCAGTTTTTGGAGCGCGTTTGTGGACAGTGAGATTGGACATCCACAGTTGATCGCAGGCCGGCAATCCAGCCGCATTTGATGACATCATTAACTGTCGGCGCGTAAACCCCGCGCCGGTTAGTTAAGAATATCAATACGTTGTTTCTTTGCGGATCTAAGCACAGTTTGAATACTTAGCTAAGGGCGTTGTTCGCCTAAAGCCGTGAAAGTCAAGGTTTTTCCTCGAAGAATCCACTCGTCTTCCATTTCTGGAATGTGCGACATTTGCCCCGCTCGCTTACGAAGTTTAAAAGCCAAGTGAATTTCTTTTTGAAGCGCATTGGTTAGGCTTTCGTTAGCGCAACGTGTAAGGGCGATGCCAATAAGACAGGTAATGTCTAGCTCTTGCGCGCGTTTTAATCGTCGAGATCCCGAGCGTGATAGCGAAAGCCTTCGTCGTTGTTTGTAAGGAGAGTGGCGTGTTTTCCTCGGTCATATCACGAATAGAGGACCCGCAGCGATTTGGTGCAGGAATAAACGCCGCAGGAACGCGTGGCCGATTATGATGATTTTTGCATGACCGCTGAGCGGCCCAAATTAACCAACGGCATCCTAGGCGCCTCCGATCACCTCATTTATGGAGTGCAAAATTCAGTACTCATTGTCGGTATTGAAAGCGTATGTTCAAAGCCGCTTCAATGTCTTAGAGAGGCGTCAGACCCAATTTCTCGGCACCATCACGAGAATTTGCTTTCCCTCTTCTATGAGGCGTTCCCATGACCCGGTTAAAAAAACACTCCGGTTTGCCGCTGCCCGTGTATCACACATCTATAATGCAACATTAAATGATTGACGCGAGTTCTAATAAAAACTCTTCTTGTTGGGCAATTCGCTTGTTCTTGGGTTTAGCGTAGGAGGTAACTTGAGTTTGTGGGCGGTGTTTTTTTCACCACCTTTATTAAAGGAGCGAGGCTCTCTTCGGATAAGCCTTTTCTTCTAAGCTTTTCCCGGCTCAGCAGGGGCAAGATCTTAGAACCGATGCCAGCATGTTGGGCTCAAGCCATTGCGGTGTGCCTTGAACGGGCATTAAGAAAGTCTTCCCGCTGCGAGGCGCCTCCGGACTGAGTTGGTCTCAAGAGGGAGCTTTATAGCCATTTGTGTACGTCACCAAGCACACGCAATTTTCTGTGCGGAACTCAGCGAAGGTTAACTCTCGCCTTTTCGTAACAGTACTGGTAGGGCATGAAAAGATCACATCCCCAATAGTGGTGATGATAATAACGCGCGGCCCATTCGCACTAATGCCATGGTAGTTCTTTTGTGATGACGGTGGCTTTCATCATGCAATGACGTGAGAGGTTTGACTTGCGCCTGGGATCCCCAGTCGCTGGTTCTCGCTTAAGGCGACAATAAACACCCAAGGCGGGTGCTCCTTTCCGAAAGGTACTTTAAATCCGCAGCCTGCGTTTTTAGCTCGCTGTCTTAATTGCGATTGGCTTTTCGTACTTTGTACCATGTAGTCAAACAAGTGCGCATCGGTACTTGGTTAAGCGACTTTGAATAAAAGGGTAAGAGTTAAGAAAGCGCCTCGGACATTGCGTTAGGTTAGACCTCTGTTTTAGTAAAAAGCAAATAAATAGAGTATGATCGACGAAGAATTAAAAGTGTACGTTTCAGAGTTAGTGGTTCGGTGCGAGAGGCAATTTTAATAAGAAAAGCATGATAAAAGGGTGGCTGATTAGGCTCAAATAGACACCCTTAAAATACGCCGATTCCTTGGGCATCCTACTTGTACCTAATGTCTGTACACGAAACTGCGGTGCTTTGGCCCGGGCAATTAGCCCATCTTATCATCGTACCAAGTGGCGGCCGACACCCCAAACAATAACGCTTTAAAGGTAATATACGATGAAAGAATGCTCATCCACTCAACTTACTCTGCGCTTGTTGTCCTACTGTTTACTCTGTCGGTAACATAACTCCTGAATCTTTAATTACAACCTGCTTTGGTAAAGTACATGACAACCTTGATGTATGCAGCAACTGCCACCCATCTTTACACAGGCCCAACCAAAAAATGTTGGGATTTACTCCCTGTCGGTCGTGAGTTATCGCTTTAACAAGCGTTCGGAGCACGTGGCGTACCGCCACAGTAAATCCTCCGGTTGGCTAGGCCATGACAGTGATGTGGCATTAAAACAAGCGACCATAGTGTTCTTTGGCGGGCATTTCATTTTTTGTTTCTCTGTGCCCTTGTCTGTCAGTGCAACAGTGAATAAAATCTCACGTGTGAAGCAAACAGTCGCGAACGTCGAATCAAAGCGCGACGAACTGCAATGAGATAAAGCGACTGGCCGACCACCATTTACACCCTTAGCGACCCCATGGTCGAAAAGTTCGGCATCTGTAGTTGGGCAGATTGACCACCGCGCACCGAGCTCGACCCATAAAAAGGGTCAGCATGAGGCTTGTATGCCCTGTGTGGACGCCCACAGACTTTTTACCGCTTCTCCGTCTGACGCTTTGTGTTACATCAAAAAGCCAAGAAGAGAGCGTTGATAGATACGGTCCGCTATTATGTACTACCCTTTTCGATAAAGAGGTGCGTACTTCCATTAACGAGTCAGTTAACTATCCGCAAGACTTAGGTCTATCGTATTGCTGTCCCTCCAAATCTGCCGCATATCAAAGCATGTTCTTTGAGGCAAAGCTGAAGAAGCTCAGCTCGCAATGCGCATAAGGAATTATGGACCAGCAAACTTTTGCAATGGCAGCCAAAAGCTTGGATCTTGCATTTTCTCGTGATTTTCACCCATCACTTCAAATACTCAGAACCGAGGCGGTTGGTGGCTAGAAGAAACCATCGTGATCTAGATGATCAATTTTGCCACATCCCAACGTAAACGATTATTATTGGCCTGCCCAAATAAAGTGTTTTAATCTTGAAGGTAAGGAAATAGAAGGCGAGGTTGGCAGCATCAAAGGGAAAGTCGACATTCAGAGGTGTAAGGCTTTTGGGTTCTTGTCGGTGAAGACATCCCAATGATTGCTTGTAAATTAAAGCGTCTACCAATCGTTGATTGATCTAGAATATTCCCTATGGTTTTTGCACTGTTTTATAAGTAATATGAGTAGATTATCGTTCTATTTCTGTATATCAAAAAATATAAGCGCCGCCACTTTTGAGCTCTCTAGGCTTGAGAACAAGGCGCTATTTGGCTACGATAAAAAACTAATTAATTACACCAAAAACCAATGATCGGAAACATCCATTAAATGGCAGGAAAAGATATTAAGGCAGAAGCTGCACTGGAACGTACCGATGAGTATCCAGTACCTGGAAAAATGAGCTCTACTATTACTAAGCCAACGGGCAAGCGGCACCGTGACCTCTGGCTTTAGCCTTACAGCCAGGTGTGCAGAAACACCTTGTCGTGGAAATTGCAAAAGGACCCAGAACCCGCTTACCGTTACACAGGTAAAGGCAATCTCAGTGGCTGTATTTCTGATGGTTCGCGATTCTTGGGACTGGCCGGTAACTAGGTCCATTGGCTAGCAAACCCGTAATGGAAAGGTTAAAGGCGTTTGTTGTTCTAAACGCTTTGCTTGGCATTAATTCTGTTGATGTGGAAGTTGAATCTTGAAAAGCCCGCAAAGCGTTTATTCGATACCCGTTGCTCGCTTTATCGCAAACACCTACGGCGGTATCAACTTAGAAGAGCATTAAAGCGCCAAGCAGTTGTTTTGAAATTGACCGGTCAGTTCCTGATCGAGCGTTGTTTCTATCCCGTTTTCCATGATGCACCAAAAACACGGTGACAGCTATACACGTAACGGCGCTGGTCTATTTGAATGCGAGCTGAACCTTCAAGTAAAGACTATGCCTGACGGCCGAAAATTGTTTGCGACAGGTGCAGGGTTGCAGCGGCAACGGCTTTGATGAAGGCTGATTATGCTGTTGTGGCGCACAGTGCGTGACACAATTTTTCGTCTGACCGTCCACCGAGAATGCGGTTCGTTATTCGATTTCTGGTCGTGACGATTTGGAATTCAGTTTAAAAGCGATGTTTTGACGATTGTCATACTGATAAACCGTGACGTTGGGGACGGATGCTATTGATGGATGCTGATGTTTTTATCGGGTGTATCAGGTCCTGATCTTTTCTCTTCTGATCAGTTGTGCTTAAAAATGCGTCCAAAAAATCCAATCGTGGTTTGCTTGTTCAAAAACCCTGATCCAGAAAATCAATCCTGGGAATTGGCTCCCGTCGCGACACGTTGATGACTTGATCATGGCAAACAGGCCGTTCTGGAGTGTGGTGGTTTACCCTTTCCGCTAACCAACGTAAACAACGTACTTGGCTTTTCCCTTTCATCTTCCGTGGGCTTTTTAAGACGTTCGCGCGACTAAAGATCAACGAACGAGATGAAAGTTGCAGCGGTTCACGCATTAGAAAATCTTGCGAAAGAAGAAGCGCCAGCCGACTGTGGTGAAGCGACGGCGGTTTAGCATTGAGTTTCGCAAAGAGTACATCTTCGCCAAAACCAATGGACGCGCGTTTGCTAAACGTGGTTTCGGCGGCGGTGCAAAAGCAGCGGTTGATTCTGGGCGTTGCTATGCTTCCGATACCCAGATTTTTACCCGCTTTGATGAGCTGATCAAACATTCGGTGCCTTCAACGAACATGCGTATTGTTTAAAAAGGCGATTCCTGCAATAAGGGTGTTCTCGCCTTTTTTTATGAGTATTTTTTATCATTCGTTAATAGGGAGTCATTACGCATGAAAAGTCGCAATATAATTGTGGTTCCTCAGAGGCAATTCACCTGATTACGTGAAGGGGCGTCGGAAAACCTTGGGCGTCTTATATCTTGCTAAGCTGCTGATTGATTGTTGTCTATGATGGCGTGGAACGTCGGTTTAATGCGGGCGTTATTGCTAATGCGACAATCTACAAAGCTGGTGGAAGAGTGATTGGCCCGTCATTCCTGCCTCA
>Ga0163217_1039220_pt1 | contig 11052 bp, 7 predicted proteins | sample SynspAceP_FD_185933 | JGI IMG/M metagenome (GOLD analysis project Ga0163217, IMG submission 185933) | Saline lake microbial communities from Ace Lake in Antarctica - Synechococcus sp. Ace-P (PacBio error correction) | ecosystem: Environmental > Aquatic > Non-marine Saline and Alkaline > Saline ... | reverse complement strand
GAGGGGTGCCATAACAGAAGCCATGGCGTTGTGGACTGAGGTTTGAGCTAAATAAGCGCGTCCGACTTTTAAGGCTTCTGGGTCTAGAGCTAATTCGTTATCGTCTAGCAAATATAGCCATGCAAAGATAGGTTGGCAAGATTAAGCAATTTGCGGGTTGGTGACTTCAGACGAGGTTCATATTTGACTGAGCCACGACTATCGGACTTTATTGTGGCTCAACAGCCGCTTTAGATTTCGGCTTAAAGATAAAATTGTTGGTTTGAACTTTCCAATTCAAACAAGCCTTTAAAGTTACCTAAACCCAGGGTAAAGTAATAAATACCAACAAGGCCCAAACAATACCAAATATAGGAATAATATCGCCACCCGGGGCAGTTGATTTATTGATTTTCAGGATTACCATCCAAAATTCATGATGCAATCATCGCCTTCTTGCACACCAGTCTTGTTAGATAGCACCAAACGCAATAATTAAAAAAAACAACCTAATATCGTTCCCGCGTAATAAACTTGAGATTTCCAAATGCTCCAAAACTACTCATTTCTAGCTTTGACTCCTTGCTTTTTTACGTCTGAGGCTCATCATCAAAAATCAAATTTTGTGCTTCATCGAAACCGTTTTTGATTTTGCTAAATGCCCACATCACTATGCCCCGATAACAAACAAAAATACTAAAAAACTGATGAAAATACTGCCACTAAACTGCGATAATTCCATAGTTATTTCAACCGCGGTGCGCGAGACTGAAGGTAAAAGCGATTGTGCTTTCCATCTCAGTTTTCCCCACGACAGCTTCTTTAGCACCGCAATATTCTTCATCAGTATAAGGCACACCAAAATCTCTAAATACTGAGAGCTTCTTGGCAGTCATTTACCGTCCAATTTGTTTTCAGCTAACCAAGGGAAGGCAGGCATATTAAGGGACTTTTTCTGGTACTTTACATTGCGCGATTCATTAAATGCACTTTGTTGCCATTTCGTCACTGAACGTTCCGCCAACCACGGGCTAAGATCGGGGCCAGGCCAGTTCGTTTTGAACCCCACAAGAAAGGATGTTCCCAAACAGACTCACCCGCCACTGAATAATGACCATAACCGTTCTGTTTCTGAACAAATGACGCGATCATTTGGCTATGGCAACCACAGCAACCTCGCGGAGAAAATAATCTCTTCCTTCCCATGGCAAGGCTGTATAGGGCTCTTAGTCCATCTACCGGTTCATGCGTTGCTTGCTGAAACATCAGTGGCGCTAATTGAGCTGGCCACCTAAGCTAATGGCCGACCAAAATCAAAATTGTTAACAAACCGCACCCACCCCCCCATTTTTTTTCAACAATTGCATGTGCATTTTTCATCGATTAAATTCCTTATGCGGCCTGTAAAGTTTTGCGTCAGCAGTTTCTTTGAGATCACCTTTAATAGTCGTAACAGTTATAGGCCATTATCAGCATACCAACTACACAAAAAAACACACCGATGAAACGAAACCAGATAGAAAGGTTTTGACGGCCTTCTAAAGACTCAATAAAAACTATAAGTTAAAAGTTGCCAATCAGCATTAATTAGCGCCGCCACATAAGACCTTGTTAATTACTCCGACATCCACATAGCTACGATATAAAGGAACAACCCCAATTAGTGGCCAACCAGAAATGCACATTAATGGAGATAATGCGGTACATGCGTTCGCGATAAACACACCGAATAAGAGGATAGATGGAAAACCGATAAGATACCATCGCCACCCAACCCAAGGCACCTGAGTGAACGTGCCGATGCCAATCGGTATAATTGCCGATAAAGCATAACCCGTCTTAATTGCCATCATGGGGCTTCGAAAGTCGACCCATACCGGTAAAACGATAAGGGAAACCACTAAGAAGCGTAAGATTGGATCGGTACGCCAGCTTTATGCCAAGCGCCTGATAAAGGTCATAATGCCGGATTGATCATACCCCCCAAGAAAGGGAACAAAAAAATAATCGACATTGCCATACCTAGAGACTGAGTCCAAATCGCAGGGCAGTGTAATGAAGGTGGTGAGGACCGGCCAGAATACATGAAATAAGAGCCAAAAATGCACAACAGAAAGGCGATAGAAAATAGACCGGACACCTGCTTGTTTAGCACAAAATAATACATCATACCTAAAAATCCAGCAGTTTAAAGGAAAAAAAAAACCTACTGCATTGTGGGGTCCGTACCACCACTGCATCATCGCATTCAACAGCGCCAGCGTAAATTGAATAAGACTTGGTGATGACACCGGCACAACCATACTATTACCGACGTGTAACACCAAACACCGTTAAAACATAAAGGCCCGAAAACCAGTTTGCTACACTAAGATATGGAAACCTTACGAATAAGCATAGTGCCGAAAAGTTTCACCACATAAGCTGACCACACTAAAGCAAGCAGAATATTCGATTTGGCCATTTCGAGTTCCGCGTATTCTTTAGAAGAGGTAAGGACCCATTGGCAAAAGTAATGACGGCCTATACAATAACCGTCTCCAACCCCAAAAACCGTGAAGGCGGCCAACTTATCACTGAACAACCCGTACCTGCGAGGTTCGCTGAACAACGTAAATAAGAAGTAAGCAAATAACGCACAACCACCAAAATGCAAAAAATCACCGCATAGTGTTGCCAAGACGAAGGCGGGAAAGGTATTAACCAAGGGTATCGCAAATTTTTAGGCAGGCCAATTATAAGCTGAGCAACGATTAAAAACGCCTAGACTTCATGCCAATGATCCCCCCCAAATAAACGGTCATTCACTGCAAACTGCGAACAAACCTTGTAGTTATAATTCGGGTGTACTTGAATTGCATCACTCATTTAAGAATCTTCAATTTGTTAATGAAGCGCCATTATGATATTTACAAATTATTAACTTAGTTTTTAATCATTTTAGATAATTTATAAGCAATTGAAAATTTAAATAGTATAAGGCTAAAAACCTTACAAATAATAATGGTATACAGCTAAAAAAGAAAAGGAAAAACAAGCTGGTCCTATTCTTTATTTACCGCAGACTAAGCAAAACGAGGAAAATAACACAAGTGATTAATCCCCATTTGGAATTCAATCTAATTAAATCTATATTAATTTTAAGTTGCATTTGTGTTGGTTACTGAGCCTGCTGGTTTATTTAACGGGAACTGAGACGGCTGGATAGTTTCCAGCAAACAATGCCAATTTGACTGAGGACTTAAATTGTCAATTTGAACCTTACTGGACCTTAAAATGACCAACAAGTTGTGGTTAACTTTAACGAAAAAAGTACAGATTGAAGAACAAAAAACAGTGCAACTTATACTCCTGAACAATTTAGTTTAAAACAAGCATGGGTTCAGGGCGTCAATATGGTACATGGGTTAAAAATTGCAGTGGTGGAGGCAACTGAAACTTAGGTCATCTCACTAAAAAATGCTCACGAACTGTGGTTTTCATCGGCTCTTCAGTGAGCCCCAAATGCGGATGGCCAACTCATCATTGAGCTAGAAAACCGAGTGAGCTTAAAACAGAGCGCTTCTTTGTTTAATTTCATACACTTTACCGTAGTACTTTGCAATCATCAGTTTTTGCAAGTTAATTACAAACCACTAAATCAAAAGTATTTTAAGCTCAATTAACCTTTGTGATTGCAAAATTAGTTAGGCCAAGCGACAAATTTAATCATCCGGATTTGGTTTGTTCCAACCAACGGGCATGATCCATCTCTGTATGCGTCCAGTAGGACTAGTAAACATGTCACGACTGACATAGTCTTGCTCTAACTCACATAAGCCGCCATCGTTTGTTTTTAATTTCGCTGCAACCGCATTTCAACTCGCAAGTCACTCTCTAACATCGATGGAACATTGCATGAGGCCGTGAGCAACCATCACGAGTCACCATATCAGGTTGTGCCTTCTAAAAAACAGAAATACGGCTCAATTAATTTCGTAGCATGACCCTTTTCATCTTCAAAACTCATGGGGCAATGCGCTCATGATGTAGTTTTATGAAATTCCCCAGTCTGCATACATTTGCGAGTGAATAAAGTATTGATCCATCGCAGCCAACTCATGAAGCGAGAAGGCCATTTAACTGAGCGATAATGGATTATTTCCCTTCATGGCTTAAATCCGTCATCTTGTGTTTGGTATTTGCAAATAATTTTTTGCGCCCTGGACTGGTAATTTGCCATTTCTTGTGTTTCAAAGCCAATCAATGTGCTCTTCTTCGTCATGCAATATCTCACTCAAAAGATCTCGTGTGGACATAGTCTTGTTTTCTTCACATAGTTTTATGGTTTTCTTAAGCAGGGGCAGTTTGGCTGAAGTTGGAAACATATGATCACATTTGCAGCATTTCGACGGGTTTCTTCGCCAAGCATCAATTTGCCTAACATCTGCAAAATGGGTAATCCTCAAAGAAAAAATATACGTTCAATTAATTTTATGCTGCCTTGCTTCATGTCAACAAATGGATTTTTTATAACATTTCTCGTTTAATTGCTCGGAAGCCCCAGTTTTTAAAATGCGGCGGAAAAAAATATTGGGTTTATTGACGTTAATTCAAAGGTTAATACATGTCATTTAAAGCATAATGGGACCTGTCTATCACCTAACATGAAGGGATTCCTGATTAATAATAATATTTGTGCAGTATAGCGAGAGAGTCATTAACAAAACAATAAAATAGAAAAATTCTTTATAAACAAACATGATAAATCATCTTATAATAGTTAACTTACAAGCTATGCCGAGGGTTTTAACAGTTGCAGACTTTCTTCCGCAAAACCGGTGCCCGCCTCAGTTGAAAAAAAGTTAAATACCTTGTTCAGATCCAGCGTTTCCAGAAGGGCTTTGGATTTCATCTTCATACCTAGCAATCGACGCTATCTTGCCTTGATAGTTAGCATGTTGTAATTGCCTCGGTTATATTACAATATTCTTCTATTGAGGCAGGACAGAAGATTAACTGGATATTAGCTAGGTCAATTTGTCCCACAGGTCAATATCTTCCCCATCGCCAACTAAGGAACCTGTAAGCCGGCTTTTTGACAGTTTTTAGCCTATCCTAGCAGGCGTCGGCAAATCCATGCCCCATACCTTTGGCGCCCAAATATATTGTTTAAGTATGAAATAAGCCCCTTTTACCTACACGACCATACCCAGTACTAATACTTCTGCATCTTTGGGTCTCACATAGGTGTTCTTCCGCCAGTCATGTCGGACGTCAAAATACTTTTAATAATGTTTGAACCTATTGTATTTGATTTGTGTGAACTGCGATAAAGGCAAAGCCCGGTTACGAGGAAAGAAAATGATAGAGCAAGGGCTAAGGTCACTAACCATTTAGCTTCCAATACCCCGTTTACTGACTAGCGGGCAACCAACAATTGAGCCAAATTCACTTAATTGATGAACTAGACTGGCCAGATAAGAGCGTTCTAGCGCGCAATTTAAGCCAAGTAAAAGTCTAAAAAAGAAGTAAAAATTTGATAGGAATAAACAAGCATAAAAGCAAAGGCGTGTAAGCGCACTAAATCAAAGTAGGTAAGGCAGTAAAACCAATATTTAGAAAAAAAACCGATAGAAAAAGGTCTTTAAAAGCTCATTCAGTGATTGGGACAACTTCAGCTGCTTTATTGTGTGAGGTGCCCAAAACATGCCTATCACTTTAAAGCGCCTTAAAATCGCCTTTGATACCAACTAATTCAAATATTCATAGCCGCAATGGCCCAATAGGAAAACGCCACAGTGGTAAAAAAGCTCACCATGACCGACGATTTCTAAGGATTTTATTAAACAGCGGTTAGCAAAATATTAATTAAAGTAGCAGGGGGGCCCAAACAGAAAGGAATTTTCCCCGTTTCGCAAACCACCATAAATAGTACCGCAAAAATATTCCTGCATAAACCAGGATGCCGATAGCCACTTGCCATTGAGCGGGTTTGATTTTCACCACTGTCTTCGAGAGATTTTAACAATACACACTCGTGACTACTAAAACTTAGGCAAAAACGCGAGTAGGGTGATATTCAATTAATCTAGGTCGGTAAAGCGCACTCAGGCCCAACCAAGCTAAAGTGTAACGATGATTATTGACTAGCGTTAATCCACAGGAGGGAAATGGGTCACACTGCCTGCCAAACTTCCTTTTTATATAAATCCCGAATGTAGAGTTTTAGACCAATTGTAAAACAGCATCAGCAGTAATACCCAATTCAGCTAACGCTTCTAAAGAGGAGTCGCTTCATAACCTAAAAATTTAAGAGTAAAGCCCTGCCATCAAAAAGCCTATAGGGGAGAAGCCAGTTATTTTTAGGCTAAGCCAAAAACAAAGGCGACTATTACAAAAGGTTAACTTCCAAGTTTGTCTCCTAAAAGATGGGGGGGCGAGTGAAGCGTTTATCTTTTTTTACTAGGCAAGGAATCAAGTTATAAATAATTTCACTTGAAAATGGGGGTTCTAAAACAATATTTCTAGAATTTATTTAATTTGATGCTCGCGGCTCCCCTAACAGGAAAGTGAATTAAATTTTGCGATTAGGGTGTCGACAGATCGAAAAAAACATATGTTATGTTATAACATCTATTGCAGAATCGAAACTTCCACCCAATACAAAACCCTTGCGCGATGCTTGAAATTATGCTGTCGCTTTGGCGGTATGTTGCTCATTAATCATGGGACAATGTATCTTACTTAGACATGACTCTTCTCCACATTTGTGAAGGCAGATCGCTATTGTGCGCGTATGTTTATCTCCCCCATCATTTAGATCATGGCCTAACTACAAGTGGCACTGAAGTTCAAGCTTCCTGCACAAAATGCCATTGCGGTTAAAATATTGCTGTTATATTTTACCCGCTTCGCTTAATCAACCACAGGTACCGCGATTCCCCCCTTGTTATCCGCTTTAGTTAATTTAGGAGCTTACTATTTGCTTATCTACCGATAAGCAGGGTCTTGTTATATTAAGTAAAGAGATGACAAAATGAAGAAAAAAACACCCCACCTATGCATGCAGTGCTTGCGGTGCTTTGCCTAGTCAAAGCCAAATGCGCAACAAAAAGACATACAAAAAGATATGAGCATGAAATTGAAACCTTAGTGATCAATGCGTCTCCACTTCAAACGCACTTTACTAGATCAATAACTCCAGTACTATCATCAAGTGGTGAAGAGTTAGATCAAAATCAAGGCCGCCACTTAGGAAAAAAAACACTCAGAAACGTGCCAGCGTACGAGGTTCTTATTCGGCCGGTCGCTAGTAGTCCCATTATTCGTGGATTAATGGCCCACGTTATAAAAGTTGGTGCAAAATGGCTTAGATGCATCAGATGCCTCAAGGTTGGACCAGATTCATCATGGCCACAAGGAAAAACCTCTACTGCCAGTCAAATTGAGGTACTGCGTGGTCCAGCGACGTTGGATATGAAGCGGTTGCAATAGGTGGCGTAGTTAATGTTGTTGATTAATCGCTGTGCGTTGCACGACAGGGAAGGTGTCAGTGGCGAATTATTTGTAAATATGACAATGTTGCGTGATGCCAAAACCTTTTTCTACTGATATAAATGGCCAGGTATTGATAATTTTGCATGCATTTCGATGCCTACGATCGTAACCACCAGTTGATTTTAAGAGATCCCCGTTCTGCCAATATTAACGAGTCCGGGTGGCAATAGGCAAAACTCACTAATTCAGCAATGGATTGCCAACGGCTATCACTAGGTTGGGTGCGTGGTTTACGGGACAATAACCGTGTGGCTTTATCTTATGGCAGAATGGATTCTGAATATTGGCATTGTCGGTGAAGAAGGCGTTTATATTAAAACGCAGCAAGACCGTTATCAAGGCGTGGTCGACTGCGAAAAATATCGACAGTTTTTTTAACTCTGTGCATTTGGCAAAAACGCTTTTACTGATTACCAAGCATTCGAATTTGATGTGATCAAATGGTACCACTTTTAAAAATGAAATCCATGGAATTCCAGATTATGGTCTGAACATGCTGTGCTGCTTGGTTGGAAAGGGTTAGCAGGTTTGCATGTATAAAACTATCTCGATTTTTCTGCTATTGTGATGAGGCTTTTACCCCTCCAAACTAAAACAAATAGTTTAGCTTGTTTTTTTAATGGAGAAACGTAAAGTAGATGCCTTTTTATGGCAACTGGTCGTGGCCGGGTTGAGCAGTTTTAGCCATGATGTTGAACAATAAATTTTTTCGCTCAGTTATCAAACAAAACCCAATTTTCTTCGATAAAAAAGACTATACGGCCATTTCGGGCTCGCAGAGCGGTATGGACCTAAAACGATCAAAGTTCTATAGCCTTCAATTTATGCCTATTCTGAACGAGCCCACCTTTCAGCATCAGAAATGTTTTTCTTATGACCCCATATCGGCTCTGGCCACATTGAAATTGGTGGGGGATTTCAATAGCTGAGAAAAATGGCGAACTATAACGTAATACAAACTACCCAAGATATTGGATAAGGAAGTGTTTCTAAACATATTGATCTTTAACTTATCGCTAATAATGTTGAAAACGTTGGAATGCGGACCTTTAGTCTATTTAACAATCAGGTCAGCAACTATATTTTTGAACAACGCCACCGATCTTGTTTTAGTGGTGATCAACTCATCACTCCAAGATACCTTTCGAGCAAAATATCACTGAAAATGGGGAAATCAGGTGATGAATCTGATGGTTTGCCGTTATTATATTAGCCACAAGATGCTAGGTTAATATGTTCGAAAGTCCAGGTTGATGGGCACTTAAGTGAAGAATGGCGGTGGGAAGGGTTACCGATTATTACTTCGTGCAAGCTGAATTCTGGCGGCAATGTGCCGCGCATTCCCCCATGAGATGGGCAGGCTCACTGCCACTATGAAGTATTGGCCATAATGGCACGGCTGAAGTAGAAGCCATCCGCAATAGCAAACAAGACAAAATAGCTATATTTGAGACTTGATAGCAAAAGGCTATCCATGCGTCAGCCTTCAAGCTTAAACTACTATCTGACCTCGATAAACAGTTGATATGGGACGATTTACCTCAAAGGAGAGAACTTTGAGCAATTCAGGAAAGGTCGGGTCCATTTCATCGTATTTGAAATGAAGCCCCATTTACCGCACGTTCTTTTTACTATGGGCGTAAGAAGCAAGGATTTTAGAAACCAACAATGGAAAAACGGATGTCTTATGACATCCCGTTTTTATCTCTTCACCAAACGTTAATTAAATTCTTTAAGTTCTAACATTTTTGAAAGGCGTTTACTCTTCTAGCAATTTATGTTCACGAATTTTTAGCTCACCTAATTCAAACGTAACTCTGTTTCACGCTGTTTTACTTGCAAATAACTCATGAATGCAAGGCCGGCTGGAGCATTTTTTTTAGTTAGATTAGATTGTTTATTGCGCTCAGCTCGGGTCTAGTAGTTCAAGTTTCAGCAAAACGGCCTAAAGAATGAACGTTGAACCACTGAAAAAAAACTCCCATGCGCAAACACTGCTGGAGGGTAAGATCATTATCTTTATTTAATTTATTTTTGGCGTATCAGTTGTATTGATTCACATCAAAACTTGTTTCAGTTTTTAGACTTTCCACTTAACATGGGTAAAAACCTATCCGTATTCTTATTTTTATGGATACGGGCAGTTTTAAATCAGAGATTCCACTCGCAATTGCCATTGATAATACAACAAACTATAGCGTTTTGCTAAAAGTATTTACTGGAAGCGGAAACAAACAAATACAAAGATGCAGGGTAAGACCTAGCATTTAGGCCAATTTATCTTAATTTTACTCGCCACCAAACTGTTCCGTAAACTGATTGGTGGCTAATTTAAAATAGGCGTAGTAAATATAAAAACAGTTGTTTTGACGTCCGTGATTATGGCCATAATATTACTTAAAGCCTTCGGGCCATTATTTTTTTGTCATACTTAAATTGTAAACTTGGAAATTACCTGCTTGCTAGGTGCGCCATTTAAGTCGCCATTTTTAACTTTTTAATAGCTTGAGGCTCTGAGGTGAAGTTTAAAAAACCCCCAGGTCTGTTTGGTCGCCGTCCCACACCCGTTCAAAAAAAACCCTGCGCATTTCAAATGGCCTTCTTTTCAACCCGCTCAATCATGTGCGCTTGTCCCGGGCCTTAATTCATCTGAAGGTGAAAAGCTGAACACGCAGCCGCGTAAGGGGCCGTGCCACTAAGTAAATCGTTGGTCTGATAATTTGGCGATCAGCGCGCCACCTTGATGGCAGGGGAATTTTTCCGATTGGAGGGTCAATCCAAAACATAAAAAGTTCGTCCATAGGTCCACTTAGCGTTCACATAAAACCTAAATCTAAAAATTTTGCGTGGAAACAATCAGGGATCGAGCTTTATATTGCCTTGCTGCATTTCATCTTCAGAGTCAGTCGTTTTTGCATTCCAAAAACAACTTTGTTTTTCGGTCAGTTGTAATCATTGCGGGCTCGCTTTACGCCCCAGACTTGTCTTTCCAAAAACTCAGTTTGGGGCCCATTTCGGCAGCGAAAGGGTTTCAACCAGGATGATACGAAACTCTGCGGAAGGGCCGCTATCGTTTGCTCATTGACCGTCTTTAGCACAAGGGGTAGTTAGCGTAATCGGGTATAATTCCATACCAAAAAGGGGCGAAAAAACCCAAATTTTGCCTTTGGTAACGAGGGGGAAGTAAAGAAATTAGCGGGGCATAGGGTTGGTCATTGCCCAATTTCAGAGATAAACAGGAGGGATTGCTTTTTACGAAGGGAATTTTAACAGTTGAATTAACTTTATCTACAGTTTTTGTTGGGTCCCGGGAAAAAATTTTAAAAATATTCGGGGGCTTTAAATCCATATCGATTATAGGGGCGCGGCGAATTTTTCCCAAAATCAATCACGTTTATCAAGGTGGGGCCAACCCATTTAGAATATTCCCGTCGCCGGGGAAAAACGGATTACGTAAGGCAAACATTAAAATTCATTGGGCAGGTTTTAAACTGCTTTACGGCGAATGCTAATTCTTCACAAAATATCCTCCTC
>Ga0163217_1080553_pt1 | contig 11053 bp, 7 predicted proteins | sample SynspAceP_FD_185933 | JGI IMG/M metagenome (GOLD analysis project Ga0163217, IMG submission 185933) | Saline lake microbial communities from Ace Lake in Antarctica - Synechococcus sp. Ace-P (PacBio error correction) | ecosystem: Environmental > Aquatic > Non-marine Saline and Alkaline > Saline ... | reverse complement strand
ATTACTTACATTGGACAACATTTATTAGTGCCCTATTGGGGGATATACCGCCCAAAAGCAAAACAGGTGAATTGTCGACAATTAAAGGCACTTGGTTTCCCAAGTGATAATACCTTGAACTTTTTGGAAGCTTCGGGAAGTTTCAGCTGCGGTAACAGATGTGACCAACTGGTCCTGCGGGCATATTTTGCCAGTCTTAGTTATGACTATAAATCCAAAAGTTCTGCGGAAGTTAATTTAGGAGGGAAGGATCTCGCCAATTTGGAGACGATAAACAAATATGGGAATTTCGCCATCGGCATCGGTTCGGCTGGAGGTCTCGAAGAAAAAACTTTTATCGGAAGATTCTTTATGACGGAGTTTAACTTGCGATCCAGCTATTTTTTTTTTTTTTTTTTTTTTTTTTTTTTTTTTTTTTTTTTTTTTTTTTTTTTTTTTTTTTTTTTTTTTTTTTTTTTTTGTTTTTTTTTTTTTTTTTTTTTTTTTTTTTTTTTTTTTCTTTTTTTTTTTTTTTTTTTTTCTTTTTTTTTTTTTTTTTTTTTTTCTTTTTTTTTTTTTTTTTTTTTTTTTTTTTTTTTTTATTTTTTTTTTTTTTTTTTTTTTTTTTTTTTTTTTTTTGGTTTTTTCTTTTTTTTGGCATCACAGGAAAATCGCCATAGGGGATTTTATATGATCGGGTACCATACTTCTATCCCTAATTTGAGTAACCTTGGGAGCAATTAATTTCAATTATTGTGCTTAAACGACAAGATCAGGTAGGAAATCCTTACTTCTTGGGGGCCAGCAATCTGAAATGGGAAACCAGCAAACAGCTAAGATTTGGGGTTTTTCGATGGGCTTTTTAAGAGACGCCATTACTTTAAACGCAAAGATATTTTGAGAAACTACCGAAGATATGTCTTTAATTTGTCAATACCAGGGCCTTCTGGCTTTGCCTCTACAAGGAGCCAAACATTGGGGAAATGGTAAATAAGGAGCTTGATATGAGTTGGCTTACCCGTGAAACAATGATAATTTTTCAGTGAACAGTAATTTAAATCTATCGTTCATCAAAAATGAAGTAACCCTATCTTCCAGAAGAAATATTCACAAATTATCTCGACATGGGAACGTACGCAAGTAGGTCTTCTGGTGGATCGACGGAGGGTTATGTTATTGACGGATTTTAAACACCAGGAACAATTGGGAACGACCCTAACCTGTCATGGATGGCCAGGCTCCAAACAAACTTGGGGCGCTATATTTACAGGGATGTGAATGGAGGAGGATTCAATTTACTGGTTGGAACCAAGAGATGTATATTGGAAAGTCCAACATCCTAAAGGTTAATTTGGGATTTAATAATGTGGATTAAAATTAACAAAATTATCCCTTCATATTAGTGGACTTTACTGGTGCATTCGGCTATCAGATTATTCCACAGTGAACGGAAGGCTCTAAATGAAAAAAGGCTGATGGGAATGTTAGCACGGGAATTTTTGGATAGATGGAAGTCAACGGAAAATCCAGGCAAAGGGTGTTGATCCCTTCCCTTCATTATGCGAATCAACATTGCTGCATCCAATCTTTGGGTGGAAGATGGGACCACATATGGATTAAAGAATGTTACCCTAGGATACCAAGTACCTGTTCGCCTTGGATAAAACTTTATATCCAGTCTGCGTTTCCATTTTAGCGTTCAGGAACTTAGCGAAATTACCAGTTACCTCTAGGCTGGAAACCCCAAAGTAAGTAATTCGGCGAACCAACCACAGCATTGGGTGTGGGACAGATTTTTCATGATCCTATAAACAGAACATACACCCTTGGTGTCAATATTAATGTTAAAATATCCGCGATTTGAAAAAAATATAGCTTCAATATTTAGGGTCAAAAAGGATACCTATTTATCATGTTCAATATTAGTATTACTAGGTTGTAAATTGAAGAATTTTTGGATGTTACCCCAAACCGATTATTTAACTGAAGTAATTTTTTACCAAAACAGAGGAAGATTTGATCAAGCTTTTGCTGCGTTTATGGAGGTTACGAAGATATGTTTTAAGATGCTCATTTTTTAGAGGAAGTAGATCGATAATACCCACTTGATGATAACCTTTAGATCAAGGTTCCTGTTGGGAGGAGGAAGGCAATACGGGCTTTTGGACCAGTTCAAAATGACCTCGGTTGCAGGTCCCTTCAGATGCTTGGAACCATTATTTTATGTGGAATAAGGATTGAATGTAACTTGTTTTACCTTAACAGTGCTGAAATAGATCGGATTCGGCCAAATTTGTTTGGAAGCCCAACTACGCTTTAGAGTCATGTTTATCATTTTGTTGCGGTGCGTATTGGGGTGATGTACCCCTGCTTATAGAGCAGTAAGTTCTGCGGAGATGCGTTTGCTCTAAAAAAGGAAATACTACTTCAGAGGTTTATCAGGCTATTGTTTGAAGATGTGAATTTGCCATTCTATTTGCATTTGACATTATACCGGCTAATGATGTTGGCCGAGTATACCAGAGGAGCCGCAAAGAATGCTTTTTGGCCAAAAGTTTATAAGCTTAACAAGAGGTTGAATATGGCAACGCCCAAATTTCAAAGTAAATAGTATTGTTGGATCAATCAGTACGATTTGACTGACGAATTGGATATCTTCGACCCGCAAATAAGAACCACAAAGAATCATTTTTTTGAAGTTCGTGTTAAAAGAAGGACAGGAGGGTGAATCAAGCAATTTTAGTATACCAAATTCTGCACCTGGTTGGGGTCGAGGGATGGTGTCGTTGTTCTAGGTCCTGAGAATTCTCCAGGAAGATATACCAACAAAGGATATGGTGGGAAGCCTATGAAAAAACCAATGATAAAAAGAAAGGACATAGATCGGTAGCTTACTTTGACAGGAATCCCAGTTCTCTATACTACGGGTTAACAAGTATAATCACGATTACAGATCCCGATTTTTCAAGACTCCGGACAACTGGCCGGTGTGTGTATAGATATGCCGATGGCAATGTTAATGCATATGGCGGAGGCCACTTAATGACGAACCAAAGTATTCAAACCGGTGTACCCGTTTACTATTGCTAAAAGGGTAAGGGTCGTTTTGGCGGATTGCCCGAATTGACAAACAAACTCGATTTGCCAGATCAAAGTTATCCTTTAGGAATGCCATAGACCAGGGAAGGTTGGTTTGAACTGGCCTTTTGAAATCACCGCTGGTTCGATTTGGTTAGGACTGTTAAGGCATTGAGGTTATCCACCGCTTTTGGCATAAAAGGGAAAAGCGGACCCTCGCTGGTTCCGCCAGATTTCAATGCCTACGGTCCAGAATCCTTTGCTATAATCCCAAGATAAGTTGGTATTACCCGATTCCCAATAATGAGTTGGACTAAATCCCAACGATGACACAAAATCTGGGTATTTAAAAGAGGTTCGGCTGATCTATGTAAATCTATTGCCCTTGATCTTTTATCTTAGTTGAAAATTAGTAGGGACTATTGATACATAAGTGGCAGGGCAATTCAAGAAATAGTTTGAAATGGCGAAAAAACTAAGACTGTAAAAGGGGGAAAGGACTATGTTACTATCCTTTTAATGAGGTAAGGATTGGGGAGTGCAAATAGCTACACCCACAGGGAATTGGAAAATTTAAAAAAACGGATTATGGTATGAAAAAATTTATCCATAGTAGTAATAAACGCAGGATACCATCTATTTCACTCTTGCAAAGAGGTAAGCAGGAGATAGCAGAGGAAGCAAAGAGGAGGAGCTTCCTGAATATTGCTTTATAATTTCGGATGATCCAAGCTTGGGACAGATTATGTTTTATGGCCCATGAACATATTTGAAACGCCCAAATTTGGATAGATTTGGCCAATTGAGAGCCTAACGTTTTCAAGAGGGATATGTTCCAAACCTCACTCTGTCCCCTTCCTTGGCATCCATGCATGTTACCGGGGGTTTATCCCGTAACAGGTATGTTATGGGAAATGATTAGGTACTTCCGATAGCGATGATTTGGGAAACAAAACCTGCTTGGTATCAACTGGAGGGCCAAAAATTATGAGCCGGTAATAGAAAACTTTAAAAAACCTTAACACTTTGCCGGATATGTTTGAGAAAAAAGGCTATCTCTCCTTTCAAAACAGGTAGTGGTGGACTTGGAATTATTCCAATGGAGGTTTGATTACGGATGACGCACGGTGCATCCAGAACCGAGAGGGAAGGCATGGCGATTATGGACGTCGAAATTGGCCCGTTAAAGGATGGATTACCCTCTATAATTACATAGATTTCGCCTTGAAAAGAAGAAGCCTGTTTTTATGTGGTACGCGCCACCTTTTTTACCGCATTCGCCCCCATAATTCCACCGGACAGTCTCTTTGCAGAAATACCTGCCCAAGCACGACGAGTTTGTAGCCAAGATTGGGCCATGTGCGAGATGGTTCGATACCACCATGTGGCGAGCTTATGATTATATGAAAAGGAAGGTCAACAGAAATACCCTGTTCGTATCATGTCTTGCGTATAATGTGGGTACAGAATGAAAAACGATGGAGCATTACAATCCAATCTCTAAACAAAGCGCCTTATGACTAATGGATTTTGAGGACCCTATCATGCTATTAAATGGAAAGGTTTAAAATTACGCCAGACTGGATACACTATCTTTGGTAAGTAGCTTTGGAAGATGTGCCAACCGGTACTGATCTTTTGGGGCTGGAGCCTCCGCAAGGAATTGGACGGGAATCAATATTATTGGATGAAACTGAACTCAATAATCGAGGAGGGGGCCGTTTTGGGGGAAATTTATAACCATGGACTTTAATACCATTTGAGGAAGACTTTAAATTTATAGAATGTTGATGACCAACCTTATAAGCTTAAGTTCCCGATCCAAAGAAACAGGCCAAATGAAAAAATCCAGTTGTACAATATTTTTAAAATCCTTTTGAAAACAAGTAAACCTGGCAGAGTTTGAAAACCGGAAGTTGATAACACGATTTAAGATAAGTTGGAAGCCTGCCTGGAATCCTAAACTATAAAATAAGAAAAATAAGCATGGAAAAAAAGAGTTATTTAAATTTCATTTTATTGGGTGTAATCGCTTCTTGGAGTTTGTGCTGATAAAAAGAAAACGGAAGAACCCCAAAAACCCGCGCCAGCAAACGTTTTGGTGCTTTTACGGATCAATTGGGCGGGGCCCAGGCTACTGGTTATGGCCGGTGATCACAATGTGGACACCCCGCATCTGGATAGTTTGGCCGGCAATAAGCGTTCAATTTTAAAATGCGGTTATCGGTATGCCCGTATGTTTCTCCGTTTGGGCATCGCTCATGACGGGCAACGCCGCATTGACCAATGGGGTCTTTGATGAACGATGTACAGGCTGGATACCAAGCGGTACCATTGCAAAGGTGTTCAAACAAGAGGAACGATACCGGCTATATCGGTAAATGGCATTTTGGACGGACATGGGACGTTTGCAGAATGTGGCCCGCTGGCCAAAGAAGACAGGGTCTTCAGTTCTGAAAGGCAACGAATGTACCCACGTTTACAATAATCTGTGTTACTATGACAACGATGACCCAAAAAGAAAAATTTGGGACGGCTATTGACCACTTTAAACAGACTGATGCTGCCATAACTATATCAGAGAAAGAAAGTCTTTGCCGAGGACACCATTTAGATGATGCTTTCCTATGGTTACAGCCTCACGCACCATACCATTAACTGCCCCATTGGAATATCGAACCGATTTGACCGGAAAGATCCAAACTCCGATAGAAATGTGCCCGATAGCCTGAAAGAACGTGCAAAAAAGGATTTGCAGTGTTATTAATGCCCAATATAGCGGCATTGGATGGGATATGATAGGTAAGGTTGATAAAAAATCTAAAGGATTCCGGTCAATTTGATAATTACGATTTATAGCGGTTACTGCAAGATCGATGGGAATCTATTGGGCTCTCATGGAGCCTATAAAAAGCAGCAACCTTACGAGGAATCGAAGGAGTTGCCCATGCTACTCATTCCAGGAAAAATTAAAAAATTGCCTTGTGAGAACGGACGCTTAAATTGAAATCCGAAGGATATCATGCCCCACCCTTCTAAGTCTCTTGTAACCATTTTCCATCCCTAATACTGTGGGAAGGATTGGATTATAGGCCTTATATGCGAAGGGAATGAGGAAATAGGGCACTGCTACCTTGCTAAACCTGTGTACAACCCTTTTGGGCAGTGGAACAAGAGATACAACATGGGGCAAGGGATATAGGGCCATAAAGACCTTTACCAATATTAAAACTTATGCCGCGATTTGAACGGCACCCTGGTTGCTGTTCGACAAGTATCAATGACCCATACAATTTGTTCAACCTTGTGGGCAATGAGGGCATACCACCCTTCAGACGAATTGAAAAAACAGCGTATCCCAGCGTTGAAAGAAACCGGGGATGAATTTTTCCAGCGGATGGCATTACATAAAAAAGTGGGGTGGCTATCCGGTTGATGAAACAGGGTTACAGTCCCGTATACCAACTAGCAAATGTTCTGGTGGGGTATGTCTTTAAAAACGGTCTTAATTGAAAAAATGCGGTTGTCCGGTAGGGGCCAGTCATTGGTCGGAAGAAAATTCCGACCATTTTTTTACTGTTTCAAAAGGGATCTAATTTCCCTTCACATTTTACCACAATCATAGCAATGGCCAAATTTCTGAAGTTCCATTTTAAATCTCTCTTGGACGGTTTTGTATTCCTATCCTATTGGCCTTTTTGTTATATTAGGACCCAACAGGCCACAATCAAGGTAATATATAACATTCACTCTTCTATTCCAGTTTTTGTTTCAACGACACAAGGTGGCTCACATTTAAGTTCTTGTTTTGATAAAACGAAGAATACCTCAATATCCATCTTCTTCTATAGGCCTGGGCAACTTCTTTGGCGGATAGATCAAGATCATGGTAATAAACCAAAATCCTTAGAACCTTCTGCCTTGAGTTTTTGCGGACAATCAGACGAAAAGGAGTCGCCACCAAATTTCTTCTCTGATGGTGGGATAATTGCCTTTTTTGTTATCATAGCTCTTCCTGTGTAAAGATGGACTTTTACTGTCCTTAACAAGAATTTTCAATCATCCCAAAATCCAATCGTTGATCTTGATCAAGCAATGATTGTAGTTCCTATATGTTTTGATTTTCTTTTGCTCTAAACAATAAAAGTGACAGAATCATTAGTTGATGAATTGATTTCAATTGTTTTTGTAGGATTGGAGGACCTCTATCAAAACGTAATGTTTTTGATGGTGCGTTTCTTGCTTTACATGGTTAGTATAGCCTGCGGCAAGGCTATATCTTCAACTAGAATACTTTGCTTTATTGAACACATTGGAGTGGACAGCGGCCAATAGAGCCGTCCAAAAGCAATTACTTATACTTGACCGACTTTTTCCCTTTTATTGTCAAGTCCTTCAAACAGTTTACCCGATGCCTTCAACTGACCATAAGACTATCAACATGGATCAAGTGATTATTTTTCGCCATCCTTGTTGAATAGGCATCGTAAAACTTGATGGTAGACACATTGATAGATCTGACGGAAAGTAATTCGAGTCAATTTTAGATTAATCCTGTCTGAAATGGGAGCTTTCGTCTTATACTTTCTTGATGTATCCAGATCAAAAAAGTTTTGAAGATCACATCATTAAATGTATCCTTCTAGGGCTAACGTGGCTAAGTTTTTCATTTTTCTTTAAAAATTTACCATATAGCAAAAGATAGAACATTTCTTTTTCCCATGAAGGACCTTGGCATAATAATCTATTTTAGCTGTTTACCGAAAGTTTGGATAAAAAGAGCTCTGGAAACTTACCCCCAAACAAATTGACTTTACTGAAAATTCTTGTGACCTAAATTACTGACATAATAGGCTGATTATCAGATTGATTAGATACGAAATTTACATCATGAAAAACAAGTTAAATGCCTTTGAAAATCAAATCAAGTTGGCCAAAAATTATGGGATGTAAAAAAACAAAAAAAGTCGGAGAAAAAATCTTCGCCATGACTTGGTCCTAGGACACGCTTTTTTATTTTGAATAAAAAGAGGAGTGATATCAGATTGGAGTACGAATAGTTCACTAACAATTTATCCAATAATTTGTATTACCTTTAAATTAACCAAAGGCATAAAACAAGATCTCAATTTGTTAATGAACAGTTGATTAATTTGAGCAAAAAGTTATAGTAATGTTAAAATTCCTTTATGAAAATAATAAAATCGCTTTTTTTCACTTTTTAGCCTTTTACTAATTCTAGGGGCTTGTAATTCCAAAAAAGGAAGGTAGAAACTGCTAAAATACCTGAAAGGCCAAACGTATTGTTTTATCGCCACTTAGATGCACCTTAGATGATTGGGTCGGGGTTCTTGGGGTCAACCCCAGTGCCAAACACCCATATGGATCGTTGGCCAGCGTGGTGTGTTAGCCTTCCCTAAATACCTTTTAAAAAATAGATGTGTCTAAATGGCCAACTCTTATATTTTAAAATCTTGGTAAAAATATTAAAATGGCCTAACTGATTTTTTAAAATTTTAAAAAATCCAGTAATCTCTTTCAGTTTTTTGAAAAAAAAGCCTTTTTTCTTTGGGTTTTGGAAATTTTTGGGGGTATGCCCCTACATCTTCGTACATGGTACACTTGGAAAGCCGCTTGCCAATATTCTTCCCCATCCAAACGATAGTTTCAAAAATAGCCCCAAGAGGATAGGATTCATCTGCTGCCTTAAAGTTGTATTGCTCAGATTCAAAATTAAAAGTGGTCATCTTCATTTTGAAAAGTATGGGCTGGTTTGCAAAACCATTTGAACCGTTTTTGTTTTCTCTACCATTTCTGTTATCCAGGATGGTTCATTTGAACGCCGAACATTGCGTGAATTAAGATAAAGTCTGAAACTTTCAATACATTTCTCTTGAGGAATTACTTCACCTCCATAACTTGTTGTAATCAGTAATTCTATTATTGCTAATTTTTTTCGGAACCAGGTTCAATTAACTTCATGAACCACGGGGCTGGGTAAGAATTACTGTGATCATATGGGTCCGTTACATTCATTGTTAATTTCAATAAGAAGATTTTTATATCCTTTTTAAGAAATCCAAGTGTTTATAGCAATCGGTCGCGAATTCAATACTGCTTTTTTCATCTTCAAGGTAATCTTGGTCTTGGACCAAAATAGGAAATACCCTAAGATAACCACCATTCCCAAGTTCATCGGGTTTATTCAGAATTTTTCAAGACGCTTATATAGCAGGTCTAAGATTGCCACTTCTTCATCAAAAGTTGAGGTTTGATCCAATTATGATTTCCATATCCTAACGGGCTACGCCCTGTAAAATTAACGAAAACATGCCGAAAGGCGCCCTGATTTGTACCACGTTTTCCATGGCAGTGGGACCCAAACTATCTGGGTTTCTATCGGCATCCCATTTTTGGGTATCCGGAATTAATGTGTAAAATTATCCACTGTATCAGGTTTAGATCATCAAAATATACCTTGAACCATTCTTGAGTTCATAAGGAGGCCTTCGATTTTTGTTGCTTTCCCAGATTCGTCCTTTATTAAGTTTAAAGCTCCATTAATATTAAAACTGGCCATTATTGGAGACTGTAGTTTTTTGATTGTTGGGCCACGACCGTAATACAAAGGAAAAAGGGGGGATAGCTTTAAAATTAAATTAGTTTGTGCGCTTTTAGCTTTTTTGAACATAGCTTATTTGTTGTTTTTTGTTGTACGATTTATTTTTTACTTTTCGGAATTAAGCTATCTTATCTAAACAATTTTGAAAAGCATACTAATATTGTTGTTGAGCGATTGTTGGCATAGGAGGATGGTACATATATTTTTGCCTTGAACCTCTATTTCCCCTGAGTTTCGTAAGTGAGGACTTGTGGCGCGTATTTCTAGTTCATAGTCTGTTTTTTCCACTTTCTGATTTCCACAAATTCAACCAATTTTTTTTCAATTCTTTGGATCTTCTTGTCATTGAGTTCTTGCCAAGTCATTGGTCTCTAGGGATCTTCCTGTACATCATAACAGTTCCAGAGCGTTGCCAGTTACTTTCTATCCAAACTCCATTTATTCGTGCGAATAGGCCCTATTGTCCATGAATTGAAAATAAGGGACGATTTTCTGAGAAAGGGATTTTCCTGCTAATAAGGATACCAAAATGATTTCTCCTGCTAAGTTAGTGAAAATTGATTCTTTTTTCTTCCGGGTTTAATATAGCATTAAATCCATTTAGAGTCGGGCAATAATATCGTACAACATGTAGGATTCCTGTTGTATGTCCACCAGCTTTCTTTATGCCTTTCGGGGGCCAATAGGCAAGGGGCACTGTTTCTTACACCTCCGTTGTGTTGACTTATTTTTGTACAGCCTGAAGGGCTAACACTGGATATGCCCATCCAGTTCGCTGGCTGGAATTCTGACCCAACGTCTCCGGGCACAATTTCGTTTTTAAGCATTTCTTCGTCATTACCGAAAAAGAATCCTAGTTGAAATTATCACTAGAAAAAGTATTAAAGGGTATTTTCTAGCTGTTCCGTTGTTTTGGTTAAAAAATTTTGTATCCCCAATTTGCCTATTACTTTGTTAATGCGTTCGGCGACATTGGACGCATAGGACAGGGACATTTCTGAGGTCTTTCCATGTCCTTTGTTCAGGACTTAGGATTTCCCCGAGTCAGGATTTTGTTGGATTATTTGGCCAAAAAAAAGATGTTCGGGGGTCAAACAAGCCCTTAATTGGGAATTTTGTTTTTTTTATAACGAAGCGATCCCTTTTATTGCTTTGCCATCCTTTTAAATAAGAGCTACCCTGTAGGGACCAAGGGATATCCTTTTCTTTTTGGATTTTGTCCTGTAAAATTTTGGGGTTATTTGTGGAAAGCCGGGATAAAAAAGCGTAAAGGGATAACAGGGAAAAAAAAAGGGTTCGGTTCCATTCGGGGGCATTTTTCCCTTGTTTACCAAAATTTGATATTTTAAAAAAATTTCTTTCCACCCCTTTTTC
>Ga0163217_1046976_pt1 | contig 11053 bp, 17 predicted proteins | sample SynspAceP_FD_185933 | JGI IMG/M metagenome (GOLD analysis project Ga0163217, IMG submission 185933) | Saline lake microbial communities from Ace Lake in Antarctica - Synechococcus sp. Ace-P (PacBio error correction) | ecosystem: Environmental > Aquatic > Non-marine Saline and Alkaline > Saline ... | reverse complement strand
GTGTCCGTGCTTCTTATCGATATTTTGGTATCTGGGCACTTCGTCGCCCTCGCTGAAGATCATGCGGTATTCAACGCGGCATCATGCTCACTTACGCGTAACAGACCTCGAGTTACGGAATCTCTGTTTCATCTCACAAGTGCAGTATGGGGGGCAACCTCATGTTGTCCACTGGAATATAAGACTGTCCCACTATTAATGTGGGCAAGTAACTATGGAGCAGCTCTGAGTGGGCCCTGAACGGTGACCTTCCTTAATCGGTGGCCCTGACGCGAACAATGTTCTTTTTCAGGACGCCGCCAATTTTCAGGCGCCACGTTGGGCTCTGCGATTATTGAGGGAAAAGGTTGGTCTAATTGATATTCGGCCATTCAACAGTACCATGTTAGCGACAAAAACCAGTGCGACGGAGACCATCGGGTCTTGATCAGCTTTTTCAGATGACCACCCTTTTATTATTGTTGGCAGTTGCTGGGTAGCCTGCGGCGCCAGCCGAGGTAACGGCATGAGCGCTTATGTATGTTCGGCAACAGTGGCCGTAATTCAGGTCTGTGACTGCAACGGGTGTTTAACCCGTTCAAACTTATCAGCTCACCCACAGAGAGATGTTTTTTTCTGGCGTAGATGAATTGGTACTTCAATAAGTACAATTGTTGCAACGAGATGACGTTGTCATGGACAGCGTCATCTTTCTGTCGGATATGCTTGTCCGCGTGCTGCCGGGTTTTGACTGATTGATATTGTCAGCGCCCGATTGGAGCGTTTTGGTCATTGTGCGGCAAGTGGCAGGAGGTAGGGTGGTAGCCTGTCTTTGGAGGAAGCATGACTGAGCATTGATTTTCGAGCGTTTGGGACGCCGCGTGGCAAGGCAAGGAAAGACGGGTACGCTACACGCTCAAGCGGTCAACTGATGGCGGGCCTGTTGGCAGCCTGCAGAGGCAGGATTGGATACAGCAGTGGGAGAATTCGTGCTGGGGGTGTGTCCGGCAGGTGGGGATCACGGCGCGGATATCGCCAAACGCGGCCCGGTTGCAGGTTGGGACGATGCTATGCCGGGTTAAGTTCAATCGATTTTGCGCCTCGGGTTTGAGCAGTTCATTTGGGTGCGATGAAGTGCGCTCCGGATTCGGAAATCTGGTGGTGGGTCAGGGCGGAGGGGAGTCCATGTCTCGCTGGCATGGGTCGATGGGGTGCTGGGCATGGACGGAGACCACTGCGCACGCTGTTTGTACCTCAGGGATTAGGCGCGACCTGATTGCCACGCTGGAGGGCTTCAGCCGCGAAGGATGTTTGATGGCTTTGCCTGCGTTCAGCAAAAGGGCCGCCTGCGCGCAGCGGGGCGCCTTTTGATAGGACTGTGCGGTGACTGACCAGACGGCATCGTGGCTGGATAACGACGATTTATTCGCGGGGACAGCAACATCGCAGGCTTGGCGCTTTGAAAAGCCCAAGTTTCGATGATGATGGGGCAGATGGGTTTTGGATGCCGCCGCATAACCAGATAACGCAGGTGGAAAAGCATTCAGCATGTTTGCATTTACCCGGGCACAATAGTTTCAGGGATCGCGATGGCGCTTGTGGCGATGCTGATCGTTCGAGGAAAGGGCGGGCTGGGGCTCAAGCCGGGAGCGCGGGGTGGTTAGCGGACGGCGGATGACAGTACGGATCCGACAATATGCTCACCGGGCCGGCGCGGCCACCGGCAAGGCGGCTGGCACGGCGGGTCTAGGTATCTCGGATATTGATTGTTGAAGTTACGAGGCTTTGCCTCGGTCGTTATGCATTCATGAAGGAAATGGAGGGCCGAGAGAAGGTTCACGTCAATGTGGCTCAATGCCATGGGCATCCGCTCGGTGAACGGGGGCTCATTTCTGGCGACCACTGCTGGATGAACTGGAAGCGGGCAATTGCGCTACGGCCTAGGCCCGCTCTGTGTAAGGCGGTGGCATGGGTATCGCGACATTATCGAACGGTTGATCGGACCCAGACAGAATTCACCATGACAGATGCATCGAATTTCAGAAATGGCGGACAAATCGTCGTTGCGGGATATGGCCGGGCAGAGTGCCAACACTGTTGCGGTTTTATCGCAGGCCTGCTGAAATCGTCGAGCGCCTGGAAAGCGAGCGCGAGCAGATGCCGCGCCGTATCCATCACCTCGGCAAGAAAACTTCTTTGGATGGCGCGACCTCAATTGAACTGATCAAGGTGAGCCGGCTGAATTGCGCCAGCCTTCTATTCACATTGGTGCTGGGCTTGAAGGCGGCAACTGCGCCGCCGGAAAACCTGGTAGACCGGTGGTTGGCGGCGATCCAATGGCGACGGCGCTGGGCGGAGTGGGAAATGGCGTGGCTTGCCACTACGCATTGCGATTGATCAAGGCCATGTACAAATGGGCTGCCGGAGTCACGCTGGGCTGTTGACCTGCGGTGGCGGGGTAGTGCGCATGGTGCGGGCATGTTGGGACGTCGAGAGGCATACTTACCTGGCGGAGGCAAGCAGTTGCGGGCCGGCGCAAGCGCTTGGCAGCGGGCCTGATCAGCAGTTGGCCAGGCAGCAGGAGGACATTGCTGAGCAAGGCGGTACTGGATTTCTGGCTAATCTGCGCTGTCCAGCCATGGGACAGCAGGGCTACAAGATTACCGGTCGGCGCGAGTAATCCGGCGCTGGCGCAGATGCTGTCAGTCGCGGCGGCGTGCTGCGGAGGAAGATCAGGGGTGCTTTCCGCCGGAGAAAGGATCCTTTGCGCGCCGTTGGGTGCGCAGGTTGATTTCGATACGGCGCAGTGTCGAGACGCCGGGCTACTTACGAGTTTGGCACCGCAGGTGGCAAGATATGATCGGCACTTATGGTTTCAGTTGAATCAGATCCAAGGTGGTGGCTCGGCGGGCCAACGGGTTCGACAAGATCCACACGGCAAGTGGGTGTGTGGGCGCAGGGATGATGGGGCGGGGATTGCTCGTGGCACGCCCACCCCAAACGAACGTGGCGGGGGATTTTGATGTGGTGCTTAAGGATGTTCTCCATTGACGCGCCGAGGAAAGGCAAAAAGCTATTCGCGGGACTGCTGGGACAAAAAGTTGGTCAGCGGGCAAACATCCAGGCAGAGAAACGCGAGCATACTGGCCGTATTCCACCAGCATTGACTGAGCGGACTTCGCTGGCTGCGATCTGATTATCGAAGCGTGTGTTCTGAGGACCGTGACTCAAGGGCCAGGTGGGAAGGCTTGCCGCGCAGCATGCCCTGGCGCATGCTGTTTCGCCTCCAATACTCATTGCGATTACGGCCTAGGGACCAGTTGCCGTGCCACGGCAGGGACAACTTCTGGTCTGCATTTTTTTTTTCAGCCGGTCGACAAAATTGCGCTGGTGGAAATCATTCCGTGGGCAAAGACCGCGAGGCCACGATCGCCGCGGCTTTGATTCGTCATGCGATAACAAAGACGCCGATTCGTGGTCAATGACAGCGTGGCTCCGGGCTTTTTATCACTCCAGGGTGTTCAGTACTTCACCAGTTGAGCGGTTATGCGATGCTAGGTGAGGAATTTCGGCTGACGATGATCGAGAATATGCTCGTCGGCGGGCATCTGTCGGGCCACTAGCGGGTGTCGGATTGAAGTATCGATGGGGTTATGAGTACATTCGTGAGCAGGACCCGCAGGATCTGGCGTGAAGGAGCAGGCGCTACCTGAGCATCCGGCGTTTTGCGGTGATTAGCCAGATGGTGGACAGCTTCAAGCGTCCAGGAAAGTACTTGGCCGGTGCAGGGCTTCTAGGATTTATCCAGGACGATCGCAAAACACTGTGGGCAGGGTTGAAAGAGCTTTGAAAAGCTGAGGCAATTGATTGCGCAGGAGATGTACGTGACCTGGGCTGCTTGATTTATTCAGAGCGATCGAGACGGTTGCTGTGTCGAGGAAAGGGTTGGGTCTACGGCGGTGCAATATAGGCTCGATATTCGATTCGGCTTTGCCGCCCCTGGGGACGGGCGGCGCTTGCAAATCCAATCAAATCAAATTGAGGCTGTAAGCTCTTTGTCGCGCCGAGGGCGCGGCTATCTGCGAGCATATGCGGGAGGCGGTTCGAGCCGCAGCAACTTCTCCTTTGAAGAAGGTGCCAGCGACTCGGTTTTGAGATCAGGCATATTGATGTGCGCGCGGCCATGATCAGATCATTGCGGTGCACACGCCATGATAGGCTCACAATGACCGTTACCTTGCCATTCGGTTACAGGGCGGTGAATGATTGGCAGCTTTTTCGCCAGGTTCGCCGACTTGTTGGTAAAGGCAGCGCCTGGAGAAAATTATTGAAGTTGGAAGCGTTTTCCCCCGAGCTACGCCATCCACATTGTTTCAGAGGTCATTCCTGCATTCTTCCCAATAGCTTCTCGATAAGCGGTCTCATACATTGCGTAGGGAACATCGTGGTATTAGGGATTTCGTGCGCAAGGTGCCATGCTGTTCTCTGTTGCGGATATGAGTTGGGAGATAGCACCATGTGCTGTATTCTAGGATTGAGTTATGTGCCAAGGGGTATTATGGACGGACTTGTTGCTAGTGAGGATGAGCATGGAACGACGTGGTGAGGCAAGATTGCGCTTATTCGGCTGGATTGCCAGACGTACCGCTTCAGTAAGTTTTGATTTTCCGGCTGGGTTGCGGACCCTGTCGTTGCTGGTTGGTCTACTGGGTTGGAGCATATCGGTTATGAGATGGCGTGGGCGCGCTGTGGGTGGACGGGCTCCATGGGGGCCAGAGCGTTCTGGTGTTCGCCATGCCCCATGGCCGCATTGTCTCAGCCGTGGCGGTTGGTGGGAGGGCAGGTTTAATTTTCCGCCAGCTTCGGCGTTTGGGGTGCATTGCAATGGCTGCGCAGGCCTTGGGTTTGGCGGCCCTGGCGGTGGGCAGGCAATTTTTGATGATTGTATTTACGCTGCTGCACCGCCGGGCGGGGCAACGGCATGATTGTGGGTGTTGGGCGGCCTGCGGTGAGAGCGCAGGATTTCATTTGTGCTTTATCCGTTCTACTGGATTGCCTGGATCTTGTGGCGGCGGCATGCTCTGTTCAATAACCTGTTCGAAATGGCGGCGCTATCCTTGTCGCATGTCCACCAATCAAGTGGTTCGCGCCGGCCATCCCAGCGCCGGAGGATTTTTCACCACGCGCTGAGGCAGATGGAATGCTATGTTTGATATCGAAGTTCAAATGATTCTGTCAAAGTGGTCGAGCTGGCACAAGCATGCCAAACCAGGGCGTAGGCATGAGACGATCTGGTGGCTGGCGTTTTTTTTACAGCAACGGTTTGCCGGCAACAACTGGTCGGTGCGCGAGGTGTTGCATGTCGAGCCAGGGCGGGCCTGGACGTTATGGCCGGGCGCTATAAAACCATTCAAGAGGGCCAGGGCAGGGAGTGGTGGAATGTGCGGCTATCCACCTTTATTTCATGGGCGCGCTATCGGTCGAGCAGGACGAACCGGTGCCCGTGTGCGTTCTGCGGATAAAGCGAAGGTCTAGGCCATTTAACGACGTTGGTCGAAGGCTTGACGAGATCTAAAGGAGACTTGGCAGCAGTTAGGTGCACTTTCTTACCCGGTAGATGTAGACTGCTTCCTTTGCTGTACCCGCAAGGGCGCAGCCATTTTTTGCGCAACAGGGCATCGCCTTCGGGACGGTGTTGGCAGTAACATAAACAGTTCCCACGGCAACGAAGCTATATCTGTTAGCTATGAGTCTGGACCGGTACAATCGGGCTACAATGCCGCGTCCATTCGCAGCTCGAGATTCACCATGCACGTCTCCTCCGGTCGTGGTTGTACGGTTTTCTGGGCCATGATACAACACGGTGTTGTGGCGCGGTGCTTGCGATCTGCTCAAGGGAGTGGCTCAAGGGCATTGGTTCCCCTAACCTGACCTGGTATCGCCTGTTCAGTGCCGGGCTTTGGTGCATGGTTATCTGGTTGGCGGTGCGCGGGGGCTGTCATCCAAATCCGGGCTTTATCGACCATAACGCTCTAATTGAGCGGTCGCTATATTGGCCTTTGCTGCAACTACGTGTTCTATTGATGGGGTCAGCGGCTGACGCGGACATTGCACTGATGATCCAGGACGGCGCCGATCATGTGATGTTCTCGGCAGTATGACTTGGTGTTTCGTGAACGCTTCGGCCTGAAGGCAGGTGATGGGTTGTGTGTGCTGCTGCCGGCTTCATGTTTGCTGTTTCAACCAGCGGTGGTAGGCTAATTTACCAGATGACAGTTACACGTCGGTTTCTGATCACCTTGGCCTTGCGGCCTTTTCACCTGGGCTCTGTATGAGCTGGCGCAGAAGAGCTCTTGATATCTGGTTCGTCGATCACGGTGATGATTTGGTGACTTTACCTGCTGGCTCAATTTAATGTGTTTACCGCTGACCAATCCGCTGCTCGGTGCTAGGATTACGGGTCTTGCAATTCTGCTGCTGGTGGCCTGTTGCCTGAATACGCTGAATGCCTATGGCCCCTTTGCAAAGCCCTGGTGCTTGTGCGCCTGCGCGAGTCGGTGCACCATCGGCGACCACGCCAGATGATTTTTACCTTTCAGCATGGTGCGCTGGGCTCCTGCCTGTTTCGAGCATCTTCCAGGCCGGAACTGCCTTAACTAGTCTGGCCTATCTGGGAGACCTTGATGGTGGTGGTAGGGGTGCGCTTGGTCGATTTTGGCGCCGAGCTGATTTCAGAACCTTGAAAAATCGTCGCGTAGCGCGGCTGGCACCAGGTGGGAGCCGCGGCAGGCAGGGTCGTGATTTTCAGCTAAAACACTTTTCGCGGCAGTGCGGCCAGCTCCACCAGAGGGGACTGCCTATATTATGTGGAGCGGCCGCTTGGCCGCGAAGGTCGGTTTCAGTTATCTGCCCAGCAGGCTCGGGCCTGAAAGCCTGGTCGAACTCGGCTGTCGTTTCAGATAGCCCAAGGCCAATGTCGCCTGCTTCAAGGTAGTACCTCCTGATAGGCTTTCTTGCGATATCGGCCGCTTGTTCACGACAATCACCGGATTCAGCGCACTGACCGCATCAGCTCGTTATTACGATGTTCGCGATGAACGCTGGACATCGGCCTTGCATGCTTCAATACAATTGCTAACGAAAACTGTTTGCAAGCCGTCGCTAAGCAAGGCGGAATGGATTGCGCAGGGTCCTGAATGATCACGGGTTTGAATACATTCAACTGACAGGATGGCAGGTGCTCGCCGCGATGCCAGCGTACATCATTACAGCCTGACAGGCGATCTCGACAGGCCTGCACTGAGTAGGTGATTGACTTTCGAGGTGATCGAGCTGCCGGGCATCGTTTGCGGTGCAGACGCACTTCGGCGAACCGGCGCGCGGGCCACTGCCAAGCGGCGCAGGTTCGTTGGCCAGACTTCATTCAGCGTCACTGCAACTGTTGCATTGCGCTGTGTAAACGCACAGGGGGCTCGTGGACCTCAGCGGCGAACTTGTTTGCCCGGCTGGTAAAGGGCGGGATCAGGTCGGTCGGCTATGTGCCGGGCAGAAGCATTCAGAAAGGCCTTTCGGAGTACCTCGCACCCCGTACCACTGCGGTGCGCCCTGGCCAGGGATAGACGTTCACGGTAATGCCTGTTCGATGCCTGGTTTAATACCCATATCAAGTTGGTCACGAAGCCTTTACAGCTCCTGACCAAAGGTCACGGGCGTGGGTCCTCATGTGAGTGCGGACGATCTTGATCAGTTCAGGCATGTTGCTGCGCCTGATTATCAAGTCGCTCTCGCAGTGCCAAACGCGGGAGCAGTGCAGCATGAGTTTGCAGTAGCATGCGGCAATGTTGCATTGGCAGGTGGGGAGGGTGTCGTTGGAGCTTTGTGAACGAGTTGACGGATCATCGGGTGCACTGGCGGTCTTGCCACCGGGCTTGCCGCCGGCAGCTCGTTGGCCGCCGGCATCACCTCGTTGGTGTTTCTGTTTGCTCTGCGTGACATCCGGTTGACCAAAATGACAGACGCGGAAAGCTGCAACTTGGTCCACTGGCGTTGAACCTTACCTCACAGGTCAGTCACGGCGCCTCGATCCAGCTGCGCGGTCCTTCTCGTCCAGTATTGTTGGAGTATCGCATTAGGTGCGCGCGGCGGCTCTCCTTCGCATCAGCCGACGCGCGTGCACAACGCTAAAGGAATACGTTTTGCCTATTGGCAAATGCTGCCAGTTAGACGCGTTGGGTCTGGCCCCCAGTAACCAGCATCAAAGCCGGGACATCGATACTGCCCATAGCTATCGGATTCGGAACTTAAGTTTATCATTTGAGCACTCTCCGCGATTGGTGTATTGGTGTCTCGGACGCTGTCGCATATGGCCTTGACCCCTTTGACTATGAATGCGGAAAAAGTCCAAATTCGCCGTTTAGCTTCGATTCCTCTCAGCCCAGGTGGCTGGTTGTTGCCTTTTCACGCTCTTAGTGGCACGCCGCTGTTTTGCAGAGCGGACAGCTCTCATCGTGCCAGCGCCGAGGTTTTTCTCAAACTGGCCAAATGCGATGAGATGACGGGATCCGGGTTTACCAGCAGGTCTGCGTATTGTGACGCGCGTTTTTCGCAAATGGGGCGGCTCGATGCAGTATGAATCGGATTCTGGCACCTATCAGGAAAAACGCGCCAAGGCAGCTGGGCATGAACCTGGCGTGGGAAGTTGTTGCGCACGAGCTGATTGATCTGTATCTTTGCGCTGTTCAGCGAGAGGAATTCGAACACTGGGACGGTTTCTTACGAATCGATGTGAGCGCAAGCTGATTGGCCATCTGCCGGGACTTGACCCGTGATTCCATGGCGAATCAGACGACGCCGCGAGGTGGAAGAACAAGGTAGCCCGCAGATCCAGGAAACTGATCGGAAGCAAGATGAGGCCGACGGTGGAGAAGCAGCAAAAGCAGCCCTGCGTTGACTCGGCCTGCCATCGTTACATCTAGTAGCGGCATCAATGAACATGACGAGGAACAATCATGACAAGACAGACACAACGACCACCCGGACAAGCTCAAATCAGGCCATGCAGAAGCCTGGCCGCAGAGATCTGGAAGTTGGTAAACGAAAGCCATATGCACAGCGGCCGCCTGGTCGGAGCCACTTCAACGGCCGTAGGTGGTCAGCGATCAGTTTGCTGGCCTTGGAATGCGGTCAAGCGGTCACAGGCAGGATGTACGCGCGCTGGGGGAAATCTGATGTCCAGATTCATGCGTTGGCGCTGCATACCATATTTACCCGGAGGGAGTGGAGCGCTTCGCCAGCAGGCGCAGCTCGGCCTAATTGCCTGGGCGGTTAGCAGGCCGGATGCTGAGCGGCGCCGCCTCCTCTGACTAGGAATTCGCAGCCTTTACAAGTGCGGCCCTTACGGGGGCGATAATGCATTACGAGGTTGATTCATGTCGCAGATTGTTTGTAGTCCGCTGTACAAAGTTCGGTCCGCTGGAAGATTTCGAAGCCAACGCCAACCCTGCCTCGTTGTCTGAGCGTTCCGCCGTCAAGGGCAGCGCTGTTGCTTGCCGTGGGGGTAATCAATCGGCACTATTGCCGGCCAAGCGTGAGGGTATTGGACCAGGTGCTTGGACTGGTGCGCGCCGACCCGCGCCTGAAGCGATCTCATCACAAAGGAATCCCTGTGTGAGGAGGATGCCCTTCTATGCACAGTGAAGCTCAGAAAGAGATCGTCACCATCGGCGTTATTTGCCGGATGTGACAGGCAACCGAACGAAACGTGGGTACCTATGTTGATCCGCAGGATTGGATGCGTTGATCAGTGATCCGCAAGGTACTGGCTGACGATACCCGTATGATTACGAAAGTCTTCGATTAGGACCTTTTGAGGCGCGGTGGACCCAAAACAAAAGTTTTCGCGAGTTCCCGCAAGTACATAAAAAGCCCACTACGAACCCCGCCAAGCACAAGGAAGGTGGCGTGTTCTGCACCGGCGGCATTCGCTATGTGGAAAAAAAGCTCCAGATACATGCTGCAGCAGGGTTTGGACGAGGTTTTACACTTTCAAGGGCGAGCATCACTTCAAGTATTTTGAGGGTGCCTTGCTAGAGGCAGAGCAAGTGAATGGGCGACTCGCTGCTGCTCCCGCCTAAACCCAGTGTTCACGTCGCTCAAAGACACCTGGCGCCGGGGTTCGTTCGACGTTGCCAAGCCTGTCGCCATACCTTTTCGGCTGCATAGAGAAGGGGCCTCTGGCAGTATGAGGGAGGGTGTCAGTGCCCGCGCTTGTTATGACAACCTGCCGGAGAAGGGCTCAGCCTGCGGGCCGAAGAGAGCGGCAAAGCAGGTGCGGTGGACCAGTTGGTATTTCAGGACCGCATCCTATTCGGGGTCAGTCTTCAGGCCTTCGCCAAGAAGCGGTTGCCGGCCAAAAATTCCTTGACGGGCAGGCATGATGACCACGCCTGTTTATATGTGATGGAACCCTTGTGTTCATGGTGCTGGGGTTTTGCACCGGTGATGGATGCCATCCAGGCCACGCATCCCGATCTGGCTTTCTATGTCGCGAGGGCGGGGTGCGGCCCGGGTCACCCAGCGTTGAACCCATGGATTGACGGGCGGAGGTCGCGAGCCCCTTGGCCGGGACATTGGGAGGCCGTTCGAGATAGGGTACTGGCAGCCTTTTTTGAGCCCCAGCGATCGCCCAGGGTTGTCTCAATTCGAAGGCCGCCTTGTCGCGCCGCTTAGGTGGTGGCGTCGCACGCGAAGCTGACGCATCCGGTGTATTGGAGGGCTGGTCATGGCGATTACAAAGCGGGGCCTTTTTTACACCCGAGGGCGCTGGATTGTTTCACGCAACCAAAGCGCTTGCTGGTCGGAATTTTTTTTTCTGGCGAGCAGGGGCGGCTACGCGGGCAAAGCTTCAGTTGAAAACATGTCGATTTGCGAGAAAATCAACCCGCGCGGGCTATCGGCTTGCGGGATTTTTTCCTTGGACCGCGATTCTGGGGATTTGGCCGGGATTTTTCCACGTGTATTGGCGGCAGCGTTTTAATGGGCAAACTGGCCTTGCTGACATGGTACCGTATCTTCT
>Ga0163217_1010000_pt1 | contig 11053 bp, 15 predicted proteins | sample SynspAceP_FD_185933 | JGI IMG/M metagenome (GOLD analysis project Ga0163217, IMG submission 185933) | Saline lake microbial communities from Ace Lake in Antarctica - Synechococcus sp. Ace-P (PacBio error correction) | ecosystem: Environmental > Aquatic > Non-marine Saline and Alkaline > Saline ... | reverse complement strand
GAACGTGCGCACCCACTGCGTGATGTTCACGCCGTTGGGAAGCTAACAGGAAAATCGCGATGAGGCGACCGTCGGGATGCGGCCAGCGGACGAAATTGCTCGACCCGGCGCCGCGTGTGGGCACGTGTTACCGTGCTCGCTATCCATCTCGCAGCGCCAGCAACGGGGTAGCGTCAAGCGACACACCGGAGGCCACGCAACCAAGATGCCGAGCGCGACCCAATCGAACGCGTGAGTACGAATGGGGAATGGATCGGGACGGCATTATTCGTTTCTCGAAAGTTCCCGCTGCGTAACGATCCCACGAATCATCGATATACAACAGGTTACTCGTGACGGGCAGGATATTTTGTGAGGGGGCACTCTCTTTGTTGAGGACGGCCTGAATTCTTGGTTGAAAGGACAGGTTTTGTTGAGGTCAGGGAATCCAGGGTCTACTCGAAATCATCGCGAGCGACCGGTTCGATGTCGGCGGTAGTCGCACTGGAGGCGTCATCGGCACCCCCTACATAGCGCGTCCGCAGTGCGTAGGCGAACATCTTTTTCACCATCGCCCGCTGCAGTGCATCACGCGACTCAAGCAGGGCTTGTTTGAGTTCCCACGATGCCATCGATCTCGGTCCCAGTTCGGGCAGTTTTCCTACGCATCAATCAGGGATTCGTTGTCGCCGACACGACCTTGGTAGCCGAATCCCTTCTCGCGTCCGCAGCGGCCGCAGCATCCAAAATTTTCCAATGCAAAACCGAGCGGTCGATGCGCGTCGTGACAGCGGGGCACACTGGGGCAGAATCGCGATGGATTTCGAGTCGTTGTGTCGCACGGTCCTTTGTCGATCCCGGCACCTTCGGCCGCGATCTCGCCCGCGTTGGCTGACGGGCAACCCTGGGTCGGCGTCGAGCAAGCGTTTTCAATATCCAGGTTGCCGCGCCGCACCGCGGTCGTCCGGTGCCGTTACTTCGTGATCGTCAACACCGACGCATGGAGTCCAACACCACCACCGCGATGCGAGTTCCGGACGAACAGTGCCCACACGCCGCATCTGATCCCTTGATCGGCTCGTTGTTCTCGTGCCGCTCTCGATATCGTAAGTAACCGGGCCAGTCGTTCGCTTGAGGCATGGTCGCGAAATCGGAATCGAGGAAATCTGTTAGCGGCAGGTCATGTTCCAACAACCGGGCGAAAGAACGCCTTCGTTTCGCGGGGGCCCAAATGATTCTTCCAGGTGATCGTTCGTAGGCGTGGACGATCTTCGGCGGGGGCGGTGTTGCTACCGATCTCTCGAACCCTAACACTGGGCGGCCAAAGTTCTCGGACAAACGTGCGCCTTCGGAGTTCGCGAGGCATTGCGGTCGATCTTGGTTCGGCCGCGAGCTTGCGAGGACGGACAACTGCCCGTTCGCGAGCCGGACCGCATCAAAACCGCTTCAATCGGGCATGCGTCGACCACAGGAAAAAATACGACAAGCGTTTGAAAGCGAGTTCGCGCCGGGTAGCTTTTGATCATTTCGGAATCGCTCGCCGGTTCCGCAAGATACAAAAAGTTCGGCGAACCAACGCTGCGTCAACGCGATTTTGATCGACTCGGTAAAATCACCGGTTTGTGCTTTCGGTGTCGCAGAGCGATAACTTGGCATCGATTTTCCCTCTGGCGTTCACGTCGCGACCGATAAGCACGAGGCAAAAAAGACGCAGGAACCCGACCGGCGTATTCTCGTTTGTTCGCGCTCGGGTAATCCCGGGTACCGTTCGGCAGCAACCGTTGATGCGGATTGGGGCGGCCAAGCGTCAAGACCGGCCCTTCGATTCGAAACCAATCGACGAGCAGCGCCGGGCGCGGAACTCCCTCGCGCCATTAGATCGAGATGTCCTCGACGACCCGCCGTAGCATTGTAGCTGTTTTTGCACGTGATGCCGGATTTCCGGTCTCCAATCCGGACTGCATTTCGATGCTTTGCATAGTTCGCCAGGGGCACCGCCCGCTGCATCCGCTACGCCGTCACGCGGTTTCGGCCGCATCACGACGGAGTTGTCCGCCTTTGATGCACCGTCACCACGGACTCGCGGTGGGCCGAAACCCGGTACGTCATGATTCCTCGGCGTTTCGAATCCGCGGTCGGAGGTTTGTACGGTAGCCCCCGTGCATCGTCTGGTTTCTCCGCCATGCGTCGACGAAATTCGCCTTGGAAGAGTTGTTTCAGTTTCGCGCGGTGGATTCCGTGATCGGGAGTGATGCCGCCGACTCGCATTCGAATGATGTACGCCCCCGACGTCGACTTTGAAAATCGCGGGCGTTTGATCTTTTTGTTCCATTGGTCTTCGTAATCAAACGACCGTTTGCCGAGGACCGGGTTGTTGACCGCCTGACATCCACGTGTTTATCGGCCGTAGCGAAACCCGATTGCGATCCTGTCGCCGGATTTCCGGTTCGAAACGCCACGAATTCTCTCAGGCGATCGCCGTCACGATCGCGGTATCGAGGAATCTCGCGAGCCGGCACGCAGGTAGGTGTCGATCTGGCATGGGGGAAACCGAAAGCGCAGGGTGGGCCGTTGTTATCAAACCCGCCCGTCAGAGGCGTCCTCGGGGAACACGGGAACACGTCAAAAATCGATGGCCGATGAGATCGCGGATTCGTTTTTGCGTATTCGGACCGGTTGAGTCGTCGGAGCACGATGTCGGTGGATGCGATGGAAGTGCTGGCCCGTGTCATTTCCCGCCGTCAACCCAATCCACGAGCGCGGCGACGTCATCGGCCCAACGGGTTGCGGGGATTCCTTCGGCGGGCATCTCGTGCGAGTTTTGAGCACGTTGACGACTTCGGGACCCACCGCATCGGTGGCGGCTCGATTCGCCCATCGACGCGGGCAACATCGTATCGACCCGGAACTCGCCTTCTTGAGTTACTCGCCCCCGTGGCCAAAATCGAGCAAAACGTTTGTAGGAGATGGTTGCGAACGTTCGTTGGCGGTATCCGTCGTGGTTCGGGGCGTGAACGGTTTCGGGACCGCCGACGCGGAATGCGTGTGAGGGGCGCAGGGCGACGGCGAGGATCGCGAACCACGATCCGACGCCGACATCGTCGGCGCGGGGTGGGGTGGCTCATGAAAAAACAGCTTGGGGCCGATGGCAACAAAGTCAGTTTGATCGCTTTAGAATAAACCGAAAAGCGTGACGGGGAGTTGTTCTTTTCCCGCTCGACCACGGTCGGGGAACCAGATCAGAGGCCCACGACCTCGAGCTAAGCAGGTTCGGAAAGTGTTTCGGTTTATTCGCCGTTTTGGCGTTTAGCCACGGTTCTCACGTTGAACCAGGGCTAACGTCCAAACCGGTTTATTGGGTTAGACGCAAATGAATTTCCCCGAACCTGGTTAGTAGAAGGCGCGCTGCCACCTACGAGGGCGTCGTCTTGGCCGGAAAGTTCGCTCGTCGTGGCCGATTGAAACCTAACTTGAAATCTTCGACTCTCATCGCCCGCTCGCGGAAATAATCGCTGTTGAGAAAAACCGAAATAACGACGGCTCGTACGGGTCGACGAAACTCACGTCGGCGCTCTCGGGAAACTTCCCTCGCCCGTCAGAAACAAAACGAACGGCGTTGACGATTCAAAACGCCGGCAAATCCTCGTTTACGGAAAATTCGACCGAACCGCCAGCCGTTCGTTCACAAACCGTTTCGTCCCATTTCAACCCGCCTCGCCGTCTTTTCCGGCCGGCATCGTGTACGGTTTCAACCACCGAACGCCATCATTTCGGATCGTTGCGACCGGGTCCGTCACCGGCGGCGCCGCCGGGTCGAGATGTTGCACGATCTGGACCACGCAGCAGCCACCGTCGCGTTGTCTTCGTCGAGACGCACGACGCCGTAAAACGTCCGACGGGGCGTAAACGTCTCGACGCCGCCGCAAGAATCGGGTGCCTCCGGCGTTGGTTTCGACAATCAAACCGCGAAGCACCCTCGGATGTTGTTGTTTGCCCGTGGTGGCTGTTGCCCAATTCTCGCCGAGGAATTCTTCACGCCAAAATACGCCAATTCGAATCCGCCGTAACCCGCCGCCTTTGAACGCGTGCGTCGCCCGTTCGGTATCCCGATCAACGGTTTGCCCGCGCGGACGGTAATCGAAAATCGGTCGCATTTTGGCTTTCATCCGGCAACAACCGGACGATCGTCAGGAATGAACAAATTCCGCGTCGTCGAGCGCCGGCCGTGCCCGGGATGTTTGCTGCTTCTCGTAGGGATTGATTGACACCCGGTTTCCTGTGTCGTCGGGAAACAACACCGTGCATTTGAAATCCGTGATGTTGGCTGAGGATTTTTGCGAACACGGACAGGGATTCTCCGTGCGATACTCCTCGTCACCAGGCCACCAGAACGACGTTGCTTTCCGTTGGCAATGGTTCGGATGGGTGGTTCGAACACGAGGTGATCGTCGGGGAAACGGATGCATCGCCAAGACGCACGTCGCCGCGATCCCAAACACAGGCGGGGAGATACGGAGAAGGCAGGTTTTCATGCTGGGGTTTTCAAGGTGGGGATCGGTCGCCCGTGATCGCCGCGTTTGCGACCTAGGAAACGACCAAATGTACTCGAATCACAAACCGGGCGTCCTTCAATCAGTATTTGCAGGTCCGTCCAGCGCCCGTTTTCGCGTCCGGATGGTCGATTCCAAATAGACCTGGATGATAGATCACCATCACTTTGCTCTCGCGGTATTGGCTGGAAACTGATTGCCGCAACTGTCCCGATCGATAATTTTGATTGAGCAACGCGTGGACAAACTCCGACCGGCCGAGACAAACCGATGTACTCCGGGCGCAGCAGTTCGATTGGGATTCGAAAAACGGGCGGCAAATTCGCCGATCTCGGTCCTGTTCCGCGATTCCGTTTGCTGGCGGGCGGCATTTGACGGTATTGAGCAGATAAAACCGTCCTTCCCAGTGCTTTGAGACGCATCGCTTTCGTCATTTGGTTAGCAATTGCCCGGCTTTGTCAACGAACGGGCCCGTCCCGTTTTGTCCTCACATCTGCCCCCGGTGCCTCGCCGAGAAGACGAATCGATGTTGCGGCTGCCTTCGCGAAAAACCGTTTGCGTTCCGGCACCCCGCCAACGCTTTGCACTGGGTGCAGCCGGCGACGCGTTTGCGCCAAAGCCGCCAATCGAAACCGGCAGCGTTCGGGCGACGGGCAGCGGCGGATCGGTGTTACGGTTCGGCGCTCATCCCCGTAAACGTGAGAGGAACTGCAAACGGAGCGGGTAGCAACGGGAGCGGGGAGCAACGTGAGCGAGCAACGAGAGCGCGAGCAACCGGCGAAAACCGGAGCCGATGCCGGCACGAGCAATTCGGCCCTCCGAAACTCTTCGAACCCGACCCCGCGAAACCGATTCGGCCCCACTGCTCGACAACCCGAACGGCGTGTCTTGGGGCACCGAACCGGAATCCCCACTGCGGAGCCAAATGGGCCAACAACTCGCCGCCGCCCATTCGAGAAAACCTGTTTCGCGCGTCCACGCATCGTCGTGCACCGGCATCAACGGGTGCAATTCTCGCTCCGGTTTCAGTCGGTGAGGGCTCAAAATTACTAATCAAAAAGGGGGTTTTCGTCACTTTCCTGCCTCCAAGCATTCTGGGAATCACGAACCGCAGTTTCTTTACTATGACGCGGCCCGCCCCTGTCGACTCGGCCGCTTTCACTCCTCCTCTCCACGCTTCTCCTCCACGCTTCTGCCCCTCATGCCCGTTCCTCAAGTTGCCATCATCGGCCGGCCTAATGTCGGCAAAAGTAGTCTGTCAATGGCTGCGGCCGCCGCCGCCTTCCGCCATCGTCGACGATTTCGAGGGGCGTCACCCGCGATCGGAGACCACGCTGTCGAGGACCGACGCAGCGTTATTTTTTGAACACTCGCTCGATACCGGCGAATGGGTGGCGGAGACGCCGGACGATGAACGCCGACGTGCGCGACAAATCGCACGATGGGCGATCGTTTCCCGCTGACGTGATTCGTCGTCGTGCGTCGGATATCCAAAAACCGGCATCATTGCCCTTTAGACGATTCGAGGTTTTTCGAAAACGGCTCCGCGGCGTCGAGGCGACCCGTCATCCTCGTTGTCAACAAAGCCGACCCAGGATCACCAAGAGATCCACGCCGAGGGAATTTCCGCCAACTCGTCGGCGGGCTTGTTGTTGCCGTCAGTACGCTGCAAAACGTGGGGCGTTGACAAACTCATGGACGCGATCGTCGAACCCATTGCCCGCCGACGATTGAAACCGATCGCGCCGGAAATCGGACCATGAAACTGACGATCGTCGGACGCCGTAACGTCGGCAAGAGCACGTTCGTCAACACGCTCGCCGAATCCGGACCGGATGATTCCCGTCAGTTTGAGGTCGCCGGGGGGACGACGCGTGACAGTGTCGACGTGAATTTCCAACGACGGTCAAAACCTTCACGCGATCGACAACCCCCGGACTGCGCCAAACGCAAAAGCGTGCGAATCGGGATTGGAGGTGGTATTTCGTCCCCACCGGCTCAGCCGCAGCGTCCGCGGGCCGACGTTCGTGCGATGTTCTTTGACGCCGCCACAAAAAACCAGTTAAGGTCGACAAACAGCTCGTCGGCTACGTCATGGGAAACCACCATAAACCGGTCATCTTTGTCGTCAACAAATGGGACCAAATACGCCGCGCCTGGTCCACGACGAAAAATGGGTAAAGTACCTTCGCCACCAAATTCACGACGTTGTCTTACGCCCCGATTCGCGGTTATCACCGGACAATCGGGTAAAGACGTCAAGACGCTGCTCAATCCACGCGTTCGATTGTGTACACGCCAAGCGAAATCGCGAGTCACGACGCGGCGAATTGAACCGGGTTCGTCAAGGCCCGATGGGACGTCCAACCCGGCCACCGATGGTTCCAGAACCGCCGAACGAAGATCTTTCTATTGCACGCAAGTGTCCACGGAACCGCCCACTCGACGTGTTGATGTGACGGACCGAAGCGGTTCTCGCAAACGATTTACCAACGTTACATTCTTGCTTGTTTCGGGATCACCTAGCCTTCGAAGAACGGAAGTTCCCGATCAAAACTGTATTTCCAAAAAACGTACCCGCGCTTGACGACGCGAAAAGAGAAGACGAAAATCCAAGTTCGCGTTAGGCTAGAAAAGCTTGTTACGACCACATTTCCTCCGGCCAACGCTTTTGGTTTGCAGAACCAATATGGTACCTCCGAATCGACGACGTTCCCGACGACGTTCCCGACGACGGTCCCCGAACACCGCTCTTCCCCAAGGTTTCGGTTCGGAGAATTGTCGTTCGGCTTCTCCGGCCGGACAACTTTCGCGCATTGCTCCGTCACGGCCTTCGGTTTCGGAGTACCGAGCGACAATCCTTAACCGGTGGTCCGAGTCCGGAGGGCGATGGCGTGACGCTCAACAACAATCCCCGGCAACAACTGATCAGCTTGGACTTTTCCGCCCATCTTGTGGTAACTCCGCCATCGTCGTAGGCAACCGGCGAAATCTGTTGCCGGTGCATCAACCGAAACCCTCGCCACGAAGATCTGGATCATTCGCTCCGACTTTTGGGACGCATCGATTTCCAGCGGACCGCCGTTAGAGTTTCCCTCGACCATCGATTTGGACAACCGCCATTTCGATTCGATGCGTGAGGACGAAACGATCACGTCAAGGTCGCAGTCCTCGACCAACTCGCTGCTTACTCCTTCATCACGTCCATGTTCGGCACCGGCCGAAACGCCTTCGTCGCCACGTTTAGCTGATGAGGTAATGCAGCGGCGCCCCAATCGAGTAACGATTTTTTTAACAGGAGCGACTGTTCAGGTTGCTCCGCTTGAGTTTCGACATCGCCATTGCCAACGGCCGTTACCAATCCCGAAGATAAGGCAACGCGCTTTGCCCCCAACGGAACCACCCACGGATCGCTCGCAAATCGGCGAAGGGTTGCATGTCCGGTTCGCGCGACGGACGTGAACCGATGCGGGCTTTTGTTCGATTCGCGTCCGATCGGGGGCGGTGCGGAAGAACTCGACGGAACCCGTCACGGTTGAGGCAAATCGGTGTACTCGGTTTCGCGCCACGCGGCGAGTTGCACGAAGCGTCGGTTCGGCGGGTGAGGGCCGTCGTCTTCGCGAGAACCAATTAACGTTTTGCGTTGTCGTTGCCGGCGAGGAACAATTCGAGGTTGTAGATCGCCGGTCGGTTCATGCAGCGTACTTTTGAGCGATCGTTTCGCCTTGCTCGGTGAGTCGGAGTGATCCCCGCGAAATCGTGCGGGTCGGGCAGGCTTTTGATGAACCGGTGGGTTGGTCCGGCACCGCGGCTGATGCGTGCCCCGCGCACCGTGGAAAAACCGCACCCGAACGCCATGACGCAGCCCCCGTTTTGAGTCAAAACGGCGTTTGGGCATTGACGCAGTTCCACGAAGCTGGCCAGAATCCCGCCGTCCTTATTGCTGTCGGGAATAACGATCATGACCTGGCCGGACTTTCTGCTCGTCACTCGCTTGCGGCAGGTATCGATGTCAGGCGCCGTTTACCTCGTTGCCTCGCTGCCCTTTTGCTTCGATCACCATTTTCGATTCGGGGGTGGCTCATGTCGGCCGCGCGAGTTTCGTCGGCCGCGGGCGATCGCCGCCATGCTCGCTGCGTTGATTCGAAGTTGCTGAGAAAGTGCTTCGTAAACCGGGGCGATTTGTCCAGGTCGTCGATCGTTTTCAAAAACAAAGGGAGTACAAACTGGGCAGCGGGCAAAAAACCGGCCCCCTCGGCGCTCGTTGCAATAAACGACTTCGCGGGCGAGCAGGTACACGGCGAGCAAGTTCCGAAGGCATGCGCGGGCATGCTGCACGATGAGCGCACCGAGCCCGTCGATGCGTGGGCCATCGAGTGTTCTTGACGACCCGTAGTGCGCCGAGGACCGCGTCGGGCTGCCTCGCCAGCAGAAAATCCGGGTGGACCAGCGGGCGGGAACTTGGCGAGCTTCCTGTTCGAGAAACGCGACCGTTTCTCTTCGTCCAACGTGAAAAATGCGTGTGCATGGAATCCGGCGGCCTGCAACAGTTGCTCGATCGCGGCGTTCGTGCTTGCTGCTGTTTTGCCGAATGTCCAGCACGGCGAGATGAACCCGAAAAACGTTTTGGGCAATTCGCATCACCGGGCGGACCGCGTGATCGGCGGTGTCCGGCACCATGTCAACCGCCACCATGCTGCCGTTAGAGAATCCGCAAATCGGCCAATAAAACGCGTCCCGCGTGGCGCGTATCGCCACGGCGCGTCGTGGACGGGTTTCGCCGCGGTTGCCGAGGTGGATGGGGTCGCTAAAGTGGATTGGGTCGCAGGCGGTTTTAGTACTGATCGATCCGGAGTTCCGCGATTCATCAGGTTGATGGAATTGTCGCCACGGTTCGTTCGGGATTTGCGAGCGAAACGCGGTGCGGAGCGATCGGCCCATCGTATCGGCCGTTGGCGCGATTTTGGGAGAGGAAACTGGTTCGACGCGGCAGCCAAATAGGCGAGAGACTGAAAGCCAGGCGGGCGAGCTGAACGAGTTTCGGATCGCAACAGATCGAGTGCGCCGGTGCGGAGTTTGCATCAGCGTTTCGGTGGTGACTCCGAGTGACCAGCGGGTGCCGCGCAGGGTCGCCACCGACCCAGGTACCGAAACGTCATCCGAGCAACGCCAACGGATCGGCGATCCGCGGCGGAGTCGAGGCCGACCTTCTTTCCATGCCTGACCGGCAATCGCAATCGAGCGGACGCAGGCGCGGGGAACCACGTGTTTTGAGGGTAATCCATCAAATTGCGACGTTTTCGGATTGCAGTTGTCCGGTTTGTCGAGATAGATTCGCCTGTCCGCCCACAACACATTCCAAGATGGCTTGGATTCGCCGATTTCGTTTTCGCCTGTGTTTCCACGCGGCAGGTCTTGGTCCTGACGTAATTGAAAACCGGATTCGAACAGACGCCGGGTGATGGGCCAAAACACCAGTCGCCGTTTGGCTTCCCGTCGGGTGGGCCGGTAGGACGAGTTCGACGCGAAATCGCGCGTTCAGACGTGGGCGATTTGAGGCGGGAACGTCCATCCCTCGTCGATTCAACCCCTGTAAAACTGTCGCCCACCAATTGCGGGTAGCCGTTTGGGAGGTCGCGTCGGAATTCAGCAGTATCGGCCGCCCGCGTGCGTGAACGGATTCCCGTTTCGACGCGTCGCCGGAACCGGGCCGGCCGAAACTTTGCTCGGCCATTGCCAACAATTGAAAACGCGATCGAGTACGCCTGCGTTAAACTTGCCACGCTTGTCGCGAGGCGTCGGGCGATCCGAAAATTTCACTCCCTGGCATTTCGGGCAACAGGGTCCGCCAAATTTCGTCATCGCCGCCCGGCGCCGGCAGGGCACGCCCGCGGAGTGCTTCGAGCAGAAACTCCCAGTCACGATTCGGCAGTGGTCCGACGTCGAGGGCGATAATACTGGACGAAACCATAATTTGTACTTCAAACGTTTACGAAGTAGTTTCGGGGGTTCGGTGGGACCGGTAGTCTTCCGAGGCGGATCGGTTTTGAACCCAAAATCGAGGTGCTTTTGCAAACCTTTTCGTCGAGTTTTGATCGTCCGCGTTCCCAATCGAGCTTTTTCTTTTTGGCGAGCGAGATGCAGGGGCCGCCGGCGGGTTGGGTCGTTCGGCAGGCAAACGGGGCGTTTGGATCAATTGGCTCTTCGCGGGGCCCGAGATCGTCGATGACCTTTTTCGGCCAGTGTCAACGGATCGTGAAAACTCCTTCCGGTGCCGGATTATTGGACCGGGCCCGACGAAGGTTTCGTCTTGGTTCCATCATTTCGCATTTTGAATTCAACCTCGGAGAGCGTTCGTTTACGGATAGCCAAAAAAACGATCGGGTTGCCGAAAAAACCGTTCACCGAACAACGTGGATGTCTTCCCCCGGGACCGAGGGCCTTTGGCGAAATTTTGAAGGTTGGGAAAACCGGACGGCGTTTTTTTTCCGGTCGTTTAGGGGATCTTTCTTTCCCTTTTCCTT
>Ga0163217_1101143_pt1 | contig 11054 bp, 17 predicted proteins | sample SynspAceP_FD_185933 | JGI IMG/M metagenome (GOLD analysis project Ga0163217, IMG submission 185933) | Saline lake microbial communities from Ace Lake in Antarctica - Synechococcus sp. Ace-P (PacBio error correction) | ecosystem: Environmental > Aquatic > Non-marine Saline and Alkaline > Saline ... | reverse complement strand
GACACATACAGCCCTTCCTTGATGGCTCCCAGGCGTTAGGCTGTCTCCGAGTTTGGCTGCTCTTCGGGGCTGACCGCTGCCAGGGAAAAATGATCGAGATGCCACTCAGGGCGCATTACACATCATAAGTCGATTTTTCATTACGGCTCCCTCCAGCTTTATTTTTTGTGCAATTGTCAGTGCTCTGCCCGCCATTTCTTCCGTGAGTCATGTACGGTGAATTCAAACCTAGCAGAGCCTATTGAATTTATCCACAATTACAGAATTTCATTTCTTTAGCAAGAATTTCGATATTGGCGTAAAATCCAAGGTTTGAGAGGTTTTGCTGGAGGCTTTCATGTTGCTTGTAGCCCAATGCTGCTGCGGCTCGCAGAGGCAGCGGCGCTCTCTAAAGTGTGTGAATCGATTGAAGAGAGGGGCTATAAATGTTTTACCCTGGGTAAAACAAAACCATACCGAAGGCTTTGGTCAGCGCGCGGATGAGAGCGTTGCCAGAGTAAAGAAATCATGACCCTTCGGGGTGGAAGGTGACGTCTAGAGTCCGAGCCCTGCGAAATCAGCAAATTCTGCCGGTTTGCCAGTAGTGATCAACAGGCCGCTACCCGACAGCAGGGGCAACATGACGCCGTCAATGAACCGCGCTGCATGCTCCAGATACTCACCGGCCGCCGCTCCACAGCTACCCAGCCAGAAACTGAATACATCCCATAATGCAGAAGCGAGCCTGCCCGATGGCCTTCGTGCCATGCAATGGGCAACCGCATTGCCTGAAGCAGCCCCATTGAATTCAGTAGAAAAAAAAAAGCAGAACCATGAGCAAAGGGAGGAGGCGACGCTCCGCAAGGTAGCGACCAAGCCTACCACGAGCTGCGCAGGGACTATGATCACGTTATTTCACAGGGTTCCGGGCCGAAAGCGGCGGACAGGCGTTGCATTTGAACTGCGAGCGGCGATCATTGCCAAATGCATTTATTCCGAAAAAAACCAGCGAAAGTGCTCTCGGGTACGCCGATACAGTTGCGATGAGACGTACGGCGAGCCTGCCCACATATGCCAAAAACATGCCACCAAAAGGATTAGGAGCTATCAAATACGTAGGTCATAACTGGCGTTACCCACAGGTTCGCCGTAGCGGCCGAAAATTGCCGACAATTACCCAAAACGTTCGGCTGTGTGCCGGTGTGACAGGTCTCACGCATGCTGAAATGGCATCGCTTAACCAGCAGATCAGGCCGGCACCGGCGAGACGCAAAAATCCCTCTCCAATCCAGTACCATCAAGAGCAGCCCGCGATTGATGGGAGCCAGAATGGTGCCAGACGAGTGCCAGCATCCAACATAGAGACCCCCACGCAGTCTTGTGCGTGGTCTACCGGTCACGAATAACGCGCGCCAGATAACTACCCAGTCGCTGCCGCCGAGCGCTGAAAAAAGCGTGTACGCGGCTGAGGTGGTCAGGTCATTTGCCAGCATGCAGCGATAGACGCAGCAATATAAAGTTACGAGCCGGAAAATAACAACGGCGGCGTGCGTCCATAGCGGTCGCTCAGGGGCCGACAGTAGTTGCCCCAGTGACATGCCGAGCAGAAAAATCGCCAGTGTAATCTTACCCTCTGCGGACTCGAAGTCAGGCTGCGCGCGATTGATGAAACGCGGCAGTACAAGTCAACCGACAGCGTGAGAGAGCCGGTCACATCGCAAGCAGAAACAAGCCAGCATCCTGGGAAGAATGGCGCTTTTCACTCTTACTTCAGGATGCGTGACTCCAACGCATGCATTTCAGAGGGGCATGCAGGGCGAGCGGGCCTCAAATACTACGATAGCGACGGGTAAACCCCTTCAACTTTGCAGATCAAGGTCACCTAAGATCAAGCATTAACGCGTGAGCGACTTCAGGCTTTCAGTCAAATCAGGTTTCCCTGGCTTCGCGCGGGCGTCCAGTTCTTGGCGACGAGACAAGAGTTTCTTGCCGGCAAGATGATCCCCCGGGGCGTTGCATGACTCGACTGCCACCGTTGATCCCGTACGAAAGGCCACAGACGGAGAACTGGTCCGTCCCATGAGCCCAGTGTCACCCGTTGCGTCGTAACCGGTTAGATAAAGCCCAAACAATCTGCAGTTTCAGATTGCCCTGGTCGGTCCAGAACCAAGGCGTAGAATAAAACGGTTGCCGCTTTTTACCAGCCAAGCCTGCCGCATACCGATCTGCTTGGCCATCGCAGATTGGAACAGATTTCTATACGGCGTAGCTCGCCTGGTTATGTATGCAAGGGAAAAAGCAGCAGAACATCACCAATCGCGAAATATGCGATCATGGTTAAAAGGTCGGGCGTCGACCTTGATGCCATTTCGGATTCCAGGCAGCTCAGCGCCAGGATTAATGTTCGAATGACGCCGATTGCCCATAAGACGACCAAATCGGGGAAGCACTTCGCCGTCGCCTTTTCCCACTCACGGTTACCTTGCCGTTTTCTCGATATCTATCACTGCCTGGCTGAAGTGGGGAATTTAACGCCCCAGGGACTCGTTGCCTTGAGGAACAGTTCCGACATCTTGCGGGCGAGATCGCTCTGGCCATGAGCCCTCACCCCGATCAATCACCTGCACACTGGCTTCCTGCGCGGCACTACCCGCTGGAATTCCAGGGCCCGATAAAACCGCAGCCAATCACAACCACTCCTGGCGCCTTGGCCCTGGGTGCCAGCGCATCTGCATCGCCAGCGTTTTGATGCCGAACACCCCTTTCAAGTGTTCGCTGAAAGCGACAGTGCCGCGATTGTGGCACTGTTCGCAAAGTACCAGGTGGTCATATGTCCAATGCTTCGCTCAAGCACCAACACGCTGGTTCTGCCGATCAATCAATACTGCTTATTCGTGGGATCAGTCGATCTGCTGCTTCATCAAAAAAAGCGCAGGGGCGAAAAAACAGGTTCTCTGCCTAGTTTGCCCAGCAGATAAGCTTTGGACAGCGCGGACGCTGGTACGGCAGCCCAGGTTCATCGCCGATCAGCGAGATTTTTCCGGGCGAAATCCGCTTGGCGCCAGTGACGCGCGACTTGAAAGCCTGCCTGGCCAGCACGACTATTACAACTGACGAAAGCGTCAATTTGCTCCTGGTGCAATCAGTACTGGGACTCGGCAAACGAGCACCATACCGTCCATTATTGTCCTGAATAGTCATTGGCAAGTAAGGCGGCTGGTATCTTGCGTTCGTTGGCGGAATTTCCGGCATATCCAGCTCGGAGCCCTTCGCTTGCGGCACCCGCATTCCATTCCAGTATCTTCTAGAAACGCAGACAGGTTGCACAACTGCAGGCGCCGCCGCAAGCGATTGGATACCGGCACCATAGCTTTCAGCAAGCTTGCATTATGGATTGCCCGACCTCTCGTCACCGCCGCTGTGGCGTACGTTGTGTCTATGAACGTTAATTTTGCATCGATTTCTCCAGTGAATTAGTGCAGGCTGCTACAGGATGGCTGTGTGGCTTGTTCAAAAAAGCGCGGGGCCGGCCAATGTCAAAGCATCAGAGCCCTATGACCGAACAGGCCAGACAATAGATTCAGCATCAAGTTATAAGATCCGTCTGGCTAAGAAACGCTGCAAACAGCAAGGCGCTGCAGCCGACGTGGCGGTCAAAGGCCAATGTGAAAGCCAAACAGGCGGCCATAGTCCTTCAGTCAAAATACCTGGCGATGAAGAAAGGCGCGATCATCAAGTTCTAGCACCGGCGCCCAAAGCCAATGAAAATAGCCGCCACAATAGCAGGTAAAGTCCGTGGTACCGCTTAGGCAAAATGATGCAAGCCGAATGCAGCAATGGCCAGCTCAAGGCATAAATACCTGGGGGCCAGACCCTGTCCAGCAGATACCCTACCAATAACTCTGCGAATACCAGCGGACAGACCAAAGCCACTGAATTACCAAGACCAGCTTTCCTCAGCGAGAGGCCCAAGTCAACGCAGGGATTGGCACAGTGTTAGAACCATGCCGATAACCACTGAAATGACCAGGCCCAGCGCGATATTGCAAATCCAGAAAACTTTTTCGAGGGTAAAAGCCTCTTGAATGTCATTGCCGCGTGGACGCTCGCTGAGCCAGCCAGCTTGCTGCTTTCACTCTCCGTGAGCCTTTTGCTGGGGCACTGAAAACCAACAGAGGTGAGCGGCAAACAGCAGGAGCAGATTGATCAGCGCGAGATAATAAACCCGCGCGCCAATCAGGTACTGATGCCCCAGGAGAGCAGGGGGAACGTTCGTGCCGGCCAACCCGGTGCCGGATAACCCAATAGCGAGCGGCCCCAAGCCCCCCATTCTTTTCCAAACCAACATATTAGCACTGCCGTCCAAACTGACTGGCCAGGCAGCGATACCAGAAAGCGGATAAGCACAAAAACACCAGATTAAAAAGGTCCAGATAGACCCACCAATCTGAGTAGCGCGAAGATAGCCCAGCACCGTCAGCGACATTGAGCACGCTGTTACCTCTTCAGGCCATAAACGCAGGTTAAGCAAACGACGACCGCCAACGCCAATTACGGCGCCGACGAAACAGGAAGGTAATCGCTATCTGCAAGCACTCCGGCTCCAGCCGAAAAGTTTCCTCAGCGGAACCACGCACTCCCAAAACCATAGAGCAGCGATGAGTTGTGCTGATGCCGATGCCAAGCATCGCCAGAATCAATATCCGGCCAAACTGGTGCGAAATTTCACTTGTATTCAATGCAGCGCTGTTGCCGGAAGTGTTCATGTTTTGCCGCTCCTTCATTGTTTTTATGTCTCCAGTTGGAGTGCGTAGGCCGCGCCTATGCGAGGAGCGTTTTCACCGCAGCTTCCAATTTCTGGATATAGAAACTATATTACGACATCAGGGAATATTGCATGAGCGTGTTGATGTCCATACCGAATTATCCGCTTCATGCCACAACAAAAATAGTTGATAAGAATGCTCATGCTATTGCCTCAGCGCGTCCCATGGGGCGTAAAAACTGATCTTGCCCCAGCTCTGATTGTTGTTACTACTGTTGCGATTTCTTTTGCTTGCGTACGACGGGCTTAACCCGTCAAAACAACGAGTTTTACAGCAAATTGAAACAAGTGCGTTTCAGTCATATCAACTTGCCTGGATATTTCTGCGGCGTTCTTCAGCGCGATGGTCGTTCGTACGCGGCAGTGGTGCCAGTTGATTCAGGCCACAGGGCAACGCGTCTCGCAGGAGAAATGCAGTTCTATGTCGAAGATATCAGCCAGCTTATCTGATATGCGTACGGGGCATTCGTCTCGGTCTCGAGGGTACGGCAGGTTAAGCGAGAGGAAGCATGCTTCATTCACCACCCTCAGCGAACAAATCGGAGGCGTTTGCGTGGGCGTTGGTGACGCTGGGCGAGGCAGTACTGGAAAACCCTATTCAACCCCCCTTCGCAGCGGGTTACCGTGCGTGCATGACTACAACCGCATTGTTGGTTGCTGAATATTTTCATGGACGACCAAAGCGCTAATCCAGGCCGTCCTTCAATGATGCGAAACGAAACGGCTAACGCGGTCGACTCAAGCCCTTTGTTATTTGCAGTAGTGACTGCGATGGCAATCGCGCTGTTGGTCGGTTTGCTAATGCGTCATCAAGTGCTGAAATCCATCCGCGGCATGAGCGTGCTTGCAGTCAAACTGCGTGATTGGTGATTTAAAGCCCCCATCGTGTGCGGTGATAGGCAAGGATGAGATTGCACAGACGGCCATTCTTCAATGCGCTAATTGACAGCTTTGCAGTCCGGCCCGTCTCGGCAAGTGACCCGTTGCTGGCTCGGTGGGCACGTCCGCCGATGAGTGTCGCAACGTCCAAACCAGAGAGGTAGCGCAAGCTTAAACGAGCAAGCCAGTCCGCCACGCAAACGTCACTTACGTGGAACAGATGAGCCATCGGACGGCGTCAATTTCATCCACATGCGGCCAGCCTGCATACCTCAGCACAGAATAGTCTGCGGCGCTGAAGCAGTCCATGCAGCTCTGAGCCGTTTGCTGGACGAAATCGAGCGGTGCGCCGGGCCTTGTGGCTGCAATTACCTGTCAGTCGGTGATTTTGTCCAGTAACCACCGCTATCACGACAGCCATCGAATCGGCGGTCAAGAAGCTGTCTGCGCAAACCAAGCCTGTTGGCACTGAACGCAGCGATAGAAAGCAGCCGCGCCGTGGAGAGCGGCGCGGCTTCAGCGTGTGGCTGACGAGGTACGAAACTGGCGCAACGCTCTGGCAGTGGCAGCCAATGCGATCAATGGAACATGACTGACCGCGTTGGAAAGTCAGTCAGGCAAATGTTCAGGGGTACTGGGATGAGGGGCCTGCCGCGCTGGACAGTAGTCAAAGCTCATTTTGGATTCTTTAGAGCGTGCGTTGGAAGCTTTCCAGCTTGGTGGGTAGCCTCAACTCTGGGCGTAAGCGAAAATCGCCTCAAGCGGTGCAGTGCCAGAATGAGGTGGAAAGGAAATCAGTTTCGAGTATTGAGCGAATTTGCAAAGAAGCCGAAGCAGGAGACCTGAATCTCCCCACCAGGTTACCGCTGCGGATGCTTCTTTGAAGATGGCTGAAGAGCGGAGCTGTCCGTCGGACACTTTCTCACTTGAATGATCTGCACAACCATAAAGGACAATTCTCATGTCTCTGCGCAGTGCTTCTTTGTTCAGTTTCTGTCTGGTAGTTACTTCCCCTGTTCAGCTGATCAGGGCAGCAATGTAGGTGCTGATCCACAGATGCGCTCACTGGCTTCCTCGTAGTGCCAATCGTGCTGCGTATTTTTATAACCAGAATGCAGTCCCTTGTACGAGCATGAATCGGCAAAGCTATCAGCAGAGGAGTCTGTTAAAGCTGGAGGGCTCTTTCCTCCCAACTCAAACCGTCCGCGTTAATTTACCGAGCATGTCGCACGTTGGTTGCCACGTTGGACGATACCTCAAGCTCCCCCAGGGCGGGGGCAGCGTTTAAGGCCACGCGCCCGGATTTTTCCTCTTTTGGTGTTGACCCGTTGTCCCGAAATCGCCACATCATTGCAGTCTGATCTGGATGCGCTATAGTATAAAAAGCAACCGAACCTAATGCGGACGGAAAAGCTGAGCGTAGGGTTACCACACCCTCAGTCAGCGCCTGAGCGAGCTTATGGTCGCTATCAGGTGGCTGCGTTTCAGTCGACTGGGTGCAGAAACAGTTGGGTGATGGGAGAGGGAAGCGGCTGAATGAGCATGATCAAGAGGTTCTTGACGTTGTTTGAGGCGTCTCACGGAGGACCATCCAGATATATCGCCAGCCTTGGCGCTCCCATCGATAACTACACTTTTTTACCGGCCGGCCATTATTGAACCAGACAGGCAAACTGGGCCGGCCGAATGCAGTGGAGCGTTTTCTTGCTCTGCGCTGGGTGAGTGAACACTTTCTGTCGAGTAGCTGAGGCCAGGTCATTGCCGGCGCAGTTGATTGGCCGGCCATACCCATTGTTTAACAGCGCATCAAAAGCCGTGCTCATCTCTGCGGCGTTTGGCGAGGTAGTCATGTCGAACCCACCCAAGAGCCAGAGCCCCCAGCAGAGCTCGACAAAGCAGCGTACGCGGTTTCGCGGCTTAAACTCTTCTGCAAGGCCAATCTGATAGCGGCAATAGTTGTTCGCGCACTGAACAATCAAATATTTTCCAGGTGAGCCAGATGAGTTGCCTGGAAAGACTGTTGAAAAAAGCAGTAGTCAGTGACGCATGCTGCTCCGTGCTGTAAATAACCATGTTAGCGGACATCCAGGACCGCAAAACGGGTGCTCCGACACCATGACTGTGCGAGTTGTTGAAGGCCGATGCTTCGTTAGCCAGCCACTAGCAGAATCTTCCTGGTCACGAAAGTGCGCGTAGAACGTGAACCGAGGTATCCACGGTATCCAGTAGTTCCTGAACCGTAATATCGCGAAAGTCCTTTCCATCGAGGCCTGTAAATTGAGTGCCGAGTAGCGGTCCGATGTGCTGGATCTCTGAGTTTGGGCGATCCTCCGGCGCATTCGACGGGTCACCATTGAGGGCGGTCTGGCATGGCGCGTGCTCATACCTTTTTCCACGGGAACGATGTATTGTAATGCCCGTGAGACTGCCCACAAGCCGGGTTTGCATGAGCAAGATAAAAGCCTGATTGGCATTTCTCTGGTGGACACCGACGGATATCAAATTCTGTCCGTGTAGCTCGGTGCGTGCAGACCTACACTCCCAGCTTCAGCAAAAGGAACAACGGATAAAAACAATGAATACCGACCATATCGCCGCTAACCATGGAACGGCTGTAGTGCTGCGTTTGTTCCCGCCGCCCAGATATCACAGCCCGATTTTGGACTGATAAAGCACGGAACAGTGACATGAATGGAAAGCTACGACTACATCCATTGTTGGAGCGGGTTCGGCCCTGCGTGATGGCGAACCGACTCTCGGCCAACCCTAGTATTTCGTATTGCTTGATCGAAAGCGGTGCCGGATGCACACCAGCCCTTTAATCGCGGAGCCGCGAGCATAGGCAAGTTGTGATGCCGGCAACCCGCACGTTTGGGATTTATCAGGCGTCGCGGGGAGAAGGCATGGCCACGGAGCTTGGCTCAAAGCAAGGGCTATTGGCGCTCCAGTTCGGTGAATGGGATGGTTTACGTGCGTGGGCGCACCTGCCGATTATGACGCCTGGGAGGCGCAGGGATGCACCGTTGGGGTTGGACGGGATATGCGGCCGGCAATTTTGTCGCGATGAAGATACCACTTGGACTCCGAAGTGGCGGTGTGGCGAACACTGAAGGTAACTTGGCCACCCCTACGGCGATGAGTGTGCGATGCGATTATCGACGCTGCCGCCCACATCGTACGGCGGACCGTTGCGGATACCAATCATTGGACTCGGTGGTTACGCAAGCGGTTCGGCTATCAGCCGCTCCAAACTACCTGGAAGCGGGCAAAACGCTTCAGCGCGGCGAAGGGCGTTCTTGATTCAGGCCGTGAAGGGCCCAATCTGACGGTGCGACGGGCAACCCATTACAACGCATTCATTTTGAGGACCGCCGTGCCGTCGCGGGGCAGGTGAAAGAGGAAAAGACGGCGAGCGCCGCAATCGCTGCCAGCGTGAATGCTGTTATGCCGCTGTGCGCTATCGAGCTCCAAAAGCTATTGCAGCTATCTGGCAATAGGCCTGCTCCAGCTACTGAATTCTCTGGGTATTCCGCTCCATTAAAGATGCGCCGGATGTTGACGTAATCTGCGTGAGCAGTTTATATGCCCGCGCAGTTCCGAAGTCACCCGGGGCACTTCAAACCATTGCTTCGCCGGACTGGGGCTGGCTCCTCGGTGCTAAGTTATTTTCTGCGCAAGAAAGGCCCCATGGACCCACGCGCCCATGGAGCAGGCGGCTTCGTAAAACCCGCCTGGCTGGAAAGCGCCCCGCTATCGCAGATCGGCAAGCCTGTTTTCAATGGATGGCGACGGCAAGACCGTGGTCTATGATAAACAGGCCGGGATCCAACCTCGGCGGTACTTCATGCCAACCCGCAAAAGCCAGGGTGAGTTACGGCATAGTCGGCGATCCGGCGGTGCCGCCAAGAATCGTCGCCAATTACCCTCAGCGCCGAAGCGGACCAGACGGCGGGCAATATCGCTGCTGAAGTGGATCCCGCAAGCTCGCGGCCGCCAACCGTCGCTCAAGCTTCCTGTTGGAAAGAACTGACTCCCGGCCCGCAGGTCGCAGAGCGACAAAAAAATTGCTTTGCTGCCTTCGCCGCTTGGGCCAGGACCCCTATCACGTAGCCGAACCTGCCGCATGGGCAGTGACGAGCACGCCGTGCTGGATCGGAGCTCAAAGTGCCGGGGTTGAAGGTTTGCGCGTGATTGATACGTCGATCATGCCCACGCTGGTCTCGGGCAACCCACCAACGCGGCCGGCCAGGGCGGATTTGGCCATGCGCGCGGCAGAAATCATCCGCTGGTGCGAATCAGCAAGGAGCGAACGCATGCATTGACTAATTCCTTTTAACCCAACCTGAAACAAAACTCTTACATAAGCGCCTTGGGAAGCGGGTAGTGAAGGCGCTGGAAGCGATCATTAATCCAGCCACCGAAGAGGTGAGTTGCCTGCGCCGGGGGTGGCCGTGGCCGCTGTCGAGGCGGCAATTGCTGCCGCCCCCGCGAGGCGTTGAATCAGGCCGTGGCCCTGGCTGAGCATGGCGAAGCGGGGCGATTACATTGCGGCGTATGCACGCTGCACTGGTAAGTCGGCGGAGCAGATCGCTGCGCTTACGTGGCCGAAGGCGGCTGTTCGCAAATGGTCACCCAGGCCATGCAGGTGGATTATGCCACTGGGGCATTGTGTGAAACCATTGATCGATCTCTGGTGATCGAAGCCGGGCAGATCCGGTCGAAAGCAGTCCCCAATCCGATGAACCGGCCGCCCGGATGATCCTGGCAGCGGCAGCATCGAAGCGCGAGCCCGTGGGGCTGGTTGTCGGGTATCACTGCTAACAAATTTCCCGTTCCTGCTGAATCTGGCGAAAGGTCTTTCCGCGCTGCTGCATGGCAAACCACCCCTTGGTGCTTCAAGCCGTCACCCTTTTACTCCTTAATTCGGGCCTTGTTGTTTCGCGAGATTGCCGAGGAAATCGCTTCTTGCCCAAGGCGTATTTTGGAATATCGTCACCGGGGTTGGTCGAGGTCGGCAGCCCTGCTGAAGCAAGCGAGTCCGCGGGTGGAACCTGTATCCGTTTTTTACCGGCTCGGAGGCGGTCCGGTATTCAGCATCCCATGGGACCCCAGGCAGCGGGCCACTCTGAAGCGGGTGGCACCTGGAGCTTGGGCGCAAAGGTTCCGCCGCTGATCGTGCGCGCCGATGCGGATTTTATTCAGCTGCCCGCCATTTGGGTTTTTTTGCCGGTCCGCCCGGGGGGGGGATTTTAAATGATCCCAATGGCCCGGGGGGGGGCCAGGGGGGCTTTTTGGTTTGCCGGTTTTTTTTGTTTGGGGAACGCCGTTTCGTGGTGCACCCAACTCCGGGTCCCGCTCGAATCTCTCTCTT
>Ga0163217_1092036_pt1 | contig 11054 bp, 16 predicted proteins | sample SynspAceP_FD_185933 | JGI IMG/M metagenome (GOLD analysis project Ga0163217, IMG submission 185933) | Saline lake microbial communities from Ace Lake in Antarctica - Synechococcus sp. Ace-P (PacBio error correction) | ecosystem: Environmental > Aquatic > Non-marine Saline and Alkaline > Saline ... | reverse complement strand
ACCCATGTGCATTTCGTTCGCGCTGGTGGGATCAAAACGAATGCAACTGGGCCATCGAGAATGGCGGACGCTGCTGCGCAACCAGCCAACTCCGTCTAAAGAAAGACTGAACACCATGACCAGAACCGTCGTCGAATCCCAAACCAAAACAGCAATCATCGCTTTGACGAGCCCTTCTGCGTGCATCGGGGAACGTAATCAACCCAACGGCCCGCAAATTCTCGCCGAAGATTGGAACGTGGGGCGATTTCAGCCCGCGTCGAGGCCGAACGCCATCGCACAGGCCCAGCAGGGGCAAACATTCTGACGTGAACTTCCGGCTTGCGTTCTCGAATAAAAATGGCCGGAAGATTCCGCGCTATGCCGACAATAACTTTGTCCGAACCTATGTGAGCCAGAACTGATCCGCGCTTGGCAAAACGCCGTCGATATTCCGATCTTGTATCGACAGCTCTGATTTCCTGGCGCATTGGAAGCGGGTTTGAGGCATGCGAAGGCCCGTCCGCTCCTGAATTTTCGGTAAACAGCCGAAGAAAGAGCGGCTGGAACTGGTGCTGCCTTTGGCAAGAAACAACGTGCCGGTGGTGGCGATCTCTAACGATGACACTGGCATCTCCGAAGACCCCGATGTGCGTTTTGAAGTCGCCAAGAGGATCGTCCGAACGCCGCCGCAGATTTCGGCATCCGGCGCACGACATCGTTTGGTTGATCCGGCTGGTGATGCGATTGGGGCGATGGCGACGGCAGGCATCAAGTCTTTACGCTGTGCGTCGTCTGGCGCGAGGAACTGGCGGAAACACCCACCTGCGTTGCGTCAAACATCAGCTTTGGTCTGCCCAACCGCCCACGGGCATCAACAATGCTTCCTTGCCATGGCGGATGGGGGCGGGCATGAACCTCTGCAATCATGAACCCGATCACGGCTGGCAGTGAACCGACAAAAATTGCCGAGGAAAAAAGCCGAAAACTGGTCGCAGCGGGCATCATCTGCTGACGAGATTGACGAATGAAAAACTTTTGTGGACGCTGCTCGCATGGATCGACAAAACCCACTCCCGGGCAAAGAGATGGAGCAATCCGTGCCGCCAAACTCTTGATTCGACCGTGACCCCACGAACCGAATGAGATCAAGTTTCAACAAGGTCGCCACACGCCAAGCCGGCCAAGCAGGTCGGCGGACGCGCTGGCCGCAGGGTGGCCGCGCCGGTAATGGGATTCCCTTTTTCCCTTTTTTAAAAAACCCGCCCCCAAGAAACAAAAAACCTCGCAAACTCTGGTTTTGCGGGGTGTTCTTTAGGACGAAGAGTCCTTGTTTCCAGCAATTCAGAGGTTTGGACCGCCATACTCAAGCACGCATGATCCTAGCGCGAAGGCCGAAAAGGGCTTTGTATTGTCCTAACAACTGGTAACGACCACCTCGCATGGCCCATTCGGCAGTCAAGTTCGGTCTTAAAAATGAAACACAACTGTGTGGCTAGTAGAAATGCCAAGACGCACCCGTAGTGGATCTATGACGACATGCTTTGAGGAATAACCACGCAGCGTTTTTTGGGGCGCAGGCGGTGTCAGCCTTATTCGAGGCGATCGTCATGGATTTCGTGCTGCGGTCCAGCGACTTTCGGGGGCAAGCTTACTACGGCGCCACTTCGTTGCAGGACTATAGCTTGCTTATCGTTGGTTGCAGAAGGCATCAGCGGCGGCCTTTGACTGTTCAATACAAAAACTGCGGGCGTTGCGCGTGGCTGGGGAACGCGGCTGGTGAGCCGGTGCGTTGGTGATTTCTTTGTCTACGCCTACGTCCATCAGTCCAGCTGGGCTCAGCAAAAAAAACGCGTGTGGCAGCCAACTTTGTCTGCCCCTCTGCTATCTTTACGCTTTTGCGCGACGAAACACACATCATGGTCTGTAAATGATCACGCGACCACAGCCACCAGGCGCGCGCCAGATCGACTACATCACGGGCCCGGCTTGCTACGCGATTTATGGCCGTGCTCTATACCTTTGTCGGCGCCACCTACATATGGTCTCTATTAAAGGGTTCAGCGGTCGCCGCCGCGTCAGCGTGGCCGCTGCTACGATGCTAGCCGTCGTAACGATGACCCCGCTTGCAGCAAATGCAGCCTATATCTTTCTGGGCTTCACCATTTTCGGACTGACCGACGTCGTTTATGTGTCAGCGAGGTATTCTCCCTTCACGTTTATGCTTGCCCTACAAACAAGACGTTGGATATGGCGTCGGGTCGGTTCAATCCGCTTGTTTTAACACAATTGAGCGACTGTTGCTTCTTGTGGATTAATAAACAAAAACGTCGTCTTGGATGACACAGCTGCAAAAGAACCGCGGCTTCTGCAAGGTCCCCAAGGCCGAAGCCGCCGCCCTCTCGCCACTATTGATACCCGGTAGCTAAGGACCACCGATGCATCCGTGGACCATCTACGAACGCGTCTAATGGATCTTCGGACCAGGAGATCGAAAAGCCCGCTGGACCCAGGCGGTGCCCATTCTTGGCTGGAGCGTAACGTTGGTCGACATTACTGACCGCACGCCATCACCGCGCCCTGAAGAATGCGGTTGCTGCGGCAGATGAGCCAATCGGGCCAAGGACGATTTTATCTCGGCTGGTCAGTCATGAAGCTGCGCACGCCGCTGACGTCGCTTCAAGGAGGCTTGGCTCTGGGCCTTCAGTGACGTCTGGGCGAGGGATGACGACGCGTCCGGTCTCCGCTTGAAAATCGCCAACAGCGCGTACGGTGTGCGCCTGTCTCGGCCTGGTCGAAACACATTTCTATTGTCCCAGAAAATCGACGGGACGCCCTTCCTGATCAGCAGACGGTCATCTGGGGCCCCTTTTTAAAAGACAAGCCCGAGGAAACCAAATGTTCGCTGCCGAACAGCGGATCAAGCTCGTCCGGCCCAAGGGTGACCAAAATCCCGCGATTATCACCGCGACCGCCTTGCAATCAGGCAATAATCGACAACCTTGTTCTCGAACGCGATCGAAATTCTCTAAACCCGGCAGCGTCGTCGAAGCGCGCGGTCGAGTCTCTGACGCCACGTGCGACTGTCGAATCAAAGGACAAGCGGGTCGTGTATCCGATGGGATGGAAGAACAAGTCTTTGCCGGTCGCGCAGGTCAAGAACGGCGGCCAATTCGCGACGCAGGGCTTTCAGGTTCGGCTTGCACATCTGCAGCAGCTTGCCCAGCAGTTGTTCGGGTAAGATCTTTGTACGAAGCGAAGTCGGCAAGGGCTCGGTATTTCATAGGACTACGCCACTGTCGCGGCACAAGCCCCGGAAGTTATCACGCAGCAGATGGCCGGTTCAGCGGACGCACCTCCTCAAGCACCGTGACGACCTGCCAGAAAACGTACAGGTATAACGCGCGAAACGGAACTTCTAAATATATCAGGAATAAAGGAAATGGTGGTCCCAGCTGGATTCCGAACCACGACTCTCGCGCTTCGGAGGCGAGCACTCTATCCAGCGAGCTATGGGACCATTATAGGGGCGTATAGCCAGACTACCCGCCCCCTGCAATTACAAAATCAGTTCAGCCTCATGCAAAGAGATCATGCGCCAATTTCAAGCGCTTCATCAGCGTGTCGATCTCGGATTGGTGTGTGTTAAATTCCCAAAGAGGCGCGGCAGGTGGCGGTTTGCCCCAGATGTTGATTTAAGCGGCCCACAACAATGGCTGCCCCCGCACGTACGGCAACGGCCCCTTCTTGTCAAGAGATGGTAGGAGATATCATGGCCATGCGGGCGCCCCGCCAGCGTTTAAAAGCTGAAGATCCGCGGCCTTATCCGGGCGTGGTGCCCTGAAACCTGCAACCAGTTTCAATCCTGCCAGAACGGGTCACGCATAATCACGCAAGGATGGCTTCGATGAGCGGCGATATTCTTCCATCCCGACGTTCATCATTATTCTAGTCGACACCCATACCGATGGTCTGCACGATCCCGGGGTGCCCGCCCTCGAACTTCTCGGCGCATCGCTTGTAGATTAATTGCCGTCTTTGGTGACTTCGCGGTCATGTCACCACCGCGAGAAAACGGGCGCATCTCGGCCATGCGTTCGGGGTGGATATAGATCGCACCTGAACCCTGATGGACCATAGAGCTTGTGACCGGTGATCGCATAGAAAAATTCGCAGCGATATCTTGCACATCCACCGGCATGTGGGACCGTGCTTGCGACCCGTCAACCAGTACCGGCACACCTTTTGGCGTGGGCCCGCGTGATCGCGCTTGACGTCCACAACCGTTCTAACACATTCGACACCTTGCGCCACCGCAATCAGCTTGGTTCTGGGGTGATCGCATCAATCACCGCCTGCGGAACAAGCGCACCAGACGCATCCACATCTACCATTTGATCAATCACCGCCTTGTCGTTCGCGAGAAAATTGCGCCACGCACGATGTTGGCGTGATGCTCCATTACCGACAGGATAAATCTGTGCCCGGTGGACAGGTTCGGCATGCCCAACCGATAGCGACCAGATGAATCCCTTCGGTGTGGTGCCGGTAGTAAGATGAATGTGATTCTCGTTCCCGGCGTTTCAAGAAACGCCGCAACGGTCCCGGCGCACCGCGCTTCGTTACTGTCGGTTGCAAGGGTAGAAAGATAGTTGCAGCCCGCGTGAACGATTGGAGATTCGTGCTAGTAGGCACGGCTGATCGCATCGATCACGACCTGCGGCTTTTGCGCCGATTGCACCATTGTTCGAGGATAGACCAAGCGGCTGCCGCTTCACTTCACGGGACAGGATCGGGAAATTCGCCGGCGGATTGGCGTTACATCATAATCAAGAAGCCACTCCTTGGGCAGCATGCCACGAAATAGAAAGAAGCAAGGCTCATCCCCCAAAAACGAACAGCCGCCAATAGCAATCAGCAACACGCCAACCGGCCTTGCCCAAACGGCGAAGTCAACCGCCGCGCAATGAAGTTCCACCAAGAGTTCCAAAGAACCGATGATCCCGGGTCGCCAACGATGCCAAGTTACCGGACACGCCAGCAAGAGATGTACATGAGCAAGAAAATCGCCGCCTGCGCGATAATGCGCCAAGACCTTGCAAAAACACGACCCAACGCCAATATATCGCAAGGGTTGCCGTTCGCCGGCCAAGCGCACCGGCCCGTCCAGAACAGCCCGTGGTGTGGTGAATCACCCAACACCCCTGTCAGCAGTACGAACATCGCCAAGGATTGTAAAGAAACGCCCCACGGGCATGCCCGGTGTCGGTTGCACACAAGCTCTGACCGAGAAAATCAACTGTGTTCACAACGCCCCGCCACGCAAGCCGCGTCCACAATTACATGCGATTCAAGCCGCAGCCATAAATCTGCCTGTTGCCGCCGCGGAGGGTTGCGCAGGCTAGAATGACCAAACTCGGACAAAAACCGATCGTATTTCAGGGGCGTTAGTCGTGCGTATCCGATATGCAGACCAGCAAGCCGCTGTCCGAGAACCATGAAAAAAATAGCGCAAAGCCAGATCAGTCCGCACAATGCGCAGCCGATCCCTTCGCCGACGAACCCTGCGTAAGTCCATGCAGCAACACAAGGGGGGTGACGCCAGCAACGACCCAGAAGAGCGCAAGACGGGTGCTTATTTACCCGCTCGGGCGGCCGCGCATCACCTTGAGATGATTTGCGGTTCCCGCCGCGAGCATATAGAAAATCAAAACGGCGCCGTATGAAACAGCCATGCGCATCAGGGTCCAGCCCCCAGCAACACTGTCCAGCTCGTCGGTGACATTGGGCTTCGCGGGCCAGACGCGGGGTCTGGGCCACGAAAAAAGATCAGAACATTCGACCATCAGATAGATTCAGGTTGCGATCCTCCGCGGGCCCTGCCCCAACAACCGCCGCCACACGGCAGCGGGGTGCGTTTAGCTTGGCCCGATATCGCGTTTGGTCGCCGCCATCAGGCTGCGTGCGCTCAAGCCACGCGGCAAGCCGGCCGGTGATCTCTTCGCGCAAGGTTTCGTTCCTCGACTCTTCCGACGCCTCTGCCAAAAAAGGACAAAGGTCAGGAAGATCGTTGCGACATTATGGGGCACACGCGCGACCGAGATAGAACAAGCATTCCTCGTCGAATCGCACCATAATTGTGGACCCGTGCGAAAAGCGACATTCACGGCGTAGATTTCAAGTCGGGCTTGGCGAGGAACTGGCTATCTTCGTCCAGCAGCAAACCGACTGGCTGATCTGATACCATCGGCTCTTTTGGCGGTTCTTCTTGCCAAGATGCTTGCCTGTGGAACACGCCGGCGTTCGCCCCGTTGCGCAGAACCTTCTTTTGAACACCTGACGGCTTTCGCAGTTTACCGCGCGGCGTGGGTTACGAACACCGTGTCGTCTGGTGGAAAATCAGAACCATCACCGACGCTGGCACCCGCGACTGAGCGCGCCGCATCATCGCCAGTCAGCTCGATCACGCAGTCGTTGTGCGCCGTCATCACGCCATTGGCAGTCAGCGTAAAGGATTTGAAACGCGGATTCAGCCCCCAGACGGGTAAAAGATATGCGTTCGCTGCGCGTGTTCAATGGTCACGGGCCCTGTGGGCCGCGCAACATGGTTGTGGAAACGCAGCGTTGTCGCCGGACCTCGACTCGAGCACACGTTAGAAGCGCGCAGCCACGGTGGCCGTTTTCCAGCAACGTGAATTCGGCACCGGCGTCCAGCTTGAGACGCTGTGCAGCATACATCGGCTTGTTTTCCGAGTCCGGCGATAGTAATGTTCACCGGTTGGAGACTTTGTCCGTCACATGGATCACCGCCATCGGGCGCAAACGCCGTGATCAGCGCCGGCCAAGGGCCGTTGCCACAGGAGTTTGGCCGTCTTTCCAGCGTAACCATAAAGATCGCGGGCCCAATGCAGGTCCGGCGTCTGCCCTGGGACAGGCCGTTTCAATTCGTTGATTGCCATCAAGCGCCAATGCGTCAGACGCATCCGCGTCGAAACACGCATCGACGAACACCAGCTTGAGGGCCGGTCAATCTGGTCGAACCAGACCACATCATCAGACGCCCGCAAAGGCAGCCAAAAGCCGGCCTTTCTGGCTGGGTCAGCGTATCAGGGCGGGTGTATTTCCAGTACTCGTCACGACGCTCCGGCAAACCTGGCCTTGTTGCAGCCGCGATAGTGCGTCATTGCGTGCCGCATCGGACCAGCCCCCTTGGGCAGACCACGTGGCGATCAACCGCCTCGGTCGGGGTTTGTTGTGTCGCTGCTTCGGCCGATTACGGCCACCTCGGACAGGATGTTCGCATCCCGTTGTTTTCAACTTCAAGCCCAGCTCGGGCCACCGGTTTTTGATGATCCGACCGTTTCACCATGATGTGCACGGACGTCGAGTTTGATGTGGTCCAGCAGGACGCTGGTAGTGGGTGATCACGAGGAGCCGCGCCCTTCGTGCGCAGCGCGGTTCACGCCATTCAGCAACCAATTTCATCGCGTCGACGTCCAAACCGGAGTCTTTCACCAAGAATGCACATCTTTTGGCTCGAGGCATCGCCATTTGCAGGATTTCGTTTTCCGCTTTATTCTCGCCACCGGAGAAACCGACTGTGACGGACCGCTTCAGCATCTCTGCGTCGATCTTCCAGCGTCTTTGGCACGTTGGCGCGCACAACCTTGAGGAACTCTGCCGGCAGACATTTCTTCTCGCCAGCGAGCCTTGCGCGTGCATATCACAAGCCGTCCGCAGGAAAGTCGATGTGCCGACCCGGGATTTTCAACCGGATACTGGAACCAGAAACAGGCCAGCCGCCGCACGCTCTTCGGGATCGATGTCGAGCAGGTCGAGTATCGCCGAGATGGGCGGAGCCTCAGTGACCTCATACCGCCTTTGCCAGACAGGGAATAGGACAACGGGATTACCCGACCCGTTGGGGCCCATGATTCGCTGTACCTTACCGCTTCTTGCGATCTCAAGATCGACACCTTTCAGGGATTTGCTTGTCTTCGTCTTACCAGTTTTACTCAGGCCTTTGTATGCTCAGCATTGGGAGGTTCCTTTTCTGCGCTTGGGCGTGGCAATGACAGTGAATTGATTGTGCAATGAAAACTCCCGCCAAGGGGCCGTCATCGGTGTAAGATTTCATGCGGCTCTCCCTGCCTGTTAAGGCTTTGGGAAAACGCGCATTAAGGGCGGTTCGGCAGGCATCTATGCCCGCCTGATAGGAGAACGGTGACAGCGGATCGGGTAGAACCGCTGTGGGGATATCTTCGATCATGCATCGCGGGCGCATCGGCCGACGACTGAAAGCTGCATAGTCGAGGTACTTCAACCGTGACTGCCCCGCCGGGGCCAACAAACTTTGGGGACGCCATTAGGCATCGCCACGATCAACCCGTGTAGAGGTGATGCAAATACATGATCGCACGTTGCAATCGCGTTCGCAGACCGCTGGCGCATCGCCGCTTCGAATTCGATCAAGTTGATATCGTGTATCGCTGCGACAAGCGCTTGAGCAGGCACGGGATCATCATCCAGTGAAGTGATCGGCACGATAACCGATCCTGCCGTCGGTGCCGTTTGTGCGGCCAAACCCGGCATTGATCACAACCCGGATCGCCAAAACTCGGACAATTCAAAGCCAAACAACGCGGCGTGATCGGACCGCGTATCCACGCATACCACATTTGGTCGGTAAAACCATGTGCCCTGCCCGGGATGCAACATTTCCTGCCACCCCAGATCACCGGCCGATGATCTGCGCCTCGCAAAAGTTGCGGCTTGACCACGCTGCAAACAGCGAATCCGATCGCCCAGGACTCAGCCTTTGCGCGCACCAGCATGCTCCCAGGCCGGCCCGAGACTATGGGCCAGACCACAGGCTGATGGGTCCCCAAAAAAGTCGGGACCGCCTTCCACCAGTGCTATCGCAACAGCATGGGTCAGGCGTTAGGTTGCATCAGCTTGCTGGCGTCCTCGTTACACGGCGATGATCATGTGTCATCCCTTGCGCAGACCCAAAGCGCCACACGATCGCAGCATAGATCATCGCAAAGACAGCATTGAAAAGAACGGGTTCTCAAACGCGGCGGAAGCGTCAGCCCGCCGCCCCGAACCAAGCCATCCAGCACGCCAGAAAACCAAGCGGCGATGGTCACATCCCATGTCAGTTTGCGCATCATACGCGATTACCCCACCAGAACCTTCGAAAGAGAATCGCAACCAACGCTTTGCGCTTCATTGCGAACTCCAATCGGCGTGCCTGAAGCACGTCTTTGCAGAAGCCGTTGACCACCAGGCCACCGCCTCTCTGTCATCCCGCTGCGAACGGCAGTAGAAACAGCTGAGTTCGTCAGTCACCTGGATGTCGTTTGCCTCGTGTTCGACGCGGCTTGTGTTATTCTTGACCTCGATTATACGGTTTTACAGTGTGGGCCACCGCACTGGCGCCGACAAGCAGGCTGTACATTGCGTATAGTGCGCGATTCCTTGCGCTTTGGGGTGCATGACACCCAGTCCACGGTAATGATGTCTGCGCCTTGCCCGCGAAATCCCCTTGGACACCGATGGCGCGACTTGGTACGCTTGCCCAGGTGGATCAATCTTGGTACCGGTGTCAGCCTGCTGCATTATTGTGGCGATCGGATGGAATAGAACTTCGCCTGGCTATCATCGCCGCGCAGGATGAGGACGGGTACTTCCATGTCACAGGCCGGAACCGGTGTTTTCAAACTGCGTCCCAACGATCACCTTGGCCACCGGTCGCACGGGCCAATCGGCACGCTTGGTCACAAAGTTATAGATCCCGCCTTTGCCGTTCTCGTCACCGGATTTACCAGTTCTGAACGGTCGAATATTTTCACCTCGGCGTCTTCGTTCGATGATTGATCTCGACCAAACCGCGGTCAGTTGCTTTCGTCCCGCTGCGCGCGGTACACCCCTCGAGGTTTGGACACATTAGGACCCTTTCGGGCGATGATCAGCGTGCGCTCCGAACTGGCCAGTGTTTTCCGCGTTGATACGGAGTAGTCGACAGTTCCATCGGCAGGCGCACACCCGGCGGAATATAGACAAACGACCGTCTGAAAAAGAACCAGCCGGTTTCAGCGTCGCGTTAGAATTATCATTCACCGGCACCGACCGCCGAAACAAGGTATCTTGACCAGTTCGGATGCTCGCGGATCGCTCGAGATCGAACAGGAATCACGCCAGCTTTTCTTCAGCTCGTCCTGAAAGGTGGTCCCGACGGAAACAGAATCGAAAACACGGCGTCACAGCAACCTTGCGAGTCATCGCCCATGTTTTTCTGCACCTCGGGACGCCCGCCAGAAATGGCTTGCTTTTAAAAAGGGATACCCAGCTTCTTGTAGGTCTCGAGCAGCTTGGGATTCTTTTACGTCGTCAGGGACTTGGGGCTGACCGGCCATGGATTTGGGACGCGCATAAGTAATTACTGGTTCTGAAAGTCGAATTTTCAGGGTAGTCCACCATTCGGGCCCAATTCGGCTCTTGTCTTGGTCAACCAGCCGCTCATAGGCGCCAGACGCCCATTCAAGCATCCCACTTCCGGGCTTTCTCATCTTTTTCCGAGATTCAGCTGAACCGATAATCGACGTTCAGACCCAGCGGGGGCATCGTCCCATCTACGGATATCGGTTGGACCAACCGTAATTGTTATAAGCACCGCCGACCCTTTCGCGGGCACGGCATCCACGGTGTTCGCTGAATCGGACCAACTTTCTTGAACGCCCATTCGATTTTACGTCTTTTGAACCCCAAGTGTATCCATGCTTTTTCATCCGTTCAACTGGCGGTGCGCAGTCAAGCGGCCGCGCCTCGGTTTTTTTTCAATTTCACGCGGTCCATTGCGTCGGACAAAAACGGCATGACCCTTTGCTCTTCTGTGGTGGTTCCGGGCGCCAAGCGGGACACGCGCACGGCACAAGATTTGCCAAAACGCCTTCGTTTCAAAAGCCCCCATTTTTGGGCCGTCCAAAACACCCGGACTTGTCGCCCCAAAACCCTTTTGCCGCGCTTGGAAAAAACAAGGAAAAAAAATTTCTTTTTTTTCTCTCCTTTTTTGT
>Ga0163217_1061158_pt1 | contig 11054 bp, 15 predicted proteins | sample SynspAceP_FD_185933 | JGI IMG/M metagenome (GOLD analysis project Ga0163217, IMG submission 185933) | Saline lake microbial communities from Ace Lake in Antarctica - Synechococcus sp. Ace-P (PacBio error correction) | ecosystem: Environmental > Aquatic > Non-marine Saline and Alkaline > Saline ... | reverse complement strand
CGCCAGCGACCAAAGGCCGCTGTGAATCTCACCGCCTCGGCGCACCTACAGCCTCGATGACGCCGGAAACCGAGATATTGACGACGCCCTTTCCTCGAACCCTCCAGATGGCCTGCCGGATCTGGCGTCCATATCGCTGATCCGGGCACGCTGGTGCGCCGCGTTCACCCCTGGATCTGAGGCGCGGCAACGGCCTCAGCCTCTAACTAGCGGGCGCAGGTTGTGCCGATGTTCCCTCGCCGCTGGCCTCAGGGCCGTTTCAGGCCTGCGGCCAGGTGCAGCGCTTGCCCGCCTGGAGCACGTCGATCAACTGGCCGCCGATGGCGCTGGTCGCGAACGTATTGCGATCAAGCGCAAGCTTGGGTGCGCCCACCTACCGCTCACCTACAGCGATGGTGATGAACCTGATCCGAGCTGGCCCACCCCAGGACGCGACCTGGCCCAGTTGCATCTGCTGTTGCAGCAGCGCCGGCAGTGGCGACTTGCAGCAGGAGCCGCTCGAGATGGAAGCAGCCGGAAGGGGCGGATCCGCACCGACGGCCAGCGGGCGGAGCTGGAGATCACCGAACCGACAGCGGCCGGCCGGGCCCTGGTGGCCGAAAGCCATTGATCCTCAACGGAGCTGGCGCCGAACAGGCCCAGGCAGGGCTGGCTTTGCCCTATCGCGGCCAGCCGCTGCTGAGTTGCCAGCGGAGCCGAGCTGCTGGCGCTACCCGGGGCCGTGCGTCATGCAGGCCCTGGCGGCCGCTGCCTGGCGCGCGCAGCAGTGGCGTTCGCCCCTCAGCGCCTTGCAGCCTTGGCCTCCGGCCTATGTCCAGGGCCACCTCTTTCCGATCCGCCGCTACGGGTGATCTGTGGTCCAGCGCCAGCTGGCGGCCCTTGCTTCAGGAGAGGAGCCGCGGCGAAAGACGCCCGTGGCTTGAGGGGCTCAACGAGCTTGATCCGGTTGTTGCGTGAGGCAATCCAGATCAGGCCGCGAAGATCAGCGCCCACTGGCAGCAGGTTTGGTTCGAGCAGCACGCAGCGAGCATTGGCAAGGGTTTGTTTCTTGCGCCTGGCTCCGCCCCCAGGACCGGCTCGGTTTGGTCCATCTCGAGGCGTGGCCATGGATCAGGCGATGCGCTGCCGACTCTGCTGCCCCGGTTGATGGCTTCCACTGTCACGGTGCAGCAGGTGGATTCTCTCGTCCTGAACCCTGTCCGACTGGAAGCGCGCTGAGTCAATCGGCCATCGGGAGGCCCGCAACCACGGTCCCCAGGGATTCGCCACTGCAATCAAGGCAACCTGGCAGGACCCTGCTGGTTCGAGCCAGCTGTGCCAAGACAAGGTCAAGCGTGATGGACGGGCCAGCTGCTGAGTTTGTGTCCAGCCTGTAGCCGCCTGCGCCATCAGGTGCAGGTGGGCCGCGTGAGACGTTGCGCTGGGCCTTCTTGCGGTGGCGCCATCGCGGCGCTCCCCGCTGGCCCACACCAGCGACCTGCCGCTGAGATCAGGCTTGGATCGGCCAACGCTTGCGTGCTGGCGCCGGGAGCGCGTCGGGATGGTGTGCCAGGGGGTATCCCAGAGCGGCACGGGGCTGGCGTGCCTTGCGGAATCATTGATCAGGCCTGTATGCAGTGGCCGCAAGCGGCAGGCGACCGGAGGCACACCCACGGCGCACTTGCCAGGGGCGGCGCCGCTCCGCTGCCTGGCCGATGTGAGGATCAGCGGGCTGCAGCCGGTGGCGCCGTGCCATGTGGCTGCTGCTGAAGCACTTGTCGGCCGTCAACAGTTGTCAACCGCGCACTTCACCAGGCGCCGTAGGGAATTGCAGAAGGGGTGCCGCTCCAGCGGCCGCCCAGCGGCAGCTGCTTGGCGGCCAGGGTCCAGGTTCTTCGCGGATAGGGTGATCGTTGCGTAGTTGCCGACGGCAATCGATTGCACGGCCTGGGGTCCATCGAAGCCGCCATCAAAAGGAAGCGGCGCGATCGAGCTCCGGGCCGCTCGCAGAGATCTTTTTGTTTTTTCTTTTCATTTTTTTTCTCCTTTTTTTTTGCTTTTTTTTTTTTTTTTTCTCCTTCCTTTTTTTTTTCCAATTTTTTCCGCTTCCTTCTTTTTTTTTTTTTCCTTCTTTTTTTCTTTCTTTTTTGCCCGCTTTTCCCTTTTCCCTTGTTTTTCCTTCTTTTTCCCTTTTTTTTTTTTCTTTCCCTTTCCCTTTCCCCTTTTTCTCATCTTGTTCTTTTTTTTTTTTTTTTTTTGTTTGTTTTTTTTTCTTTTTTTTTTCTTCTCGCTTCTTTTTCCCGGACCCTGTTTTGTTCGCTTTCTTTTGTTCTTTTTTTTTTCTCTCTTTTTTTTTCCCTCCCCTTTCATGCGGCTTTCACCGTGATCTGGCCCAACAGCTCCTGCCCTCTCGCAGGTAGGGCATCAGGGCGACGGCAGGAGGGCGGTGTCGGCCGGATCGCCTGCCTTAGGAAGCACCGAGCCAGCTGCATCCAAAACCGTCGGTGCCTCCACGCAGGCGCGCAAAAGCGAGGCGTATGGGGCAGCGCATCTGGCCGTAGAGGTGGCTTTTCAGCGACGGGATCGCCGCTGAAAGCTCCGCCGAGATGCTCCGTGCCAGTCAGTTGGCCAGGCAGCGGCCAGTTCGAACATTCACTGACGCCAAGCAGCGCCCGTAGGTGATGGTCGCTCCAAGCGAAGTGGCTGCTGGCCTGCTCAAAGGGCGCCCGCAGGCCGCCGCCGTCCGGCAGCCGCCCTCTCCCAAGCTGGCCCATCACCACCCAGGTGGGGGATTGCAGCCGTTGGCGCTGACAGAAACATGGCTCCGCTCTCCAGTGCGCGCGCGCAGGCGGGGGGCACTGGGGCGTTCATTCCATTTCCTCGCGGGCTTCCCAAGGCCCAGCCGAACGGCAGCGCCTGCTAGTGGCAGCAGATCGCCCCGGTCGCTGCCATCGACCAGCACTCGAAGGGGAGCCGCAAGCAGCCTGCCGCCCCGCCTCCACGGTCCAGGCTAGCAGGCGCGAGCCCAGCAGCTCACGTCGCCCGAAGGAGGCGGGCAGAATAGCTTCTTTAACAACCAGCGGGCGACGGGGTGTCTGCTGCCAGCAGCGCCGCAAGAGGTTTCGCCGTGGCTTGGCCGCCAGCCGAAGGCAACCACCCAGTTCTGATCGAGCCTTCGGGTTTTCCTCTTGCTGCAACTGGCCGCCGCAAAGGCTCCCACAGTCCGTCGCCAGGGCGAGAGCTCGTTCCATCGGGGCGCAGACCCCGGCAGCGCTCACCATTCCCCCAACCAGGAGCCCGGGGTGACGCGGAAGTGTGGACGGCTCCGCTTGCGGGCGCCTTGCAGCGACCGCCGCCACACCACCGCTGCCGCCTCCCCACACCACCACCTCAGCGCGTCTTCGATCCTGTTGATAGCGGACTCCCGGCGAACGGCCGGATTCTGAAGGAGCGGCAGCGATGGGTAAGATCCGGCCTCCATGACCTTACACCTCACCACCCCCGCTTATTACGTCAACGACAAGCCGCACCTTGCAGTGCGTACACCCACCCTGGCCTGTGATGCCAGGCCCGTTCCAGCGTTTGAAAGGGCGAGCGGTGTTGTTCATTACCGATGTGATGAACATGGCCTCAAAATTCAACGCACGCAGAAGCCAGCGGTGTCAGCCCCAGGCCCACGCGATCAGGTCAGCGAAACGTACGAGAAGCTCTTGCAACGCTGGACGATCAGCAACGAATCCGCCTTTCATCCGCACCACCGACCTCGCCACAGGCAGATTGTCGAGCAGTTCTACCGACGGGTTGAGCTTCAGGGGGGCCGGATGTGGTGGAAGGGCCGCCAGCAGGGCTGTACTTGCGTCGCGCTTGCGAAGAGTTCAAGGATGAGCCCTCGGGCTTGAGGATCCGGAGTGGCTCGATTCACCGCCGGCGCTGGAGTGGCGCGATTGAGCTCAACCTGTTTTTCCGCCTGTCGCGTTATCAGGGGCTCAGATCGAAAGCTTTGGTGAGCCAGCCGGGCTTCATCGCACCAGCAGCGGCGCCGCGAGGTGGAGAACTTTCGTGCCAGGGGCTTACGCGATTTCTCGAGTCTCCCGCCTGCACCTGCCCTGGATCCCGTTCCCGCCATTGCCGATCACAACTTTCTATGGTGTCGATGCCTTGCTGGGGTACATCACGGCCCTGCTTGAGCCCAGGCGATCCGCCGATCTGGATCTCGCCATCACCGCGGTTGGCCAGCCCATGTCCACCGTGATCGGCAAGGACATCTGCGCTTCCCATGCCGTCTACTGGCCGCCATGCTGTCTCTCGGCGGGCCTGGAGCCGCCCCAGCATGTTGGCCATGGCTTCCTGACCCGGGAGGGCCAGAATGGGTAAATCACTTGGGCAATGTGCTCGATCCAGCCGAGCTTCTGGAGCATTACGCGCGACCGCGGTGCGTGGTATCTGCATGCCGCGACATCACCTTTGGTAACGCTTTTACTGATTGACGGGGACTTCCAGCAGCAACGCTTCCTCGAAATCTGCGTCAACAACGACCTGGCCAATACGATCGGCACACCTGCTCAAAACCGCCACCACCTTCAATGCCCGGCGCTGGTTTGATAACGCCGTTGTCCTCCGTCTCGGCTGGATGTCATGGCCGACCATCTTGGCGGCGGCGGGCGTGCCTACGGCCGGGAGCTGGTGCTTTGCTGGCATGGAGCGCCTGGACTTCCGTTCAGGCCGCTGAAGCCGCGTTTTGCAACTGGGCGTCGCCGCTAACGGCTTACCTCAACGAAACAGGCGCCTGGAGCCGGAATCAAAACAGGGGACGGTCGCCTGAGGGGCCGATGATCTCTATGTCTTGTCTGGAGGCCAGCCCGCATGTGGCCCTGCTCCTGGCGCCCCTGCTCGCCCGCATCTTCTGCAAAGGATGTTAAGCAACTCGGTCACCTCCACTGTCCAGTGGCGCTGCCGGCACTTGGTTGGGAGCAAACTTGCGCTGGGGCGTTCTCGAAAGAGGTCTCCCTTGCCCCAGCCTGAAGCCGGTCATGGCCCGGCTTGAGGCCGGGACATGAGGATGGTGCCGTCTGGCATCCCGCTGTGATCGCCCTGATGCGGCTACGCCCTCTCCGGATGCACCCGGACGCCAGAAAAAGAAGGACAGAAACGCAGCAGATTCGTCTTTAAGTCGCTCAACCTTGCGCCAATCCGATGACAAAGGCCGCCCTGCCTGGTCGCTGATGCAGCCCTGAAAGCCAGCTGATGACCTCGGCGAAATTTGCCAGGTCAAACAGACCCGGGGCGTGATCTATGCCAAAGGGCAAGCCGCAATACAAACATTTCCGCCACAAAAGCGGCACGTGATCAACGACGGCGAAAGTTGATCCAGCTGGGGGACAGGTTAAAAGATTCAGGCGGTCGACCCAAGCCCTCGTGATTTCAGGGGATCGTGCGTTGGATCCCCAGCCGGCAAGAGGATCTCCATCGATCGCCGCTCCGAATGTTGGTTGATCGTTCCTCCCGCCTCACGGCTGATACGCGGCCCTTCTTGCTGACCAGGACAAACTGGGAGCTGCGGGGCCGCACCCGCTGGTCAACTCCACCATCGGACCTGAGGTTGGCCCAGGCGACTGGTCGCGGCCAGTGGCGTTCCTCCAAGGGCCCCCGGCCGGTCAAAGGGATTCCGGCGACTCAAGAACAAAGCAGAGCCAGACCCTCACAGCGGTCCGCCCTGGAAGGCAACACCCGCCACCGAGTGATCGGATGCCTTAGCTCCAGTGCGCTTTGTGGGATCCTTCCCAGGACCGCCGTGTTCAATGGCCAGCGCACCCGCTGGACAGGCGCACGCCACGGCTTCACACGCCTTGCCCTTCGTTGCCAGATTGGGGAAACCAGGAGGGTTAGCGGGCAGTCTCTGAACTGCAAACTCGATTGAGAAGTGGGCCTGATTTCCGGCCGGCTGCGACCTGCGCCAACCGGCGAAGGCCTGGACGGCTAACGATTTCTCTACAACTGGGCTGACCAGTCGTGCGGGCCGGGAAACGTGGTGTTTCGTCGGAAGCCAACCAACAGTCACCCCGCAGTGAAGGTGCTCAACGGCAGGTGATGGAAGAGGTCATCGCCGTGTTCACGGACACCGGGGGGTCGGTTGAAATCCCAGTCTTCAGGTTCCGCCGGCAAAAGAGTCTCCGACAGTGGGGAATCGGCGGGCAGCCGCTCTCCCGCTCAGGGCCTCCAGTGACGTTCTGCATCTTCTGTCCGTCAGCCGCTCAAGCCAGGTTTCATCGGCCTTGCTTGAAGCAGCGGGTGACCAGCCACGAGCACAGCCAGCCGCCGCCGCCCGATCGGCTGGATCAGGAACGGGCAGGGGTTGCCGGGCCGTAGGCCAGTGAAACTTCCTGCCCGGCCCGGGTAGAGCGCCAGGTTCACCAGGGAGACGCCTTCCGGTTTGGGCGGACCTCTCGCTGATGGCCAACCGGCCGCACGCTCCGTTGCAAGACCCCCCCGCAGGATCGCCACTCCTTTGCCAATGGATCACACACTGGCCGCTGGAGTGGCCGTGAGCAGCAGCGGCTCCCCCAGCTCAGCTTCGGCAGCCAGCGCTTCTGGCAGGCATTGATCCAATTCCAGGCCCTCCCGTCCCCTCCAGGGACACCCGTTTCCGGTGCTTTTCGGGTTGGCCCGGTCCAGAGCAGGGCCAACAGCATCAAACCCACGGCCATCAGGCTGTGCGAGGCACGGCAGAAACGCTGCAGGGCAGGGGGCTGAGTTCAGGCGCGCTGGCTGGTTGATCACGGCAAGCGCAGCAGGCCCAGCAGACGGCTGCCAGGCAAGGCGCGGCGGGGCCGGAAGGGCCGTTTCACGACGTGGCTGCATGGTGTGACGGGCGAAGCTGAGGGGCGACGCGGTTCGTGCAAACGCTGACACATGAGCACCCAGCGGGGCCTGAGCCATGACCAGGTTTTACACGATGCCCTTTTGCACCCCATCTCGCCATGAATGCCAGGCAAGGGATTCGCCGCGAATCGCCTTGGCCGCGGGGCGTGACGGAGCCCATGGGCCTGGAGGAGGCCAAATCGCTGCGCACCAGCTCGATCACCAACCCTCCGCCAGCCTGCCGGAGCAGAACCCATCCGACGATGTTCGATGATTGCTGCAGATTCTGGCGCAATGACGGCATAGAGGCTCTCGGTCTCTGCGCCATTCCTGCCCTCAACCAAGGAGGAGCGCGAAACGGCCTGTGTGGCGGCCCAAACTGCGTTCATAGCGATCGGGTGGTCGAAACCCTGATGAACAGGCTCTTTCTCGACCGGCTCTCGCTGCAGCATGGTAGCTGCCGAGTCGAGAGCGCAGCAAATCCTTGAGGTTGATTCAGATCCTCCACCGCACAGCCTGGCGACTGGAAGGCAGACTGAAGTCAAAGCCCGGCCCTGCAAATCGTCATCCGTGCGCTTGCCGCCGTTCCTGCCCGACTCCTGGCGCCTTGCCGTTCTGTGTTTCCTAGTTCCTTCCCCTTGCAGCCCTTTGCTGGCAGCCGGAGTGGACGACACCCCGCGAGGCTCCCAGCAGAGGTTGATCGATCCGGCAGTCTGTTCAGTCGCTCCACCGCCAAGGGAGGGAACATCGCTCGAAGATTTCGAAGCGGGCCATGTCCAGGCCATCTGTCACAGTGATCGCCTCGATTACGGACTTGAACTCGAGAGCCTGGGCGCCCAGAGGAGGAGCGCTGGAGCCAGGCCCAACCCGGGCCGGGATTCCAACCTGTTTGCTGCTGATCGACGCCCAGACCAACCACAGCCTCTTGGTGGCTTCGCCCGACTCTGTCTGAGCAGTTGCCCCAAGACCTGTTGACAGCACGGCGACACGACCATGGGCATTCCTATTGCGGATGGTATCGCGCTTACCGCAGGCCTCACTCGATGCGCTCAAACCGCCTGGAAGTGGTGTCAACGGCGCCGATGATCCCGTCTCCCGAGCAGAGCTGCCAGTCGAGATCGTCACCAACAATCCCACCCAAGCTGAAAAACCGCTGCGGGAAGTGGCTTTACCTGGGTGGCGTTTGCTGTTTGGTGAACGATCTCGACCTGCCACCTGCTGCTCGGGAGGACCGGATCATCGGCGCCGGTTGAGCGACACTTTCCAGGCGGTGAGCGCATCGAGTGAGGTCTGGCGTAGCGCAGATCCCCTCCGCATAGGGAATGCCATGGTCGTGGGTCGCGTGCTTGATCCAAACGGTCTGGGGCAACTGCATCAACAGATCGGGCGAAGCCACCACAGAGGCTTGTGTTGTCTGGGCGTTTCGATCAGCAGCAACAGGTTGGAATCCCGGCCGGGGTTGGCCTGGCTCCAGCGCTCCTCCATCCTGGGCCGCTTCCAGGCTCTCGAGTTCAAGTTTCCGTAATCGAGGCGATCGACTGTGCATCAGAGGGCCTGGGACATGGCCGGCTTCGAAATCTTTCGAGGCGATTGTTGTCCAAAACTCCTTGGCGGTGGAGCACTGACAGACTGGCCGGATCGATCAACCTCTGCTGGGGAGCCTCGGCGGGGGAGTCGTCCACTCCCGGCTGCAGCAATGGGCTGCAGGGGGAAGGAAACAGGAAACACCAGAACGGCCAACGGCCGCCAGGAGTCGGGGGCAGGAGCGGCGGCAAGCGCCCACGGATGACGATTGGCAGGGCGGTTGACTTCAGTCTTGCCTCACTCGGCCAGGCTGTCGCGGTGGAGGATCTGAATCACCTCAAGATTTGCTGCGCATCTCGACTCCGGCAGCTCCAAGCTGCCAGCGAGAGCCGGTCGAGAAAGACCTGAATTCATCGGTCGACCACCCGATCGCTATGAACCAGTTGGCCGCCACAGCCAGGGCCGATTTCGCGCTGCTCCTGTTGAGGGCAGGAATGGCGCAGAGACGAGAGCTCTATTGCCGATCATTGCGCAGAAATCAGTGCAAGCAAAATTCATTCGAACATCGTCGCGAATGGTTGCTCCGGCAGCTGCGCGAAGGTTCGTGATCGAGCTGGCTGACGCAAGCGATTTTGGCCTTCTCCAGGCCCATGTGCTTCCGTCAAGGCCACCGCCGCCAAGCGATCGCGGGGCGAATCCCTTGTGCGCCATTCATGGCGAGATTGGGTGCAAAGGACGCTGTAAAACCTGTCATGGCCTCAGGCCCCCCTGGTGCTCATGTGTCAGCGTTTTGCACGAAACGCGTCGCCCTCAAGCTCCGCCCGTCACAACCCATGCAGCCACCGTCCGTGAACGCCTTTCCGGCCCCCCGCCCGCGCCTGCCTGCAGCCGGTCTGCTGGCCTTGCCTGCTTTGCCTGATCAACCAGGCCAGCGCGCCCTGACTCAGCCCTGCCCTGCAGGCGTTCTGCCGTGCTCGCCAGCCTGATGCCGTGGGGTTGCTTGATGCTGTGGCCCTGCTCCTGAACCCGGGCCAACCCGAAAAGCACCGGACACGGGTTGTCCCTGGAGGGACGGGAGGGCCTGAGTTGATCCAATGGCCGCCAGAAGCGCTGGCTGCCGAGCTGAGCTGGGAAGGCCGGCTGCTGCGTCGACGGCCAGCTCCAGCGCCAGGTGTGCGGATCCATATGCAAGGTGGCTATCTCTCGGCGGGGGGTGCTTGCAACGGAGCCGCTGGCGGCCCGTTGCCATCAGCGAGAGGTCCCGGTCCAAACCGGAAGGCGACCTCTCCCTGGTGAACCTGGCGCTCTACGCCGGGCTCGGACATAGATACACAATTGGCCTACCGGCCGGCACCCCTGCCGTTCTGATCCAGCCGAATCGGACGGCGCGGACTGGCTGTGGCTCGAGGTGGCTGGTGTCACCACCGCTGCTTCAGCAAGGGCCGATGAAAAACCTGGCTGAGGCTGGACGGGAGAAGATCAGAACGTCACTGGAGGCCCTGGAGCGGGAGAGCGGGCGGTGCCCGCCGATTCCACCTGTCGGCAGACTCTTTTCCGGCGGAACCTGAAGCTGGGATTTCACCCGACCCCCGGTTGTCGTTTGAAACACGGCGAGACCCTTCCCACTCACCTTGCCGGTTGAGCCACCTCACTGTTCGGCGTGACCTGTTGGTTCGGCTTCGCGACGAAACACCACGTTTCCCCGGCGCCCGCAACCGGACTGGTCAAGCCCAGTTGTACAGGACAAATCGGTTAGCCGTCACGGCCTTCGCGCCGGGTTGGCGCAGGTCGCAGCCGGCCGGAATCAGGCCCCGACTTTCAATCGAGTTGCAGTTCCAGAGGGACTGGTCCCCGCACCTCCTGTTTCCCACATCTGCAGGCAACGACAGGGCAACGCCGTGCGAGCCGGCTGGGCGTGCGGCTTTCCCAGCGGTGCGCTGCGCATGAAAGCACGCGTCCTGAAAGAGTCGCAACAAAGCGCACTGAGCTAAGGCAGTCATCAGCTTCGGTGCGGGGTGGGTGCTTTCGCAGCGACGCTTGAGGCGTCTGCATCGCTGCGTTTGTCTTGGAGTCGCCGGACGTCCCTTGACCGTGGCCCGGGTGGCCTTGAGGGACGCCATCGATATAACCGCGAAACCAGTCGGGCCTCGGAGAACAACATAGTATGCAGGCGAGTGGGAGTATCTCTCTGCTCTCTGGTGCTCTCGCCGCAGCTTCGATCGTCGTCCTCCTCCTCATCAATATATCAGGCTGTTATGATCAGCTGAGGCGGGAGGAAACGATCAAACTCCAACATCGGACGGCGAGCGATTGGAGATCCTCTGCCCGGCTGGGGGATCAGCGCAAGCGATCCCGCTGATAATGATCACCGAGGGCTTGGGTCCGACCGCCTGAATCGTTTTACCTTCCCCTCCAGCTGGGATTCACTTTCGCCGTCGTTTTGATCACCGGTGCGTGGTGGCGGAAATGTCTGTATTGCGGCTTGCCTTGGCATAGATCACGCCCCGTGTTAGCCTGGGCCATCTTTCCCTCGAGGTCATAGCCTGCTTCAGGGGTTGTGATCAAGCGAACCAGGCAGGGCGGCCTTTTGTCATCGGATTGGCGCAGGCTTGAGCGACTGAAAGACGAACTTGCTGCGTTTCTGTCTTCTTATTCTGGGCGTCCGGGTGGCATGCCGGGAGGCGGTAGCCGTG
>Ga0163217_1092040_pt1 | contig 11055 bp, 7 predicted proteins | sample SynspAceP_FD_185933 | JGI IMG/M metagenome (GOLD analysis project Ga0163217, IMG submission 185933) | Saline lake microbial communities from Ace Lake in Antarctica - Synechococcus sp. Ace-P (PacBio error correction) | ecosystem: Environmental > Aquatic > Non-marine Saline and Alkaline > Saline ... | reverse complement strand
TGCGAGGTGCAGGGACCTACCGATTTAGGTGGTTACTTGGACATCACCTTGGAATTTTATTTTTTTATTCAGCGGTGGATTTTGTGGCTTGCTCTGATGAACCCAATGGACAAATGCGCTGGCGGCAAGTTTTGTTGATTTTTTTCCTTTATGCGGAACCGCAGTAGCTTTTTTGCCTTTTTGCCTTATGGGCGGAAAAAGCGCAATATCAAAAACTTGGATTACGTGGTTAAGTCGTTGCATTTTATTGCGGGGGCTTTATCAGAAGGCGCTGAAGACCATTTCGCGTTTTGGTGTTTGACTTTGCTTGATGCCCTGCCGGCCACCTTTTTTACTTTGCTTGGCGTATGTATTGGATGGGATTTGTTGGATAACAACGGCAAACTCGAATTTACGCGGGCTACCGTACGTTAAAAGTAGTTTAATTTAGGTTAAAGTAAACCTAACTCTAAGTTTATTTGTGTATTTGGAAAATTATGATATATAACCTATAAGGACTAATTTAAATTACCTTTTTTGACTAGATTCTGAAGTGCTACCTGGAGAGGTTGTCCCGTTCCAGGTGCTTGACTCATTGATGGAATACTTGCACTTTTAGTGTCGGCTGCTACTACTTCGCTCTTTGCATTGCTGGAATACAAGGCACTATCAATAGCAAAGACTCTTTACTTCGGACATGTTTATTTTCTCCAGACTAAAATTGTAAAAATTACAAAAACAACGATAACAGGCTAATGCTTATTACAAATAGCGCACCAGAAAGGTAGTTTTAATATGAGTAATTATACTCATAAATATTAAATTTGTTGAATGCTTCTTGCTCATTTTCAATATAGGTACCATGCCTCGCATGTTTTAGTTGTATCGATATGCCTTGGTTGCCCAATTAAAAAAAGAAATAAGTAATTACAACTATAAGAAACAAAAAGAATCCCAAGATAATTTCAAAACTAAGGAGGTACTTGGCTTCCTCTAAAGGTATGACAAATCTAATAAAGGGCTAAGGGACATTTAGCCTAAACCTGCACTTTGATAAGGATAAATAGCCTTATCATAGCTTCAGTATTGGATTAGTTGTGCTTTTGTATTAGCTCGGTCTCTGTAAGAATCAAAAATTTCAGTAAGATCGTTTTTCTTCTTCAGGAGAGGCGTGTAGTCAACTGCTGATTATTTTGGCAATGTCTACTACCTCCCTATTAAAAAATTGGACAATACTTTATTTCAGTTCCTACAAAAACTGTATTTCTATATCGCTTTTCCGCATGGCACAGCATGCCAGCAAATAACCACTCTGCCCACCCAAGCCAATGCGCTCAAAACGGTAGCCTTAATTACCCCATAAGAGCTTGATCGAAACAGGACGAGCAATAGCCTTCGCGACACTTGATATTTCAATATGGAATACCTGCCCGTTCTAGTTGTACCAATAGTGGATTTCCTCTTCCCGTAACGAGAATCTGCTTTTATCCCTAAGAGTACTCGATTGAAACCACGGTGTCTTTGGTTTGTATTGTGGGGTTATTAAAGGTCGAAGTTCATCGGAACGTCTGGAATTCATCTAAAACTTATTGTTCAGTGTGATCCTACTAGTAAGAAACTAATTTCGGCTTCTTTGTGGTGCAACCTGTACTTTATCGCTTACCAACCAAAGCATTGATCCAAGGTATAGGATTGTGCTTCGTAGAAAAAGTACGTCTCAAGGCCAACGGCTTGCTATGCGCCACATTGGTGATATATTCAACGTATTGACCTAATATTTGAGCATTAAGACCGATCAATCGATCCGTCTTTGAAAGGTAAGTAGCCCATTCTTTTTCCTGCTCAGCGGCTTCAACAAAAAAATTCTTTCATCTTCTTCTTTGCACTCCAGCGGCAATGATGGCCATTTCTGGATCATCTTTACCTGATGCCCATAAGATTAGCATGTGCTGTGTGCCAGTAAGATGAAGGGCTTCATCACGAGCAATCAGCTTGATATCTTCGCGTTACCTTCAATCAATGTACCGTTCAGCCAAAGCCAAACTAACAGGCGAAACTCAACATAAAAACGCACCGCTTCTAAAAAACGTTTTCACTGCAGGCAACGGTGAGAATTAAAGCGCCTTTTTTTAGCTTAGGCATAGAAATTTCAATATCGCCTTTTCTGGGATATTTGAATGTACCCCATCCCCCAGAGTGTTGTAGATACTTCACCATTTCAATGAGGCGATCGTAGTATTTAGAAACACTATCAGCACGTTTGGTATTTCTTCATTGGTGGGACGATGTTCGTTCAAAGATGGTCGATCGTTTGACGATGTTACGAAAATATGAGCTGTAAGAGCGGCTGGTGAATAGTTTCACTAAACACCATGTTTCGATCATGTTTCCAATATCAGGCAGAGATACGATGGGGCAATAATGCAACGTTTGGGAACGGCCTGTACACTGTCCAGCAAAGTTTGATTTATTTTAAGTACTTTTAAAAAAATGTGTTTTCGTGTTCTTCCAGTCTTTGAAAGTCTTGCGATCTGTTGAAAGGTCGACTTCTTAGGGCGCCAAAAGAAAGAGAGTTGTTTTCTATTAGTTTTCAAAAAATAGGGTGCTTTTGCTGATCATAGCGAGCAACGTGAACATTTTCACCAAAAGAACATAGGTTTCTTTTGTACTATCGAAGTGCTTACGGTTGAAACGTCGACGTTAACTCATGTCTCCAGGGTAATTCCTCAAAAAGCCGTTAAGACATTTTTCGTGTGCTGAAGATTAGTCTTAGTTATTTAATAGATTACGTATTCATTTTAGCGCAGTAAAACAAGGCCAAAGCCTCATTGGGTTGAGGCTTGCTACGTCTGACTATTGGCTTTACTTCTAAATTTTTACAAAGCGCCGCCAGCGCAGTCTCGTCAATGTCTTCTTGTTTATCGTCCGCACCATCACGGGTATTGTGATAGTAGATGTTTTTTACGCCATTTATAAGCCGTTACATAAGTCTTTCAAAATCACCTTCATAGGAACTTTTTGTGACTCAAATTTTTGTGGGTCGTAGTTGGTGTTTGCCGAGATAGCTTTGGTCAACAGAACTTCTGCGCATAATACCAACCAATTGAAGATAGCCATCGTTTGATGGAATGGTCCACAACAACTCATTAATTCTTTTTTAGTGCGTTTCCAAAGCTCAGGAACGACCTGCTTCAATATGCCATCTTGCTGGCTTTTCACGGAGGACAAAGGCCGCGTTGGTGGCTGAATTTACGGTTCGGTTGCATTTGCTAAATCTAGAGCAGGATGTTTCAGACGCATTAATGCTGTGAGTGTAGATTAGAGTTACGTAAAAACCATGTCAACGATTTCACTACGCATGCTTTCCCAGTCGTAAACCAACTCAGAAGAAGCAAATATTATCGATTTCTTTTTTGTAGCTATCGATGGTAAAATACTTTCGATGTAGGTCGTTTCGTTAAAGGCCAAAGCAGTGGGACCAAACTCTTTTGATCAGCTTATTTGATGCTTTTATTAAAGAAAGTATTGAATGGCTTCAAAACGTTTGTGTGTCAAATCATTGCAGAGCCATCAGAGTATTTCACACCGTTCTTCGCTAAGTAGTAGTAGCGGTAGATGATCCACGCCTACACCTAAGGGTACGGCGTAGCGTAGCTCCAGTGGCACGCTGCGCTGCTGCAGAATGGGTAATTTTGCTTTTAAATCTAGTAAGCTGTCTTAGGAGCTCGACAAGAAGCTCGGCTAGCTCTTCTAATTCATCTAGGCTTTCAAAGTGTTTCCCTAGATTAGAAAGCAGATAAGTACCAAAGTGCATTCGCCTTCTGGATCGTCAATGCTTGGATATTAATGGCTGCGTTGGTAGCGCAATTTCCAAACACAAGTTACTTTGATCTTTAACAGGCGCTACTTTTGGATCGAATGGGCTTTGTGAGTATTTTGCAGTGATCCACCATTTCTGTAGGTTAAATACGGCCGGTACTGGCACGCTCAGAAGCAAAACAGGTGAAACAACTCTGTCGCCTGGATGGTTTGCTGTGCGAATCATGGGTCTTGCTCATACAGGTTGTAATAGGGCGATCAAATTCTTCTTTGGTCTGCCGAAGAAACGCGTCGTAATAAACCAGGTACATCGGATGGGCTGAATAACGTGATTAGCCGCCTTTAAATCAAGCGTTGGTTACATCAGGCGGTTAAACTGCACACCGTAGTCTAGGTGGCCGCACACGGTTCTCTCAACGCCCGCTGGTTGTTTTTTTAAGCACACCAATAGGCTTTCAACTTCTAGTTGCCAAATTGGGGGTAGAACACCAGTCGCTGCCCCGCCACGACCACCACCTTGAGAGCAGCTTTTACCGCTGTTGGAAGTGTTTGTTAAATGGATTGCAAACCCGTATGGAAAAGCTTCGCCGCACGAATAGGGGCTACCAAGCGCTCGAATTTGCACCGTCGTTCACACCGCATTCCTGCTGCGTTGGCTAACGTTATTTTACGAATGGCGCTGAGGTTGCAATTGATTGAATCTAGAGAGTCCGCCACATTCAATCATACACAGCTGCCTGAATTGGACGAGTTCGGTGTACGGATGCCAGACATAATAGGCGTTGGCAACGAAATTTTGGAACTTAGGGAAAGAAAAACTTTTGGGGGGCCGGCCAATTTCGTAAAAAAACGGACGGATCAAGTTCAAACGGCTCATTTTTAGGTAACCAGCCATAAACAAGGCGCCGACAAAGGATGTATATGGAAAAACTTGAGGGCACTCCTCGTATATTTTACCCGTGACGCGATTTGTACTAAATTTTGCCTTCGAGCTGTTTAACGGCCGCATAAAGAAAAGTCCATATCACGTGAATGATCAATGAATGCGTTCAGTTGTCGTTCGAAGTCTTCTTCGGTGTAATCTGCTAATAAATGCGGAATCATAACGTTCCCTTGCCGCACTAGATTTTTTACGTAGAATGTATAAAGGTTATGTGGCTGGGCTCAAAGTCACCAAAGGCCTTTTTACGTAAATGGAAGATGGCTAAGCGCGCCGCTAAGATACTGATAGTCAGGCGTGTTTTCAGAAATCAAATCTGCAGCAGACTTGATTAATGTTTTCGTGTGATATCTGGCTTGTTCGAATTCCTTCAAAAACTGTATTGTCTGTTTTAATTCCACTTGGGAGACACGGAGACGTTGTCTAATCCTTTCGGCGGCCCACGTTATACTTTATGGAATCTTTTCTAGATGATTTTTTTTTCGGGGGTCCGTCAAACCGTACGTCTTAAGTAACGTGTAGGCTGCTCACCAGAGTGCCTCATGCCTTAAAGCTCCCATATAGTGCATTATAAAAAGAGGTGATTTACTATCTATTATTAGTGTGTGTGCTCGAAGTAAAAAACACTTATAGATAGAGTACTTCATTCCGATAAATCTGTAACCGAACAATAGTGCCTCATTTAATGTTTTAAAAATCAGGCTTGAAAAATGCGGGCTTTTCCGCTAAAATTAATAAACAAAAAGAATGCCTAAGTGGTCACGCACTTTAAAACCCTCCCCGTGCCTATTGACTTCCAGCCAGGAAGAAGCGTAACTTTTGGCGATTCAATCCGCATCTAGCAAACAAGATAAAATATAAACATTAAATTTTTATTCAATAATCTATATCTTTTACCGCATATGGATGAAAAGAACTCACCTTAATCGAACGCGAAGAAGCGTCACATTTAACAAGAGCAAAGTCGACCCATATTATACCGAAGAAGACTCTAACGGTGCTTACAATAAAAACCACCACTTGAATGAGCGCATCTATTCGTGAGTCTATAAGACTAGGTTACACCAGCAACTAACACAGATGGGGTGCTAGTTAGCGTGCCATCGCCGTTAAAAGGCAGAACATGGGCTGGATGACTATGTCACCGTAACTCTCCTCGTTATATCCAAGTTTTTGACGTTATATGGCGCTTTTCCGTGTCCATAAAGGCAAAGGGCGACTTATGCCCCACAATTACAAAGCTTAGCATAATCGTCCAAAAGAGGGGCCTGATTAAAGTACTATCCCGCCACCAAATCACAATAGGTGAAGAACAAGGAAGATCACAAAAAGATTTCTATATCTAAGGTTTCCGTTGTGCCGAGCCGACGATGTTCCGACCATTGTGGTGAATGATTCACTTCAAGATAGGAGCTATAGAAAAGAGGCGCCAATATAGAGGAAAAAAGCAGATCGCTCGTTCTGAATGGGTAGAATAACGATAATTATGGCACCAAGAGGGCGCAATGGACTGATATGTTAAAAGCCAATTCGTTTTAAGCAAAAAAACTACGGTAAACTGATTAGTTAGATTAGACGTCCAGACAAAGATAAAATGCAGAAAGCCCCGAAGTAAATCCTTGAGGTTATTAATGCGACCTGGCCAATTAATATACGGGTTCACGCCGAGAACACTATTCCCGTGCCAAGCCCAGCCAAACATATAACCCGTAATATGCACATTCCCATCACGATCGCTTTCCAAAGAATGTGTATAGTAACCGACTTTGGTCTCTCCAGTTAAGATGTGAATCCTCAAACGAGGCCCATATGCCCAACCAATCGCTTGTCATAAGAAGGGCTTAAGCGAAATAATGTGCCGAGTCATATCACTGACGAATACATACAATGAACCCGAGAAAATGACTTAATCATTAACATTACTGATACAATATACCGATGAAACGCAAATTTATTGCAAATCCCAGAAGAAATGAAAATGATCATTAACCAATACGGCTGAGCCGCGGTAAACGTCTAAAAACGCCACTGCGTTTATTGGCCTTAGAAAAACGAAAGAGGTTTGCATTGAAGTCCCAAGGTGAAAGGTGGAATGTAATGAAGTTCAACAAGCCAAATTCGATACCGAAAGAATCACTCACTCTTCCTCTAGCTCAAGCCTGCGCAGCTTAGTGTTGCCGTATTGCTTAAGTTGAAAATTTGCCATTGAAGAACGAAGGAAAGCCTAAATATGTTTGGGCGCGATGTATTGGTGCCAAGGCAGGTCGCATTTATTGCGACGAGGGCGTATGTTATCGCTATTCAAGCGGGTTAAGGATCATCATTGTAGCAGCGCTTGGCCGATCTGGCCGTGTGGTGCGCTGCAAAAAAGGAGGATAGCGAGGAAACTGATGTGACTCAAATCTATATTAACCTCTAGTACTACTTGAATAACTGGGTCTCAACATTGTTTGACGAATAGAGCCCTAATATATGGCAAGGTTGGCTCTAAGGATGATGCGAGAACACAGCTAGGCCAAGCGCCAGTTGCTGGCCTTATAGTTAAGTTTTTGGTGTTGAGCGGACCCTAATGTATTTTTCGCTTTAATGGAAAATCATAAAGGTTAACACAGTGTGGAGGTACGAAGGGACGGAAGCTGGCTAATTCATGCCTCTTCTACGCCAAGTACTATGCAACACTCGTTGTCCTCGTAAGAAAGAAAAATTAAAGAGGAGCGAATCATTGTTTTAAAACGTTTCGCTCGCTCACTTAATATAATGATCCACTGGTGATGCCTTAGTTCACAATGTATGCGTAGGAGCGTGTTAATTAAGACACATATCGCGGTATATCTTACACACAATGTATCTCCTGTCTAAGATATATAAAACAAAACATTGCGATCATGAAGGCGGCTTGGTCGGCTCGCCAAAACTCAATAAATCTTATTGTCTTCTCTGATACACATAACCCACCCACAATATTAATTTCATAAGACGAAATCTTAAAAACATTGATAATATAAAGAATATGGGCATATAGCTGAGTTTTTTAATATTATCAGAATAACTTTCAAATGGTGGATGGCATGATAAGTGTAAATACGTTCATGGTGCTAACGGTTGAGAGGAACATGTTGTTTCTTATGTGTCATAGAGTATCTACATATTTTTGTAGATCGACACGATACGTATCGGATAGTATCGGGCTTTATTATTTCGGATCTATGTGTCTGAGGCGGCAAGAGTTGGCTATAATCGCGAATCGGAAGATGAGGGATATAGACGGTGGTGAACGAACTTGGCAAATATAGGGTATGTCAGAATACTCTCGCCAATGAGAAGACTTTTCTTCTTATGGTTTTTGGGGATTCCGTGATCTGTCAAGAACAGTCACGAGATCTGGAACTGCAGAAAGAGAGAGTGCTGGCGCAGACAAGAACTCAATAGCTGAGGCCTTTAGTGTTATTCGATGGGCAGCGCTAATGTGTGCTAGTATTTACAAACGTGTCAGTTAAGGTGTGAGTGAAAATAGGACTAAGGCCGAATATTATCAGAATTTCTTTGCTTTAATAAAAACCACACACGAGAATCGAGGCCCAAACCCATCGAAGAGGCATCGGAACTGAGCTAAACAACCATCCGCGAAATTAAGAAGCGGCTTATATAGCCCGGTATCACTGTACCTGGAAGACAATAACACACAACTTCCTAATTCAAACACAGAAGAGTACAGTCAGAGTGCAATATGATGAGACTACAGATACGATACGTATTAACTCGTACTGAATCAGCACAATCTGTCTATATAAAAAGCATCCAGTCACGAGCAAGAGTCGGCAAACATCAGTGCCCGATAGTCCTCGCGTCGAATATATCTGCTGAACAATGCATCACAAAGTCAAAGAAAAGACAGCGTGTTAGTTCATAAACTGTCAATACATTAGTAAGACCGAGTGGGTGTATGAGTCATATATGCGGTTCTTGGAAACTCCGTAACCCGCCAGCTCTAGTGCCATGGCTTTATGCTTAGCTCATCGACGTGCATTTTGTGTCAATATTGCTTTGCTTTTTTCATCCAGTGACGGCAGTGTCGCCATGTGTTCGTTGAAGCCGTGAATGCAGAACCTGATCTTCAGTGGCGGCAACAAAGCCTAAACTTCCAATTTATCACTAATGAGTCCAAGCCCCAGCCCCAATCACAAATGACCCCATTAAAAATAAAGCGGATTAAAAATACTGGGGTTTGCTAACAAGCTCATACAGACGTTGGCTGTTCACACCAAACCAAGGTGAATCCTATTTTCTTCGTCAGCCGCATGTTTCCATTTCTTTGCGCCAACTTGTGGCTAGGTTTTTGCCGTGGTGGCTTTGTCCTGTCACCAGAGTGCTTGAGCACACACTTCACCCAGTATGGTTAATTCGCATTAGGCCAGATGAATGCTTACGTTCATTCCTGCATTCAGTTCGCTTCACACAGTGATAGCAGGAGAAGGTCGTCTCGCCTTGTGCTGCGTGTGGAACCAGTGTTTGCAGTGCGCGGTCAAAATGTAATACGGCTTTGTCTAGAAAAGAGATCATTTCCACTTTCCTCTTAAATTAACCTGGAGGGCCAGTGTCATTACCGGCCACCTTAATTACATGATGTGAATATGGTAGACAGTTTGTCCGCCCATTCGTTGCAGTTTCAGCACAACACATAAAGCCGCGTCACTGATGCCTTTTTGGTTTTCGCAATTTTTGCTTGCTGGTAAATCTAGTAGCTTACCAACGACAGCGGCATCGTCATCTGTTTAAATCGTTTAGCGTACGAATATGGACGCTTAGGACATGACCAGAAAATTGGCTTGGTGCTTGCGGGCATAATATCTTCGAAGGCTAAATGGACATCATCGTCTTTCGTATAAAATGTTTGCTGGGAATGTCGCCACCACTCACTATTTGAAAATAAACAGTCCATTTACCGTTCTCCTTTCGTTGTATTATTCAAGGAGTTTAGTGTTTCGCTTTCAAAAAGGTGTTTTGCGCAAAGGCTTGATCCGAGACAATTGATTGCGTTCTTAACCTATCCCCCCTTCTGTATTAAGCGCAAAAAGCAATTTGCTTCAAAGCTGGCTTTCTAATTCAGAGCAAGGCTAGTAATTCATTAAAAGCCAAGTTTTGCATAATCGAGCGACATTTTAACATTGTTGCTATCAGTAGGCACTGATCTTCATGCGCATTAAAGGAATAAAGTCTTTGGTTGGGTGATATGGGGAATGTGACCACCGTTATCAAATACCAAAATAATGGAACCAGCTTCTCTTTTTTTTCAGGTAGTCCCAAGCTTTGCTCTAATAAACTTTTCTTAGGGTAACGAAATGCTTCTATTTTCGGTTGGCCGTTGGCTCTGTAGAAGGCGTAAGGGCTTTTTGTAGGTCATTTGGTCTTCTTGGACCAAAATAGTATGATATCCAAGTTGATTTTGTGAATGAAAATGTTGTTTAAGGGGCGAAATGTGCACGCGAATAGGTTAATTGAAATGTTTATTGCCTGCGCTGAAGGTCTCCTTCAGATAAATGCCATTTCTCCCCTTTAAAATGCTTATTAGTGTGTGATGTAGTGGCGCATTCCAAAATCCGAAGCTTGTGGTGTTCGTGTAACACTCGCGCAGGAAGCGGGTTAGCAAACTGAGTTCCTAATAAAGTAATACCCTCCTCTATTTACCGTCGTGACGTGTAATGTTTGCATGGTGAGGCGTTGGTCTTTGTGAAAGTTTGAATTCTTGTTGCGAGGGCTTTCAATTAGGTGCTGGCAAAATGGGGGGCGTTGTGTAAATTTTTCAATCTATCTCGAGTGTATTAGGTCTATTAGGAGTGTTGTCTTGGTCTTAAATCGTTTGAACATTCTGTTATAAGCTATTTGGTCTATTAACTGACTTAGTTAATATCTCTCTTCTTGGATACTTTCTTTTATTATCATTTAATAGCTCCAATCGTTCTATCAGATTTTTAAGGTTGTTTATTTTGCGGTCATTTGCTTTGCTGTTTAAGGGAAAAAAGCTTGGTGTCCGTTGGATGCGCTGCTTGTTTCAAGATGAGAAAGCCCGCCTCCAATAAATTGATTTTTTGACGGGGGGGCGTAGGCGGACTAGAAAAAGATCCGACAAAAAAGAATCTGTCATTCTTTGTTTGCTTGAGTGTTTTTTGTTTTTTTGCGCGGTTCTTTGTAGTTGAATTGGGTGTTAGTTTTGCCGCAAATCCATACCGGTGAAAATTTGGAAATCCATGCTTTTCGATAATTGATTTGGTTAAACGTTAAAAATTTTTCTCCCTCCCCCCCCTCTTTTTTTTTTTTGC
>Ga0163217_1069830_pt1 | contig 11055 bp, 8 predicted proteins | sample SynspAceP_FD_185933 | JGI IMG/M metagenome (GOLD analysis project Ga0163217, IMG submission 185933) | Saline lake microbial communities from Ace Lake in Antarctica - Synechococcus sp. Ace-P (PacBio error correction) | ecosystem: Environmental > Aquatic > Non-marine Saline and Alkaline > Saline ... | reverse complement strand
CGTAATTCTGGAGCGCCTACAAAAAGAATTGGACTTGATAAAAAAAATGGGATTGTTTTCCTTATTCTGTATCAATTGGGGATATTGTTGCCCCATGCAGGAAACAAGGTTTCTTTTAGTGGGCCGGGGATGGTGCCAACAGTATAGTGGCCTACCTACTTATATTACAAGATTGTGGGACCCCATATGAAGCTCGACCTTTTACTTGAGCGCTTTATGTAATCTTTACCGCGTTAACCCGTCCTGATTTTGCATTTGATTTTTCTTGGAAGGACCGCGAAGCCATCACCCAATATATTTTTTTGAACGTTTCCCAATGTGTTCCCTTGCTAGGTACTTATGGTACTTTCCAAGAAAAGGGGTCATTACGTGAATTTGGGCCAAGGTGTTGGGCTGCCCAAAGAAGAAAATAGATATTTTGGGTTGTGATTAGGAATACAACGTTCCCAATGGATAAGCTTGCGTTAATTGGTTACTTAAGTATGGAGAATTAATCAAAGGTGATGCCCAATTATTTAAGTATCCATGCGTGGTGGTAGACTAATTACCGAAAAAAACCAATTCATACTTCTCTGCCCCCACCTTGCCCCAAAGGGTTATTCCCACTACCACCAGTTCGACATGGTGGATTGCCGAAAGACGTTGAGCTTTTAAATTTGACATTCTTGTTCCCCCAACGGGGTTTGGCAAAAATCGAGAAACATTAGAAATTATAAGTTATAATCAACCAGCCAAAAATAAGCACCTTCGACATTCATGATGTGCCCAATTCAAAAATGACCTTTTCATTAAATAATTTGGTAAGAGCGCCAAAGTGCATGGGCTGCTTTTATGTAGAATCACCTGCGATGCCGTATTGTTGCCAAAAAAATGGAGGTTGACAATTATTTGGGATTGGTTGCTGCCAGTTCCATCATCAGGCCAGGGTGTGCCAAAAGGGGAATGATGCTGGGAATCATACTGCGCCATCGGGATCCGAAACGAGCTAAGGGAAAAGGCACATCCCGTTAATGTTGTCCATTATGCCCGAAACCTACGGCCGTTAATGTATATCAGGAAGATGTGATTTTAAAAGTAGCCCCACTATTCGCTGATCTTACTTTGGGTGAAGCAGATGTTCTAAGAAGAGGAATTGCAGCGGTTAAATTCCGCTCTAGAGAAGATTCCAGAAAGTAAAGGACAAGTTTGTGGAAAACTGTAGACAAAAAGGTATGACGAATAAAACTCATTTTTGGAATAATATGGGAGGCAAGTCGCAAGTTTTTGCCGGCTATGCCTTTGCCAAAGGCCATTTCCGCATTCAATGCTGTGAAAGTTTATCAAAACCTATTCCTAAAAGCTTATTACCCTTTAGAATAGAATGGTGGCCGTTTGCTTAATAATGGCAGGAGGATTTATAAAGTGCCGAGTTCTAATATCACGAAGCCAGAATTTGCTGGGAGCCAAGATACATTCTCCCTGTATTAATAAAAAGCTTTATGCTCAATTGCATTTATGGTACTTGAAGCTATACCCTCGGATTATGTACCTAAAGGGATTGGAAGGACGAGTCGGTAGTACCATATAGTATCCGAAAGAAATGCAAAATGGGCCTTTTTTATCATGGCCAATTTTTTGGATAGAGGTCTCTATTTCTATTGATCAATGAAGTTATCCTTATTACGTATTGATGCCTTTTAAGTTACCGATATAAACAAACCACCCGAACTCTTGTGGCAAGCCCATTTATCCTTAATCCAAAAACACCAAAATTTGGACCAACCCAAACTGATTTACTGCCAAACATCAACCATTTTGAGATCCCTAAATTGTATTCTACGGGATCTCGAAAATGGCCTTTACACAATGGGAACGTATGGGTTCACCCTTTTAGGTCCATTGATTATTTTTGGCAACTTACCTACTAACAAACCTCGCAAGAGAGACTTAGAACTTACCTACGGAGACAATTATTTGATCATACGGATATCTTGGTGACGGTAAAAAACACCGTACCCAACAAAGGGACGCGAATGGAATTTTGCCACATTGTAGATCAACATGGGGAAGCTTTTGATTACCGTACTGTTCCCCCCTGTGGCCGCAAAAATTATTCTTCAGAGGAAAAGCGATCTATCGATTTTATGGAAAAGTGGTGAGCGAAATTGGCTTCTTAAGTGTAGAGGGTCATAAAAATGCAAATTATATCTAACTTCTATTCCGGATCCAAGGTATGCCGACATTATAATCCATATCTGTAATATATCTGATAATCATGTATTAAGAAATAAAACTCTCACAATCTGGACCTCCATGTAAAGTTTAGTAAAAGACGGTTTGATCCCGCTCACTACGATAAAGTTTTTAGATTAGTTCAGATCTTTAAAAACGGATTTCTTCCAGAATATAACAAAATGAGAATATATATACTAATATATCTTATCAAAAGTACTTTAAAAGATAATTCCAAGCGGGCATTTCGATAAAAACTATTTTCACTAGATCGATGTAGTTATTATATTAACCTGTGATATCAAAAAAATTGCAGCGATTTTGATTTATAATCGTTCAACTATGAGGAAGACGTATGCAAGCTATATTAAAAACAGGATAGTTTCCTTTTCTTGATTCACCAGGAAACAAACTATTATTGATTGTTTTTTATCTGCCTCTATTCGTTCATTTTTTATAAAAGCTCTATGCCCCATATGAAATAAGTGAATGGGCGAAAAAAAACTATATGGAATTTATCCTAATAGGCTTCATGGTTTACTAATTTTTAGGCAGTTTGTACTCGCACAATTAATTGGAACCTAAGAGATAAAATTTATAAGTTGTACCGTTGGGGCTTAATGGGAAATGCTATTGATGGGCCGCTATATTTTGAGCTTACCTATAGCCCTCCTAGTCCCGACTCCTTCAAGAAAGTATTTGGGAATTTTTAATAACCGTTTAGGGACAAATAAGGTCTTGTCTGTGGTGTGCCATACACATTGTAGTTTTTATGTACGCCCAGATTTAAACAAAAATTTATCCCCTTTAAAAGAAGAAATTCCAATTTAATATAGAAAGCCTCTGGTAAGAATTATATCAGCCAATCGTTGATCTTAAATGGGGAAAACAATAAAGTTTATTAAGCTATTTAAATAAACCAAATTATTATATATTTAAAAATCTGCAGGAAATTATGTAGAACTCTTTACCTCAAAGCGAGAAAAAATTCAACAAGGAACTCATTCGAATGCAGTTTCAAGAATTGGACGAATTATTTATTATATACTCCTAAGGTAATTCGCATCCACAGGTCCTATATGGTCAATACAGCCACATATCAACTCTGTTTAAAGAAAACAAAAAAGGCAACACCTAGTATCAATTATACCCAGAAGGAAAAAATTCCTGTTTCATTTGGTTACAAGACCAGCTTTGGAAAAGGTCCTCCAACTAAAGGAAAAGTGTCCCATTTTAATCCCAAATAGGGCTATTTCATCACATAATTTCATAGACATAATAGGTAGTTGAAACACCATCGTTAAATTTTCAAATTACCACTGTATTTGTGTAAACGCGATGAACGGAATATATTATTTAAATGTTAGGCTATTTTAGCTCCAAACAACAATCCATCCAATCCAATTGTACTATTGCGGTTTAGGCACGCTTGGGTTTAATTAGTAAAAAATTTTATTGAATACAAAGGATAATATAAAACCGAGTTGAAAAAGTAGGGTCATATTAAGGATTAATTATTACCCTGGGTCAATTCTAGGTATCTTAGCACTTGTATTTTTCAGCCAAAGACCCACAAACCTACTATCCTGTTCCACTTCTAAAAAGCACTTTGCCCTCCCGGATTTAAGTTGAATGCAAATAAGGAAATGTATAGCCAAGAAATCTATTATAGTCAATATGGGCCATAACCAAACAAGCGGGTGTTGGTGGGTAAAAATTCTGCCACCAGAGATTCGCGATGTTTTCTCCCCAAGAAATGACTTGGAAGGGTATTTATTTTTTGACCCCGCTCTATCAGCCGACCCAAACCATTTCCTGGGCAACCTTGCCATGATCCAAACAAAAGGATTAGGCGAGTGGATTAGCAAACTAAGCCGGTTTATATTGGATGGAAAGATTGAAAAGAGCGGCACCCCCTTTAAATTGTAGGTTATTTAAAAAGCTGTTTTGGGACGGTCGCGGCCTCAACTTTATATCATATTGGAACCTTTGTTTTCCAAGGAAGAAATGCGGAAATACACCGGAGAATTACTCCGGACTATAAATTGAAATAGAAAAATTATAGAAAATTATTTGCAGAAGCATATCCCTAAAATTATTATCGTTGCCGTATAGTGCTTCGAAGAAATTATTCTAAGGCCATTTGCCGCCTTCCAATCTTCCTTAATTTCTTTAAAACAGTAAATATGACCAATATTGCCCATGGGTACGACGGAAGCATGAATAAAATGAAATAGAAGGGTCTTAATGTTTTTAGGGTCGTTCGTAGCCCGTTGCGCGCAATGCCATACCCCTCCCCTTTTTACCAATCAACAAATTTGCGCATTAGGCACCCCGAACCAGTATGGACTACCCATTAGATCCCAGGGGCCGAAATCCCTTTGAGGACAAAAAGCCTGAGAGGGGCATTAAGGTTCCAAAGTCTTAAGAATTATAGTCAAACTGCTCCTTACATGCACTCGGAGATTCCAAAACCCTTCGTGAAACCGTTCAATTTTATACAGACGGGAAAGGGGTCATGCTATTCCGGATATGAAAACAGATACACGGATATGGAACCCAATTTAACCGATTACGAATAGAACCGCTAATAGTAGGATTTCTTTAAAACCTTGACCGACGAATTTTAAACCAAAAGTTCCTGAGGCATCTTCCTTTCGGACTTAAGAAGTATTCGACTTAATCAATTTAAATTATGTATATATAATATCTCTCTTTTTGTTAAAAAATCATCCACCCGCTTCTTGTGGCTCATCGGCATTGGGTATTGATCGGAAAATCATTCTTTTCTGGACTCACATAAAAGTGTAAGACAGTTCGTCCGATTCCGGTCAACAATGAAATATAGTAACAGTTGGACTATCCGAATGACACTTACCAAAATAGCCTCAGTCGAAGAATATCAGCGAAATATTATAGAAGTTAAAGAATTGGCTCATCTATCCCCAGAATGCCGTAAAACAAGCCATTTCAGGTGATCTTATCCGTGTTTATCCGGGAACGTATTCGGAGAACGGGTCTACATTTATATATGTACAATTATTAGCTTACAAGGAGTCGTCATCAATGGAGAATGGCCCACCCTGGACGCGTAAAAAGGAAAATAAAATGATGGCCATTCCTTTATTCTGCAATGGCATTCTAATAAGAGAATTTAAAATCATCAAACTACAAAGGCACGTTAAGGGCCACGGCCGTGCGTAACAACTTTATAATCCGCAATAACTGGATCATGACACCGGTGTTTATTGGCCATTTTCCACAATATGGCAAAAACGGACTTATTTGAACATTAATGGTACTGAGTAAATAGCGGGATGCCGCGATCTATGTAGGTAGTCCTAAATGTGATGTACTACATAAACGAAGTATGAAACTTGGTATTAAATTGGAAAATTCCAGACATGTTTGGTAGAGAGATAATTATGTCCACAACAATACGTGAGGACTACTAGCCTTTGTTAACCACCTGGGTTACCAATAAAGGACCACCTTTTGATGTTATACTGCGCAATAATTTTGTGGTAACAAACAACCCACAAAAACTTTTGGCGCCCCCGGATCAACCGTTGGCTGAGGAATTCCATCTGGCACAAAATTCTAATTTGATGCCGCGGATGATGTAATTGTAGAAAATAATATCATAACGGGAAATAACAATACTGGGATTACCATTGTTGACCTTTCTATTATCTATCTATCCTCTATATCTTATATACCCAAATTCCGAAGGAAAACCCTGACAGGTGGTAATTCTTGTAATATCATGTTTGATAACGGGAAGACCCCAACTGGCTGAAAAAATTAAAAAGCCATAATGCCTACTCAAATGGATTCCCAAAGGGCCAGATATTTCGCTTATGGCGGAGGCACCGGAAGCACGATTAGGGATAAGAACGATATAGAACTTTTGGTTTGGATAATTTATGGCATCGCAACCAAATAACGATACCAAAGATTTATACCCAACGATGATGACTCCGTCTTCCGGTGCCAACCAAGATCGGTTTCTAAAGAAGAAACTGGGCGAGCTTAACCTATAGAGTCTAGCGCTCATCTTTTTGGCACCAAGATGATCGTCCTCACAACCGAAAATCCTTCAAGCAATTCACCACGATAACCCCCAAGGTTGTATAGTCGATTATTATCAGTAAATCCCAAAAAACCTTAGGGAGGCATTTTATCTCTATATATGCCACCCCACAGAACTATTATCGGACGAAGCTAAAAGGGCCGTAGCAGAATATATTTCTGGCATGAGGAATTAAATTTTTCCAATTATGCAATGAATTCATTATTACCGGAACAATAACTACAACAAACCACCAAACCACATATATAGAACCAATACAATTCTAATATGCCGTATTGGCACTATAATTACTCCGAGGCACAAAAAAAATAATTCTGGTCATGGTGCTAGAAAAAGTACGAAACACGCCGCTCTTAGGCGTAAGTGTATTGGTGAAGGGCACCAAGACCGGGACGACCCACAGTTTTGATAGGAAATTATTACCCTCGCGAATCTTAGCAATGATGTGCCATTTATTGAATTCTCTTATATTGGTATACACCCTAGAAATTACCCTTGAAACAAACGACTATAAAATGTCTTCCTTGAAATTAATGCCGAAACAGATGGACGACGGTAGGGGTTTACGGCCTGAACATCCAAAGGATTGGAAAGAGTCACTTGGGTATTCCATCTCCCAGTATCGTCTGAGGGAATTTCAACGTGGCCCCGTGAAAATAAACGTTATGGAATTCCCTCTCAGGAAAAAAGTCTCCGGTTTTACAGATTACTTCAATCCAATTACGCGAGTTGATGCTCTAGAGAATACTGTTAAGGGGTATCACTACGATTACGGGAAACAATAGACCTTTAGTTGTTGTGGATGGTTATTCCAAAAATTAGCAAAACGGTTTTCGGGTGGCGCCAGGTGGAGGCGGAGGTATCGACCGGGGAGATGGCTTATCGAGAATATCAATCCTGATGACGTAGAAACCATAAGTGGTTACTAAAAGGGGCAGGTGCTGCCGCAGCCTATGGCTCCGCTGGGCAATTGCAAACGGAGTTATTTTGATTACTACCAAGTCGGAACTAAAAAGGATGGTGTTGGTATTTCATTAATTCGGGCTTCTCATTTTCGGATGTTGCCTTACACCCCCAGATGTTTCAAAACGAATACGGGGGCCGGGAGCATTAGCCGATTTTGCGCCGATAAATGCCGATGGACGACCCTTCTAGATTATCCCTTTTCATGGAGGCGTGGCCCAAAGATGAAGACAAGCCTATACCAACTGGTTGGGCAAGACAAGACACCTTACTCTCCCAAACCCAAATAGGGAATCTATTATAAGGAGTTTTTATCAAACGGATTTTACAATGTCGACACCCTTGGCTTTTTGAAGGCAGAGTGATAAGCTCCTTTAGATTGTCAATAAACCGATGAGGATGGACAAGGCATCGTTCAGTAACCAATACAATGACCAAAACAGGGACAATGAGCTTAAGAGGTTCTTCTAAAATTGAACGATAGATTTAGCGTTGATGGAAAAAAAATGACCTACATCATTCCAAAGTAAAAAATAGTCTCTATATATATCTTAAGGTAGTGTAATACGGCCTTACAACTTTCCTTAAAAGCCACGGGGATTATCCGTTTCTGGCAAGATGTCAAGAACATACAAGTTGAACGCAAACGGTAGAAGAAATCAAAGTGAATCGTTGTACAATACATTCAACAACCCCTTCTGGGCACTTGAAAATGCTGGAAATGTTTGATGATAATATATATCTATCATATCTATCTCTCGCAAAATTGAGAGATTGATGACAAAAATCAATATCACGGCAAAATCGGGTATGGATGATATTATAAACGATTTTACAAAGTTATGGGCGGCCAAACTGGGCACCAGGCAGCTTCAAAACGGATTAGGTTTCATACATCATGATGACCAGTTAAAAGCAATATCTGGAACTCGGACATCTTAGAAACTTTTATTCGGACCAACATTTTCTCGGAATTTCAATGTAACCTAAGTGGTATGCCAACTGATCGCAATGAATACAGTAGCTATTAAAATATTTCGGGTAATGACGCCAAGGTTTCCAATTTTTAAGAATCAGCAATTATAAAAAAATTCATATTTCCTCTGAAGGAATTTCAAAAAAAGCTATTTATTCCTACTATGCCTAGGTCAATTTAGCTACGGAGGCTCTATGCTTCTATCTCTAAAGAAATGATAATTCTTCAGCATTACCGCAGGGCGAATAATTCATATGGTAACCATTCCGAGAACATGAGTTTGTTATGCACGAAATTGGTGGCAATCAATCCAACATATATATTGTCAGGGTAAAACTAAGGGCTCCTTTGCCAAAGTGGGGAACGACACCAGCCGTTATTAGGAAACGCAGGCAGTTACAACGTTGACCAAACGGTAACCTTAACCCTATACCGTAAGCTTCGAATTTCAGAAGTCTTCCCTCTTTTGATTAAGACCGGAAAACATCCGAAGTGTCATGAAATTGGGGCAGTATCTAGGCTTTTTTAAGGAATCGGATCCAATTGGATGTTCCACTATTACCAAAAACGAATACAACAGACCAAATTATTGGCAGTTCCAATTTCAGAGCTACGGGCGTATTCGTCCAAAAAGTTGATCAAGCAGAAGAAATTGAAAAATAAGGGTATTTGAAGGCCCAATTGAATCTTGATTCCTTTTGAATCTGATAATTTTCATGGGACCTGGATTTAACTTTACCAAAAGGAACTTCTAAGTAGTTACACTTAAATGAAGCGGCTGGGAAAGCATTTCACTAGATCTCTCTGACCGCTTCCGTTGAAAGCAAGGATCAGGCCAAGAATTTCGCGAACCATATATGGCAATTGATTTTTTGAAGGATAATTCGAAGAAAAATATCGGCAATGATGGCCTCGCCAAAAAGCAGGCAGCATCGGTAGCCTTGGCGAAATATAAATCCCAGATGGGTATGGTGGTTTTACCAATAAGATACGCTTTAAGAAACTTTACTTTAGTTCGCTTATCAGCGCCCAAGTTGGCGGGAGTATTATTCGTTACGGTCGAGGGTACGATCTGTTTCGAACTGATGTCCGTAGTTTAGTAGGTAGGAAAAACGGAAATATTGAGGAGGCATTCAATGAATTTTACTGGTTTTGAAAATGACAATCAACCAGTCGGCTCTACTTGGAAACAGTGTAGCAGAGTTATAGTTTTCAAATGAAGTGCCACAGAGCATCATTCCGATCTACCATACCTTAAACTTAGAGAGGTGGCATACTTTTGATTTTCCTTTAAAAACCATGTTGCGAGAACACGTTTATTCAATCGCAATCTATCGGGCTTGCAGAAACTTACTCTTTATATATAAATGCCTCCGGGGCATATAGGATTCCCGAGGCAAACCTTATAGGTAGTGGTCTCTCGGCCAGTACTTGCCCTTTGAACACTCATCTCTGCCTTCAACAAGGAGTTATGGAGTTAACCTAAAAATCAAATTTTTTTAATTACAGATGACTATTGCCAAAACGATACATAATACAATAGAAAACAATAGTTGTCGCAGTAACAGGAATGTTGTTCCTTTCATGTAGGGCCATTTTGGAGGACCTTTATGATAATCCGAATGCCGTAAACTTCGATAGATGATTCTGCCTTATTTACCAAGGCGGCAAGAAGCTTATTTCAAGGAACTACGGATAATGGCTCTGCCCATTTTGCCGTATGTTTACGCCCAATTACTACGTGCAGGAAGTACTTGGAGGGCCCCAGATCAATCATGGGGAATGGGTCATTGACGGGGATTACAATAGTATTTTTAAATGATGGGTTAGAGCGGAAAGCAATCCGTTCATATTGAGGAATTTTGGAACTAAACTTCTTCTGGTTGGCACCCAAAAACAATGGTACGCAACTGCCCCTTGCCTATATTATCATTGCTGTGTTAGCTTTATGGCCAAGGTTACCGATGCGTTTGGTATGTACCCTACACTGAGGCGGAAAAAGGGCAAATCACAAGATTAATTTGTTGCCATATAATAGTTTATGATTAACTCAAGAGGACAATTTATAAAGATATGATTCATTAGGTTGACAAAAAACAGTATTGCGATTTTAAAGACTGCAGATCCTGTAAATGGCATATCCCAATTCGACCCGATCTACACAACGATTTGAGCAAATGGGTGCGATTTGCGAATAGCGTTTCGACTTCGTCTAGCAATGCGCATTGCGTTATGCAGACCCGGGTGCGTCAACAAACTTTACAGTGGGCACAATGTTTATTCTGAACCTTTAATGGAAACCCCTGGGGCATGATGCTTATGATTGAAACCGGAAGGTACTGGAAATGCATGGTTTAATAGGAAGAACAGGGGATTTTCCGTCCATAAAAGAGTCAAAATTGTTGATCGGATCAATTACAGGGTTACCAATGATCCAAGGCTGGCGGTGTTTGTTAGTATGGATTGGCAACGGGGACAGTTATTTCCGGTATTTTACCAAACGCGGGTTGAAGCCGATCAGGCTTTTGGAAAATTCCAATTGCCAAAACTTATCCCAATATGGGCTTGCTTTATCTTCCGCTCAGAAAAAGTAAAACTATATATGATTGGGACCCGCTGCTGAAAACTGGTTGTTCTTACGGGCAGAGGGCGGCCTGTTGGGGCCCTTATGACAATGACCCAGGCGGCAACGGGGCCAAAAAAAAAATTATATCTCTATTTTATTATAAGAAAAACTTTGGTATTTGGGAAAAAGGCCTTCCCCTTTTTTATTCTTTTTCCCCTCCCTGTTTTTTTTTTTCTTTTGGTTGTT
>Ga0163217_1091760_pt1 | contig 11056 bp, 2 predicted proteins | sample SynspAceP_FD_185933 | JGI IMG/M metagenome (GOLD analysis project Ga0163217, IMG submission 185933) | Saline lake microbial communities from Ace Lake in Antarctica - Synechococcus sp. Ace-P (PacBio error correction) | ecosystem: Environmental > Aquatic > Non-marine Saline and Alkaline > Saline ... | reverse complement strand
ACGTAATTACTTTATTATGATAATAATTTAAAATTATTTAAAAAACTTTAATCATCCGTATATGCACCACAAAAAGGAGAATAAAAAACATGGAACATAAAAAATACACAAAAAAGACGTCAACCGCCTGGATGTTTAACCTATTTAGTACTGATCCAATGACTTGGCAAACAGAAAAGAATACTAGAAGAGTCTTTATTAGCTACAAGAGCTAAGGCTCACTCTAGCAAGATTAGAGGTCGAGATTAAAAGAATGGCTTTAAAAAGGTTTCTATTGATACATTTGAAGAGGATCTATCACTTTGCTTGATTCACCTTATAAAGAAACTGTTAGAGAAAGCACGTTGTATAAAACTAAAGAATTATTTATAACCAATTTTGCCCGCTTCGCTTTCATTAAAGGATAGATAACTGTTAAATTTTGTCAAACCACTGGAATGATTGAGCAAGCGACTTACTAAATATGGTAGTTTAAAAAACTATGTAAGTAGAGTATAGAGTACGCTATGAATATTGCTGGGAGTTTAACGCCCATGCAGCGCATAACAACTCCTAGACGTAAAGAAGATTTTAATAAGACTAAAGTGATAAACTTTATACTAAGATGAATTACAGCTATTTCTTGAAGTGCTAAAAAGAACTATATGCAGATGTTATACTTTCTTTCATTGCTGGCATTTTCTGGAAAATGCGTAAAGGTGAGCACTGGCCGTGCTTGGAGCGCATCAGACTTTTAAAGAACAATACTTGTATCTACTTCTAAAGCTTTAACTTAGATAAGAAAAACAAGAACTCATTGTTCAGCCACCTAAACTAAAACCAAGCGTGCGTGTGCTGTTACTCGAATAATGGACTTATGAATGTATTAAGAAGCTGAAAAGTCAATCAAAGCGACTGAGTATTTGAAGTTAGCTCATACAACCCAGTAAACAGCGTATGTTCATCTACAAAAATAATGACTATATCCAGTCCACTGATACACTAACCAAATAAATTAAAGTCATCAAAGCTTATCGATCTAAAAAAAATAACAACTCATGCATAAGGCACAACAAGTGCGTCTTTGTTTAGCGGGCAATATCAAAAGTGCAAAGAACGATTAGGGGCCATTCAGACGTCGCAAACACTACATTAAATATTTCCGCTCATATACTGAAAAGCAACAAGAAGAAACCGTTGAGGAAATTCGCTTCGGTAAGAATTTTAAATTTACGTAATTCAATATTTACTGTATTCAAGCATAAAAAAAAGCCCACACAGCGTTGAAAAGGCTATAACAATGATTGATATGTCTGACTTAAAAAATATATACTTAGTCTACATTCTCGAAAGTTTCTAAAAAAATGAGACCACCCCATTATCCTTTAGCAAATCATCTCTCAATTTTTCAGTCATCTGGTTGAAGGCGGTTCCATGGAGAAATTCCCGAATGTTGAAAATGATTCTTTTGCATCTGAGAGTAATAGCTTTTAGCCAATTGTTAAATTCTTTGATAATTCATTAGCAGACTCTACGCAAGGCTCCTTTTGAAAAGACCAACCACTGTTCTGCGAGAATCGCTCGTTCAACCGTGAACTGATAACAATAAATTCTCTTCTCCAATATACGTCAAATTAACTATCCGCTTTTCTCCTTGCTTCGTGAAAAACAACGGTTAATGTATATTTTATACGACTTTGGAGCCAGAACAGCTGTGCATCAAATATCACAACGATTTCAAATTCCCGCATTTGTTATAATTTGATAAGTTCATGACAGCAGCAATTCTCTAGCGTCTTCCATCTCATCTTTACTTAAATTTCACTAATTGCCACGAACCTATCATATTATATTCGTCCAATAATTAACAATCTTGTTCATGAAATTGCCCCCCCCTCCCTCATTATCTTCTCATTTAATGTTGTGCCTCCCTCGAAACTTCATACATCAATTAAAACTAGCAGCACGCTGCGTTTAAACTGGACGTGACCTGATAGATAGTTAACTCCCATCCATTGTTCTCTTCACAATTCGAGTAAATCCTCTTTTTCCTTCGTTTCCGATTACCTAATGCTAACGCATTGCTGTTTCCCAGCTGCGGTAATCTTGCTTCCATATCCGTTCCAATAGAACAAAATTCCTCGTTCTTTTAAGTCGTTGATGTTGAGTAAATTAGTTTAGCTGCTACAGGAACATTGTTCTATTGCTCCAGTTGAAGCCTTAGCAACTGTGCTGTTAACCAACAAGCTCGTCTTTTGGAAATAATAATCCCATGTTGCGCCACTCGCATCACGGTTACGCATAATGAACCGAGATAGATCTTCTACTCATCTAAATAATGAAAAATGGATCTCCCTTGCCAGCAAGCAACATCAAATAAGTCAATCGTGTGCATATTGAAAGCAGCAGCAGCAATACCACCCCCTTGATGGTACGCCTTCGACTAATCGATCTAATTTCTTTAGTACATATGAATTTGAATATTCTTTTTTTTTTTGACAGTTGTTGATTTCATCATTTAGATCCACTTTTAAAACCTTCTTGGAATAAATAACTTTATATATCTCGTTCGGATTTTAATACTTCTATTGCTGGAAGTCGACCGCAACTAAGTCTTGTTGTTGTTTCTCGTTATCCACTAGTTCAGCAGGAGAAGTCCTCTCTTCATCCTAATCAGATTTAGCGCTTTTGATTCGTTTGTTTGTAAATGCATGGCTTATCTTGGAACATTATTTTTACCCATAGTGTAATACACCAGCTGATAAACTCTTCCATTTCTTTGTTGCTGATAAATGCAAGTAACCATCAGCGCTTCAAAATTCCTGTGAGGTTACGATAAGTTATAATATCTGCACTTTTTGCTGAGTATGGCTTTGGCATTTCTACCACGTTTAACATCTCTATTCTTTTCTCGGTTAAAGACGATTTCCTCTATCTAACATCTCATTTCATCAACCACTATTTTGTGCTTAGCTGAGACAACTTAGGTGCGTTTTATGCAAATTGATTCGGGCCGTGTATACCCAATTTGAACAAGTGCTCGCGAAATATTTTTCATAAAATCGCATCTGCCTACATACGCAACGCTAGTTCATTCAAAAAGCGACCAATCTTTCTACTATTTTCGTATTTATCTCTTCGCCATCTGTTCCTTGGGGGTATCATCTAAAAATATTCCTTCCGTCTTTTAATTGATCGCTAATTCCATCGCTTCTTTTAAAATTCTTATTCATCGTGCAGCATTTTCTTCTCATTAATTCATTCAATTTTAGCAGCCTCTAATTCCTTTCGTATCAAAAGTATTCCAAAAATTGCATCAATTCTTTAAATGGGAGAAAGCCATCCTGTTAAAAACTTTCTGAAATTTATTCTGTTCATTATAGATATTCAATTTTGCTATTTCATAATGACCGTAATGGCCATTAGCTGAATTAAAAAATCATCATCCAATTTCTTCGATGAACGATTTTTTAAATTGTCAGTTGATTTAAATAAATCTGATCGTCAGGAATCTCTACGCATTCGGATTAAACGTAAGAACTATTTCAGCTCTCTTAATTTCTATTTTAGTTTTCTTAGCACTTCAATCGTTGCTTCATTGTAACTGATTAGTCGCTGTTATTGTGTAGTAGCCATGAGAATCGTAAGAATCTTGTGGTTCAAACTTTCGCAATCATATCATGTACTAAGACAAAAAATTCCCAAGAGATTACTCATTTTTCATATCATGGTCCACAAATCCCATTATGCATCCAATAATTAGCAAATGTTTGGGCCTGTCTGCCTTCACTTTGGGCTATTTCATTTCCATGATGTGAAAGATGAAAATCTTGATTCCTCCAGCTATGATATCCAATGTGTCTCTAGTTATTTAGTTGCCATTACTGAACATTCATATATCCAACACTGGTCGCCTGGCCCCACGGTGATTCCAATTTAATCTTCATCTGCCTTGATCGCTTTTCCATAAAGCAAAATCTAAAGATCTTCCTTCTTCATTCTCACTAGATTCTGTTCGCGTTCTACTCCCACTTCTTAATCATCAATAAAATACCACTTCAGTGCCCATATTTCTGAATTTTACGCGTTCTTAATACACATCTCTCAACGGCATAGCGTATCCTTTTCAATTAGATCTCTTTTATTTAAAATTACTATTTCGGGAATGTTTCCCATGACACGTGAGAGCTGTGCTTTTCCAACACCTAATGATTCGGTCATTATAATAGCTCAATAAACCGATCAAGCACTTCCGAGCCCGTCATGTTAAGTTCTTTAGCGCACGTAATAATTTTGTCATCTTACATCCCGTAAAATTAGAGACAAAATTCACTTCATAATTCGTTTCTAAATATCGTCTGGACCGTATCAAATGCAACTGCTGCTACGAAGCCATTGCAATGGAAGTAATTATACATGTTGACAAAACATAATTTCTTACTTCCCGTTCTCCCCCATTGTAGTAAAATATCTCTTTTCTCTTATTAGGGATTATAATTTTTATCACTAAGCTCCTCACTTTAGAACGACCATAAGTCATTAATCTTATTTTTTGTGTGTATCCTTACTAGCCAGCTGTATCCGACTGCTGTTACTCCTGCTGCGAATAGATTTTAACACTACAAGCGCAATAGCACAAATTTAGTACATCAACCGATTAGTGATTGCCCCAATTACTTGGACATGAGCAGACAATAAGCATTGTTCCGATAGTCGGGCCCTTTTTACCTTCATCCTGCCTGTTCCGTCCTAACGTCCACGCCTTGGAAACATGACTACATCATGCTATCAGTAGCTGTTTCTCCCACTACCACACCCATCCCGTGATCAATAAAACAATCTTCTGCCAATAACAGCTCCTGATGAATTCAATTCCAGTTTAAAAGACGGGAAAAATTAGCAATTTATGCGACAATCAAATAGAAATGATTCAAGTATAATTTAAGTACACGATGGGATAGAATGCATAGAAGCTAGGATAAGTTAAAAATGATTTCAAGTGACTTTAACAGAAAGATCTTTTGTTTGTTGTTAAATCTTCTCTCATTTCGTTTACACTATAATCCCTCCACTCGTTCGAGTAAAATGACATCTGAAATTAAAAAACGCGCCTTTTATTTTTATAAAGACCTGTTAGCGTTTTCACTTTTTTAATTCTAGCTCTAGTAAATTTAAAATCAGATTATTTAACAGAAATTATTTTAGACAAATAAACTTGCTATCCGGTTGATACCTACTCTTCTTCAAATCACAACTCAGAGAGGCACTTCACGTTAAAAAATGTCTGTTTACACCACACAGACTCTCTTTAGATTTTTTAAACGTACTCTTTCTCGTCAAAGTTTTTTTATCAATTTATTTTTACTAATCTTGCTATTTGTATAATATGGGAAAATAGCTGTCTGTAAATGCTGCTAGTTTTTTCGCGACCAAACATTCAATGGTTTCAGGTAAACTTCAGGTCCGTAACTGTCCAGTCACTGCTACTCTGATTGCGCATGAAAAGATTTTTCCCTTTGATTCTGTTCTTTTGAATGGGATTTAATTCCGCTTTAAACTAACCCGCATTCAAATGGTTCGAGTTCCTCATGACTTTATCAAATGCATGTAAGAACTCAGAACGGTTCTCAGCTAATATTCTGTTGCTGCTTCGTCAATTCTGCGTTTCTGTAAAGAAAAGCTAGCCAATGTTGTGGATTCAGCACCATAACTCATTGTTCATCGTACAGCCCAATGACTCTTTGGAAACCCCCATCTTCTTGCAGCTGACAGTTTTCTTCTACATAAAACCGCTTTGATTACATGGACATAGCAGACTTCGATTGACTGTTTTCTAAATTTCAGTTGTTCATGTACTTGTTGTGATCCAATCTATTTTTTAAGATCAAAATGCTGCTGGGATTTGCCAAACGGTCTGATTAACATTTATAAAAGTTTCTGTCAAGATTTTCTCTTCGCAACTGTGACCACCAAGTAAAGCAATTTAAAGTTAAACATGCTGCTGTAATAGCCAAATCACGGTTACTGTGCAATAAGTAGATACTTTCTTCACGTTTAACTTAATTTCTTCCGTTTCACTATAACAATAAACGTCATGTTGCCAAAAGTTGCGCCTTCAACCAATGCTTCATAAAATCATCAATTGTTTTGCTTATTAGCAATTGATCATCGCCACGTAATACACTGCGTAATTTCCATAATTGATCGTCTACTGACTACTGCGAAATGATGTTGGCATACCATCACGATTTTAGCAATAACAAAATCTCCACCACACTACTGCTTCAAAAGTAATCGTACCTTTCACCATATCTTCGAAGCTATAAAGTATTTCTGGTGAAACTCTGAAACGATAACAGGTTCGATCCTTCAGTTCTCTTTAGCTTTGTTGCTCTTTTGAAGATTAAGGTTAGGCACAGCTCCACTATAATGAGCATTTCTCCACGAGCAGTTGTGCATCGCGTTCTGCTCTAATTCTTTTTCAGAAACAGTTAAACATTGGTAAGCGCGACTGCCTAATAATATTGTTCAACAGTGGAATAAGCTAGATCGTCTTTCAGAATGGTCTATATGGACCATATTTGCGGTTTATCAGACTTTCATTCCAATCCATTACCTAACCATTTCAATTTTCCAATTTGGCTTTTTTCACCCATTCGATTATGCCGCTTTTGTTCAGTACTCAATTCTTATTAATAAAGTCTCCATTGTTATGTTGGCAAATAAATAATTAAAACAAAGCGTCCGAGCATTCCCGATGTGTAAATTACCGTGACTCTGTGCATAGCGTACACGAACTTTTTTGGTACATGATATTCCTTATTCTGAATAGTAGTTTGTTCCAAGAGACAATAACATACTGCGCGATACCCTCTTGACGCCCGACAAAAACCCATGCTTCTCGGATGTCGTCGCTTTTACGTTAACTACGTTCTGCTTCTATTGACAATCAAATGCCTAGTATTTTTCTGCATTTCTTTTAAATACGTGCATTTTTTGGTTTTCTGTAAAAATTTGTCGCATCAGTATTGATGATAGCAAATTTTTCAACCCTTAATAGTTCGCTAACTGGTTATAAATTCTCTAGAATTACTCTTTACAAAACTGCATTAGTATCAGGAAATAACGTCCTATATCCCTTTTTCCCCAGCTCCAACAGGGCATCAATTAATACGCATGGGATTAAAACATCTGCATCAGAATGACAGTAAACCTTTTTCAAAAATTTTTATACCAACCTAGTTATTACAAGGTCGCCTTCTACAGATTGATGAACATCTTACCCTTGACCAAACTCTTTGCATCTTGCCTCCTTTGTTCTTTTTTGCTGATGTTTTAATATTGGCTTCTCCCAAATCATATCTCAGTGTTGTATTTTAATATATCATAACTGTCTGGTACCTCACGACCTTGTTACGAGACGCTCAATTAGTGAAGCATCATCTGTCCCAAGAAACCTTCGCCTTCTGTTTGTGCGGCGCTTTAAGTTATCTAAAAGCACACTGAACGCTTAGGTGTTTGAACTTGCCATAACTCAGAGCGTGCATTTTCGTCACTATTTTTTTTTCAACTTTTTTAATCGTATCTCTTTTACAGGGAACGCCCTAAAACAGCAGCTTTTGTCTTAGCCGACAACGTCATTTAGCTGATGAACGATCTACCACAAAAGTCGGCCCCATCGTGAATCATAAACAAAGCCGTTAATTTTAACTTTTTTTCAGTCCACAACTCACACTATCTGCCTTCAACCCCACCTTCACAATCGTAATAAAAATATTGTGGTCCTTGTTTCATTTAACTAATTTTTTTAGCAAAAGGTTATTTCGCTTTTTTTGCCACGTAAAATATGCAGCAGTTATTCATCGTTAAAAAGTTCTTAAAGAATAGACGACAAGGTTCTCTAATAAATGCAGTAAAATTTATTTCGAAGTCCCACTTGCGCTTTCCATGACGGCCGCCAATAAAAAGCTCATTAGTTCTTGTTCATCACAAGGCTCCTAATCTTTTCTTTTCCTTTTTTGGAGAATGTACTGTTTTGCAAAAAATCATACGCAGCAAGCTGTTTTGAAGTAGCACTTGTTACCAACAACAGTAATTGTTTTATTCATAAGTATTGATCCATCTTCTACTACAATCATTGTGCCATCACCAAAAAGCTACTCCCTGATTACGTTCTTCCTATTTAACAACCATAACCCGTTCATTTTTCCCCTGGAATCACTACAGTTCACGCATTACTAGTTCATAATTTAGACGAACATTTTGAAAATTCACTAACTTTATTTAAAATATTTAGTCATTCGTACGACAAACTCCATCTAAAAGTTTTGCAAGTTTATTAATTTCTAATGCAACTTACTGTAATATCTTCAAAATCGCCATCTACATTCAAACATCCAATCATTTTCTTTTGTAGTGCATTAGATAATTCCAATCTCTTCTTCCTTACACGCGTTTAAGCATCTGAAGATGTCCGCAATATACTGCCATTCTTGAAGAACAAAAGTTAGAATTAATAAAACACCTTCCAACCGAAACCTGTTTTAGCGAATATCATAAATGGCTCCACAATAATTACGTAGTATCCAAAATTTTGTACTTTCAAAGGTTTCATCTGATTTTCTTTCAATAATTGATTTTCTTCTTCGTATTCTTTTAGCTGTATTGAAACATTTTTCTTCTTCTTCGTCTAGTCGTTCAATACGAAAAACCAAGTACGCAAAAACGACCATTATGATTATTGCAAGATTGTACTGAAAACTGGTAATGATTAAACCAATCAAAAGAGACTCCCAACCAAGCCCAAAACCATACCATCAATGTTCCCCATCTACCAAATAGTAAATAAGTCACACTTGCTGCTTAGCAATACTTCATTCTTAATTACCTTGTTCCAATGTACTTTGTGTAGAAGAGAAAGTAATAAAAATATAATAGCACCAATCACCAAATATTCACACAAGCCATCAATTCATAAACTGATTTGAACACTAAAATATCCATACCATTGTACAACAAGCTTGCTCCTTAACTCCACCAACTAGCACAAAGACTCCATAAATAATTTTTTTAGCCAAATAATCCTCCTTTGTCAATAGTCCTGTCCACCTCTGATTTTGGTTCTAAAAAGAGGCTACACCTCGATTGATCTCTTATATTGATATGTTACCCAAAGCTTTTCTAATGCTATCAGTGATGGTTGACACCCCTATAATTTCAATATCCTAGAAATGCCCCCACCCGCCAATAATTTGTTGGGAATGAAAATTGAATGAATCCTAATAGCAGCCCTCTTGAACTCGTTGAGTCGATTGCGACTGACTCTTCTTAACTTCTCCAGTCACCCTATTTCTCCAATAAAACAATCTTTTGGACGTGTTCTTTTTCTTGGTAACTAGATGATGCTCCATCGCCAATTGCCAAGTCGATAGCTGGTTCGTCCTAATATCACTCCCACGCTGCTTTTTAATAGCATCTTGCATTTGCAACAATAAGCCAGCTCTTTTTCTAAAACAGCCTATTAATGATACTCGATTATGATCTAACCACTTACATTCGTTGGCATTTCCAAAAACAGTGGTGTGATTAGAACGATTCGGGCAAGTATTGGCCTCTTCCTTCCATGCAAGCCACAAACAAGCTGATTCCGGTGCCCAGCTAAACGTTCTTCAAGAAACATTCTCTGAAGGTTAAGACCTTCTACTAATCCACCATTACGCATCAAAAATTTCCCAATTTCTTCGTTGAACAAATCGGTTTTTGACTGCTCTTAGAATACGAAAGTATCGTTCGCTCCTTCCAAATAAAAACCGTATCTACCATGTGTTCTACATTTTAGGCCCGAGCAAATGGAAACCTTCTTGTCACATGCCCACGATAAAATAGCAAATATTGTTAGTTCTTAGCTATTTCATTAAATCTGCTGTACTTTCTCGTACTTGCAACATCTCCGACGACACTTGGAAACATCTGCTGCCATTCGTTTGATAGAATCGATAACAACCAAAAATCCGTTTTTCTTCAAATCGTGGGGACGAATAGCTGCCATTGTCGTTTCAGGATAAATATAAAAATTATCCCCTTTAACCCCCTAATCATAGCACTTCTTAAGTTGGCTCGCAACTTTCTTCTCCTGAAACATATAATACCTTGCCACAGTATCATTTAACTGAGCGAAACCTGTAACAATAAGGTTGATTAACAATTCCGGGTCTCCTCCAATAATTAAGGATCCCTGTACTACTCCCCCGCCCTAATACGCGTTTAATTCAGCTAATTTAGTTTTACTCTCGGTATTTTTGAAACGGTAATTTCTTGGGATGTTGAAGCTTTAGGCAGATTTTCCCATCATACTCACAACGTCTTCTACGGATTATTTTATCGGCAATAATTTCTTCTTCCATTTGTTCCCACGCACCACGTTTGGGCAACGTCCCATCCATTCGGAGATTCGTACCACAGCTGGCAAACAAACTTGTTGATATTTTTTTGCCACCCATCGAAACCCTTCCCTTCGTTCTTTAATAATTTGCAAGTAGATTTTACCACAATAAATAACAATTAATAGGTTAAAGCCTTTTAAACGTACTACACCTTATTTATATATCTATCTTGTTTTATTACTATGAAATTTAACCCATATTGAACAGAAAATTTTTAATAGTGTTATAAGGTTTAGGTTATTCTTAAAAAACGTCGTAAAGTAAAGGAATTTTGCATATTTCTCAGTTATTCTACCCAGTCTCATTACACATCTTACTTCTTTTACTCCCCAGGGGAAGAACCCAAAAAACCCACCTTAGACATTTTCCCGCAGTAGTCCTTTTTTCATTAATCAGCTTTCAAAAAAAAAAACGGTAAGAATATTCCTTGTCCAATTTCCTATCCACCCTTTTTTAAATCCACCATGTTGATCTTTGAACCATTAATTAACTTTAAATTGGAAATAAATTTGGCCTTCATTTTAGATGCATTGTTTTATTTAATAATCTGGATCGATCCACACCTATTTTCCCCATTTTTAGGGGGGAAGTTTTTGTTTTTTCTAAAATTTGAAATTCCTCTTTTTTCCCTGTGG
>Ga0163217_1059494_pt1 | contig 11056 bp, 13 predicted proteins | sample SynspAceP_FD_185933 | JGI IMG/M metagenome (GOLD analysis project Ga0163217, IMG submission 185933) | Saline lake microbial communities from Ace Lake in Antarctica - Synechococcus sp. Ace-P (PacBio error correction) | ecosystem: Environmental > Aquatic > Non-marine Saline and Alkaline > Saline ... | reverse complement strand
TCGACTCATTGTCTCGCAACAGAATGTCACCATCGTTATTTCGACACACTTCATGACGAAGCCATGCGTTGTGATCGCATTCGCTGATGCCACGGCGCGGCAAGGCGTTGGCGCAAAGGACAGTCGCAATCGATCGCAAGTCCACGGACTCGCCCCGGACTGGAAGGGCTGCCCGTGTGATGGAAAACACTGTGGCCGTCGCGTACTATTCGTCATCTCAGCCATCGGGACGTTCACGAAGGGGCCTCAGTGCCAGGTCGCTGATCCCGGACTGGTCAGCGGCGATGCTCTCGCCCGTTTTCTGGGTGCTTTGTGTTCTGCCTGCTGAAGAAGCAGGAGAAGTAAGCAGAGATCATCGCCCGCATCTTTTTGGCTCGGGACCAAGGAATTGCGGACGTTGCTGGGTAGCATCGCGCTGATGGTTTTCTAGTTTACTCGTTCACGTCAGCGTTCTATCAGCAGAGTGAAGGAGTTCCTCGAGACGGTCAATCCGCGTCGGTGGCTTTTGTTGATGAGGACCAGCCCTGTTTGATTTGCTCGACGAAGTACCCCATCAAGGCGAAATACGACGACCTCATCTGTGTTGATCTGCGTTCCTCGGTGGTTCAATCGACGGAACTAAAAGTTGGAGAAGGGACTGTTTGCGTTGTAGACGGCCTCACTTATTAAATGTCGACGCTCTCGTGGTCGTTTGTGTGGAACAAAACTAGTTACTGTCGAAATCCCCGTCAGTGAGCAGTATAGTGAAATGTTTCTGCGTATATTTAGCCGTTTCGCGTTAATAAGCCAAGGTTCTCGCATTTTACGGGCGAAACGCCCAAAACGGCTGATTGAGTTATGCCAGAATGAATTTCCATACCTGCTTATCGGATTTTTGAGCAGGCCCAGACCCAGGCTCACTTCGCGCCGACGGGCGTAGGGACTCGCCGTAGTGAGGGACCATTTTCCTTGAAACCGTCGCTGCCGCACGAATCCTGGCGAGAGAAATCGCGTCAAAACGCGTTCGTCAATGATTCCGCCGGTTGGCTTCTTTTCCGTGAACGGTTCGAGATTGAGCGTGAACATCGCCTTCGAGGTCCACGTTGATGTCAACGCACAGACCTCGGCGTTGGCCTCAAAACAGCGTCTTTGAGATCATCCGTCGCGGGCGAAGTGCGGTGCGGGTTTCGGAATGTGATCAGTAGCGACTGCGTTTCTATTAAACGAATTCCCCACTGCGTGTGAGGCTTGAGCCACCTGCCGCAGCCGCCCCTTATCGCATCATCCACCGGGGCGTCGGATTGTTGGACTTGGGTGAGTGCCGTGCCCGCACGAGCGTTGCTCGCTGCCCGTTGCGGCTTGATTTTTGTTGACCGCGTGGCGGAAATCTTCCCAAGTCGCAATTGGCGAGCACGCAAGCCCAGTTCGGGGTTGTGTTGAAGACCGGTTTTTAGCCGTCGAGGTTATACCGATTGATCGCGGCCGTTGCCTTCCGCATCGGTGGGACCGAAGTAATGCACTTTTTCCAAAGACGGCGATGAAAGCATCGGATCGATCCGCTCCGAGGCTGCGCGAGCACTTCACCGGACCGTCGCGGCGTTGTCGAGTTGGTACTGGACCCCACTGCACGACATTGACCGACGTTTGCCCGCTGGTCGCTGGCGGGGAAACGATTGCCGTTGGTAGTTGACAACAGGTCGACGGTGAGGCCTTTTTCGTTCAATCCCGGCGGAACGGTATTCGCGGCCGAATTGGGCGAAGGAAACGCTGCGCTACTTTTCGACGTTCCACTCGGCCGGACTTGACCGGCGTGATCGCCTTTTTCGAAACCCGCGGGGTTCACAATTAGCAAACCCGCCACCGGTGCCCCAATCATGATTGCGAGCGATCAAGCAAACCGATCTCCCATTAACTCAATGCGCATCACCGTGCAAGCCCATGGCAGCGTTGCCAGAGCAACGTTAGATCAACGCGAAGGAGAGCGAAACGGCGTATTTCATGGGATCGTTCCTCTAGTTGTCGAACAAAACGCCGTCGATAAATGTCCGGTCTTCCCAACGACCCTGCGCGAGCGGCCTGTTGAAAATCCCGTGTTGACGTGGTGTTGCTCAAGTGAGTTTTTCTCTGCGGCTACTGAAAACGAATCATGAATCGGATATTTCTTGCTCTGTTGGCTCTCGGGCGTCTCCAGCGACCTCTGTGTTTCGATCCCAACCTGAAAGCGGAACTCGTCAAGAGTTCCGCGACGATCATCACCCCTAGCGAATACTGGGACTCGCCTCGAGCACCACAAACCCCGTGTTGAAATCTTCCACGTTTCAACCGAGTCAGTTGCTGCCGACGGCCAATGCGATACGGATGGTGGCGGACTCGGTGCTGCCTCAACCAAAATTGTAGTGCGGATTCCGTTCTTCCCGCAGTATCCGTCACCGCCTCGTGGGGACGGCTTTAACCTGTTTCCAACCGTTTGCTTTCCCCGTAACAACCCGGGCGTTAACCGGCACCCCTTTCGCTCCTGTCGGCCCCACCAATCGGGAGACGCAGCCAAGTCTTGTCACTTCGGTTCGATTCTCCAACCAATGGACCGGTTCATCCGACGGAAGCGTGCGTTGACCCTCGGATCGAAGTTTTTCAAGGCATGCGCTGCCAGTGTTTAATGAATTGGATGAAAAATCGTCCTCGGTGAACCCGGAAATTCGCCGAGGACCGTCGCACCATGGGCGCACCGCTTTGCAGGAAGGGGGGACGGGGCTGGGGCCCGGGAACCGGGAGAAATTTTTTTTCTTTTTTTTTTCCCCTTTGTCGAAGTGGCACCTCTTGCAGAGTTCGACTGGCGTTTCTTCGGCTTACGTAGTCGACCACAGCATCCCGACTCAGGCACCAATCTGTGGGACACGGGAGTCATGCCTTGAAAACCTCCGCCGCACGCTGCTCCTCCGGATGAACCTGAAGATAGAAGAGGTCAACTATCAAGGGTTGCAGGTGGAGGTGATGCGTTGGAAAGTTCGGGTGGCCGGCTCATTCGGAAGGCGGCGTTGTGAGGGCAGGCGTACACGCAACTAGGTTTGCCATCGATGCTGCGCCATAGATCGCACGTTGGTGGCCCGTTGTTTGCACGACGGCTTTCTTTGCATGCCGTCGCTGCGGGTTGGCACCATCGTGCGGAGGTGTCCCTTTTTCGTGCGAGTCCTGTTCGGAAAACCCGTGCATTGTTGATTGTTGCCTAGGGGCAATTTTCGGTCGCCACAACCGCATCCGATGAGTAGTTTCCGATCGCGATTTCCAACGAGTCCCCGTTGCGATGGATGGCGTCGACGCGACAACCGACTAAACAATACGGATCGGTACAAGATCGGCACAACTACTCGGCGACCAGGGAATTTGTCGAAACCGCCAACCCTTCTCGAAACTAAAACCGGTGACGCCCGTTCGTTGCGATGTCCGCGCAGGCTTGGTGCATTCGTCGCAGCGGGTGCATCGATCCAGATCGAGGCACGAGCAGACTTTGAGCGAGAAACAAAACCCTTCTCGAGGAAAATCTCGCGGTTTGAAACTTCTTGCAATTCTTCTCGCGCGGCGAATGTCGCGGCGCAACAATTCCGCTGACCGTTTCAATCATGGATTTCCGAATGTGGAAAAAACGTTTGACCAATTCACGGAGAAAGTTGCCACGAATTCGAATCAGTTCGACCGTGATCGGAAGCGCTGGCAAGGAGGCCGCCGCAATCCCCGGGTTCGATTCTCGGTACCATGTTCCTCGGAGAGCAGTTGCCCGAGTCGCGAAGCCAAAAACCGATTTTCGCCGAAAGCGGTTCCGGGGGACAAAATAATTGAGCACCCTCTTGGTCGCCTTGCGTGATACTGCGGCGTGGACTTTTCACGAAATCCGAGCCGAATGTGTAATAATCATCGCAGGCGTCGCCTTGATTGAAAATGGTTTGTCCAGGATCGACTGAGATCAGGTCGACTCGAATCACGCAGCGCCTTGGCGGACACGGTCGCGGTTCTTCTTCGGCAAGTGCTCTTAAAATCGGCCAGTGTGCTAAACGGTTTTGGAGTGAAACGTTCTCGATAGACTCGATCCAGCGATTTCGCGACTGACTTTCGTGCGGTTGCAACATGTAAAGCAACGTTGCGTTTGATCTCAGAGAATTTCTGCGGCTGCCGTAGCGACGACCGTTGCGAACGTGGTACGATTCAAACATGTCATTTCCACCGATGAGCCGTCGGTTTCGGTTCATCAAGATTTTTTCGTTCCCTCGGTCGATCGAGACGCCCGCATACGGATAAACTTGCCTTAGCCGCCGAACGGCTTCGACCACGGTTTTGATTCCCGCCAAACCAACCACGAATTCCGCCGGCCTGTTGATTGCGAACGGCCGCCACGGCGGCTATTGAGGAAGACCCAAAAACTCGCCTCGCAAAGATCACGATGCCGTCGAGCCGCTACTCGCCTTCGACGCACAGGGGTTCCCCGGGTTGCAGTTTTGCGAGACGACGGCGGCGCCGTTGAACTTGCAAGAATTTATGCGGATGCCTGTGAAAAGATCGTACCGCACAAACAAATTTTCATCGGGCCGTCACCAAATTCTTCGCCGGTGTGGCCGTCGTGCCGACCATCTCATCTTGAACGCGTTTAATTTGCACGTCTCGGATGAAGCTGGGTTGAAACGGGAAGCGCTCCCGGGGCAATTGGACGGCGCATTCACCGCAGGACACGCAGAAGCTTTGCCCTCTCGTCGTCCAGATCAAACGCCGATGTGCGCGTCGTAGCCTTTGCCGTCCCGGCCGATTGACGTTCGTGTGTTTGATCCCCGTTGCACCCGCGGCTGACCGATTGCACATGATTGCACTCGTCATGGTTGCGGACAATCATCTGCTTGCTGTGGTCTTAGCCCCCGTTGAGGTTGAATCGGACGCGAATCGAGATTGTCGACACCAATCGGTCGGCCACGCGAGCAGTTCGTTCTTGGAGGCCCGTTTCGCGCTTGTTTCTGATTTTGACAGACGCGAGTGCGGTCGTCGGTGCGTGGATCGGACAACAGTAACTCGACCACCGTCGAGGTCGCGCGACGCACTCGCTCGGCGGCATCCTTGCCTCGTCACTGCTACCGTGTGATGATTCATCCGTCGGTGACGCGTTGCAACACACGAAGGCACCAATTTGCTGCGTGGTCCACGGCGGGTCATTTTCGGTCTGGCTTCGACCATGCAAAACGCGACAAAAAAACCCGACGGGCGGTTAAATGTTCTTGATGACACAGGGTCGGGTCGGATGCCGTTGCTCCGGGGCGTTTCCACAAACGCTTTCGGCTGTCGCATCGTAGATCGTCGTCGGACGGGGGACGGGCTGCCGTCGCGTCTCGCAGCACTTTTGCCTTGGCGAACCCGTTGGGGCACGGCGAGCGGCACACGTGACCGTGGGGCCGTCAATGGTGATTGGTGACGGTTTGATCGAGTTCCGACGCGGTCGCCTTTCCACACGGACGAGATGCCCCGGACGTGCGGGCGAAACAAAGCCTTCGTCGTCAGATCCGAATTTCCGTCGGCTTCAATGAGGTTTCATTTAGGGACACGGCAGCGAGGCGCCCAACGATTGAGACAAATCGATGCCGGCGGGCAACCTTTGGGATTGCGTTGGTCGGGGTGATCCGAATCATCGTTTTTCGCTCCGGGTGATTTGACCGCGGGAACGGCGCAGGCCTGTTCGGCTAAGTCGGGAAAGTATTCAGAAATGGTTTGCAACGGATTTGCTGCGCGACTTGGCCGAGTCCACAAATGCTGGCGCTTGCATTGACGCGACGAGAGTTCGTCGATCAAGGGAGCCATCGCTTGGAGTTCCACGACATCGAACTTCGCATGAAGCAAACGCTCGCCCATCTCGGTGATCTTTGCGATCCGAATCCGGCATGGCACGCAACTGCCACACGATTCGTTTCTGTAGAGGGAAACGACTGTTCGCGACGGCTTCGGCAAGCAACATCGCCAACCGTTCACCGTTAGACAACGATTCCCGGCCACCGAGCATTGTAGCGAAGTGCCCGTGAGACTTGGATGTCCCAATGGGCAAGTCGCGAATGTCGATTATGCGTTCGCGTTCGTCTTCGATTCAACCCTTTGAGCGATTTGGCGTTTGAGTGTTTCGATCGAAATCATCGGTGGCAGCAACCCGCCCGACCGGACCCACTCAGCGCGACCGCAGCGATCCGTTTCCCATCCAACATGCCGCCGCAAATGATCGTCGATTGGTTGGCCAGCGTGATGCCAGTGGGGACTTCCCGTAAACGCCGGGGTCGGTTCAAATCGCCGCTTGAATCGAAAAACAACCGGCGTCCTTGGCTGCGAGCACCGGAGGCTTCGACGTGCATTCGGGCCCGTCCGCTCGCCTTCGGCCGGCGAACCAATCACCCGCATCGCGTCAGGATTTAGGACCCAAGCCGAACGTTTCGACAGTGGACCAGCAACGGGGCTGATTCGGACAAAACGTGGTCATCAAAATTCGGGCGCGGGCGATGCAGGTTCTGGCCGCGTTTGCTTTTCCATCGCTTCAATCGAGCAGCTGTTTGCTCGCCGCAGATGTAACCACCGGGACTGGGGAAGACTTCGAGTTGCATTCGACGATTTGGTTCCCGAACAAACTGCCGCCGAGCCGCAACCATTCGTATGCGCCCGCGAGATTTCTTCGCGAAACAACGCCGGGATTTTGTTCGGGGTATCGTGGCGAATGAAATCCACCTCGCTGCCCCCACGAACGAAGCCCGCCTAAGATCCATCCCTCGATGACCGTGTGCGGTGGCGGCCATCAGAATATCACGATCTTTGAACGTGCCCGGTTCGCTTTCGTGGCGTTGCAAACGACATACTTTTGTCCCGTCGAGGCGGTTGCTTCGCGGACGCGGTCCATTGAGATTAGGGCTCGTCCGCCGGCCCCGCCCATGCCGAGCAGGTCCGGCGGTTTCGAGCGCCTTGATACTTCGTCGGCTGTGCCGCCTTGGGTCCACGTATTGGCGGACGAGGTTGTATTGACCTTTTCGCCACCGTCGGGAAATCGATCATCCATCGAACCAACGTTCGGGTTTGGCCGTGTCCCCAATCGCTGTCACCCCGCGTGGTTCGCCCGTGAGTTGTCGCGATCGCTGCTTGCCAATCGAGGACGATCGGCGGCCGGCAAAAGTTGTTCCGTCCATCATTTGCGCTGGAGCACGAGCGCACGACCCAGCAGACCACAACCGCACCACTTCCACATCGTCGCCGTAATGGTGCTGGGCCCAAACGGCGAACCACTCTCGGTCATCGGCACCGAGCCTCGCCAAGGGGCAACTCATGTCGCGCAAACATGCACGGACCACTTGAGGAAGGCCGTGTCGTGCGAAAAAATGTGGGAAGAACGACACGACTTCGTTGACGCGGTACAACGGCACGCCGGACTACCTCGGCCAACCTTTTCAAGATCGCTGCGTGTCAGGTAGCCCGTTGATGCTGGCGTCGTGACAGAGCGGCGGGAATGATCATGCGCATCGATTGGAAGTTGTGGCGATTGGAAGTTGTGGCGATTGAAGGGCGTTGTTTGGGGTGCGTTGGATGCGGGTGATAATCGGCGTTGCAAGCGAAACAGAGCCAAGACCTGTTTGCGAAATTTTCTCGGCGTTTGAAACCCAACGGTGCATTGTGGAAACGACGAAGCCATCGGATTTTCGAGCTGGCATCGAAGCGAAGGCGTCGAATAGCTGGGGAAGTTTGTCAGCGATTTGGCCGCAACCCATCGGGATCGGACGGACCGACGGCCAGGTCATCGACCATCGCTTCGATTCGAAGCAACGCGACCGCCGCTTCGTGCCACATTCCCACTGGCGGGCGCGTCGCAAGATCCGTGATCGTGCCGAGCATCGTGATTGGCGAAGGCGTCCGTCCGGCGGCCTCACGAGCGAGTCGCCGTAATCTGTGAGATTCGCAAACCGGAGTCGATCAAGCTTGGCCGGATCGCTGCGGTGGGGCGGACAAGCGTTCAGGGAGTTCCGATCGTCGCGTAAATCTAGTTGCCGAAAATCAGTACCACGCGTTCCAAACCGGCAACCCGTCGGCTGATGTGCAGTTTCGGATGTTCTGTACTTTCAGCTCGACGCAGATGTACGACAACGTGAAAGCTGTTTGATGGCACGCGAAGCAATCGTAGTCGGCCAGTTCCGGCCACGGGCCACGCGTTTGGAATCCGGGCCGAGGTGGGTCCGTCGCACGCTCGGAGGCCAATTTCCCAGCAGGCGGCCCAATCCGACGCCCGCCCGACTTCTTCGCAAACCGAATCGACGACGCGTCGAAGTCGCGTTCGCTCGGTTTCATCAACGTCCCAGTGTACGCAGATTTTTGATGGTAGGATTAGTAAATCGAACCGGCAATGCCGGGTGTCCGGCGGCGATCAAGGTCGTGATTGACTCGCGGACTAGACCGGTCGCTGTGCGTGAGCCGACCGTTGACAACGCAACGCAAATTGTCGGCCCGCTCGAATACTGATTTTGCGTTTCACGGGAATCCGCGTCCGAGTGCGGCCAAGGTCGTTGGGCCAAGGACCGATTCCAAGTTGTTCGTCGACCCCAACCCGATGCGGGGCCGTGACAGGATTCGCAGGACACGCCGTTGCGAGCGCAGTTCTCGCAAGCTCGCCTGGGGTCGGAATCGTTCGACGGTTCCACTCCGCGGGTCCGGTCGCATTGACATGACAAACACCGTTCGCAGCACGTTTTGGCGTAGACGGTCGATGAGTTCTGCGGATCGTCGGTCGAGCGATGCACGATCCGTTGCGAGTCTTCCATCGAGTAACAGGCAACCCCGCCGTCGCGTGGGGATCGTTGGCTCTTGTGCGTCGAAAGGCATGAGTCCAAGCGGGACCGGCCGCTGTTGGTTATCCGTGACAGCGTTCGACGTCGCGCAAGACGGCGAACCCGAGTTAGTTGCCAGGTTCTGCACCGGAGAGCGAACGGCCACAACGAACATACCGAGGCAAGATTGGCAGCAACCCCACCGTAGGCGAGGTCTCTCTGGACTCGCAAGTCCCCGCGTTGTCAGAGAGGCACGCTGGCTACGTGAGAGCGAACTAGCCACAACGAACATACCGAGGCAAGATGGCAGCAACCCCACGTAGGCGAGTCTCTCTGAGACTCGCAAGTTCCCGCGTCTCAGAGAGACGCGGCTACGTGAGAGCAACCAGCCACAACGAAAACATACCGACGGCAAGATGGCAGCAACCCCACGTTAGGCGAGCTCTCTGAGACGTCGCAAGTTCCCGCGTCTTTCAGAGAGACGCGGGCTACTGAGAGCGAACCGGCCACAAACCGAACAACGAAGGCAAGAGCAGGCAACCCCACGTAGGGCGAGTCTCTCGAGACTCGCAAAATTCCCCGCCGTCTCAAGAGAAGGACGCGGCTACGTGAGAGCGAAGCCAGCCCCAACGAACATACCGAGGCAGGAGGGCAGCAACCCCACGTAGGCGAGTTCTCTCTGAGACTCGCAAAATTCCGGTTCTCAGAGAGACGCGGCTACGTGAGAGCGAACGGCCACAACGAACATTACCGAGGCAAGATGGCAGCAAACCCCACGTAGGCGAGGGTCTCCTCTGAGACTCGCAAGTTCCCGCGTCTTCAGAAGAGACGGCTACGTGAGGACGAATTACAGAAGCAATTCAAATCATGGTAGCGTCGGCTCATTTTGCATCGGTCGTGATAGCGGATGGCAGGTGATGTAACTTGATCCGGACGCCCACCCGAGGCAGTTTCCGAGTAGCGGATTCTGCAGCGAAATCCGGAGCCGGGACATTTCTGACGGTCGATTGACCAATTTTTGGGCAACCTTCGATACCGCGATTCATCACCCTCAGCGTGATCGTCCGGTTCAATTCCGCTTGGGGTCAACGGTCCGACGGCAGATAAAGCGTCGGCCGTGGACAATAACCGCAATCAATCAACGGTGGCGCGTGGTCGTACAAACCACGTTCGGCAACCAGCGGGCTGGGAATCAAGCGAGGTGTTCTTCGTCCAGTTTTCGCCCGCAATGATGGCTTCGTCGGTGATCGATACGCATCGTGACATCCCAGGCATTGTTCTTTGACGTGTTTGAACGTTCTCGATTTCCGATCGTGTCACGTGCCAATCCGATGCGGGATCAGCGGGAGCTGGCCGAAACCGGGCGGGTTTGTTTTCGTCTTGTATTGTTCACGGCGATGACGCGGGGACGTGCCGGTCGCTCGCGCCCCGTCGATGGATGCTGCGAATCACGTGGCTCATCTGCGATGTTTTCCGCGTTGGGGTAGCGCAGGTGTTTTTCGCCGGAGGCGTCGCCGCCCGTCGGTCACCGTCGATGATCCAGGCGAGATCGCGTGGGCAGCGACACATGTTTGTTCCAAACGCGATTGGGCTCATCGAACGGCCCCAGCAGTTCGATGTCTGACGGATTTCAATTCGGCACCGAGTTGGTCGACGACGTTTTCTTGACCGGGACCAATCGTGTGCAATCGTTGACTGCAAATTGCACGAAGACCGTGTCCGCGTTGTCCTCTCGCGTCGATTAAAACGGGCACGAGGCGGCCGGGCCGACAAAAACGCTTCGATTCGGGTTCATGCCGCGCCGAAACGTCCAACGCCGTCTTGGACCCGCCATTCCAAGTGCTGTGCATGACTGAAAAACCGAAATTTCCCGAACCCGGGTCGGGCCGATCAGCGAAAAACGAAAATCGCCGTGGGTTACCCGAAGTGAATCCCGCTGGACATTCGGGCCGAAAAACTTGGGGCGGTGACATTGGTTTGACGGGCGGTCAAGATTTCATCATGACAGGGGTACCGCATTTCGAACGGGTTCGAATCTTGGTTTCAATTCCAAAAAAATTTTTCGCCCTTGATGAGCTTGGTGACCAGAACGAAGCAGTTCTGATTCGATCCCGCGGCCAAAAGGGTCGGCCGGTCATTTTTTTTCAAAAATCGCGGGGGAAAGTTTTTTTGGATGTTTCCCGACGGGGATGACCAAATTTTTTTTTTGGGGGCTGGCGCCCACCCGTTTTTATCTCCCTCCCCTTTCTTTTTTTTGTTTTTTT
>Ga0163217_1011649_pt1 | contig 11056 bp, 15 predicted proteins | sample SynspAceP_FD_185933 | JGI IMG/M metagenome (GOLD analysis project Ga0163217, IMG submission 185933) | Saline lake microbial communities from Ace Lake in Antarctica - Synechococcus sp. Ace-P (PacBio error correction) | ecosystem: Environmental > Aquatic > Non-marine Saline and Alkaline > Saline ... | reverse complement strand
ACCCGGCGACGAGCAGTACCACCCGCAAACCATTGGCACGGCGCCTCCACTGTGATCTGGCGATCATCCTGATCGCGCCCTTATGGCGTGCCAGGACTCAGACCAAGGCCACAGCTTTATCGGCCTCCTTTGCTGGGCATCCAATGCATATCGGTCGTGGCATCAACAAGATGGACTCAAAGACTTCGACGAGGGTGTGTTCAACCAGATCTGCGACGACTTATCGCCAGTCGCCAGCGGCTTGAAACTGCTGGTTGGCAACAGCGTGCAACTTTGTGTGCCGGTCTGCGCTCAAGGGGGCGACAAACGTCGTCAACCGCAGCGAGCGCAGCCCCTGGTCAGCGGGCAGACGCTTGATGGGAATTCTGGAAACCGTGGAGTCGCGGGCAACGCAACCTCAAGGACCTGCGCTTCCCGGTCCAGCTGGTTACGCGCCCCGAACCTGAACTTCCGCGGCTTTGCCGGCACATTGGCTCTGGCGTCGTGCCACAAGGGTGATGAACTTGGTGCTGCCCTCGGGCGAAGACCAGCGGGGTCAAATCATTGTTACCTTTCGATGGCGAAACTGGAAAGCCTGGCCCAGGCCAGGCCAGTGACCTGGACGCTGGAAGACGAGATCGATATTTCCCGCGGTGACGTTCTGGCCCAAGTGACAAACGCCGGCTGATCGGGCGACCTGTGCGAGGCCAAACCTGGTGTGGATGGAACGGACAAGCCATGCAACCTGGCCGCAAAAAATACGACATCAAACGCGCCACCCAGCACAGCCCGGCTCCTTTACCGCGATCCCGTGCACCGCATTTGATGTGAATGACCTGGGGAAGAAGCAGCCCGCCACCGCAATTGTGGTCTGAAGAGATTGTCGGGTCGAGCTGTCGCTTGAGCGCCATCGCCTAGTGACGATTACCGCGCCAACGCACCAGCGGTTCCTTATCGTTATCGACCGTATGACCAAACGCACGTCGGCGCGGCATGATCGTCGCCAAGGCCTGCTCGGTCAGAAAACACCACAGGCAGCGCGCCATGGTGGCTTTTGTTCACGTGACCGCCAGCGAGCGTTGCCCAGCGCTTCGGGCCAGGAGCCGGTAACGGCTTGCTTGCTTGACGGCCTGTCGGTTCCGGCAAGAGCACCATCGCCTATGCCGGTCGAGCGCAAACTGTTCGACAGCGGCCGCGCCTGCTAGTGCTGGACGGCAAGGGCGCTTGCGTCAGGAATCTGAGCCAAGGGCCTTGCCGCAGGACGCGCAAGCCGTTGGCGAGAACCTGCACAAGGGCGCACCGCATGCCGCAGATGAACGAAGCAGGGCCTGATTCGCGATTGGAGCCTTTAGGCACCCACCGAAAGAAAGCCGCGCCAAGGCGGTTAACATACTGGGCGAGCGCTGCCTGCTGGTGCATTCTGATTGCGCGCTGTCGGTGTCCAGGGACCGTGATCCCTCAGGCCTGTATGCAGCAACGAGGAAATACCGTGGCCGGGCGTCTCGTATCCTATGAAGCGCGAACGATGCGGATCTGGTACTTAAAACCGCCCGAGTTGATCTGGAATCCTGCGTGATCAGGTGATAGAAACTGCTTCGAACCGCCAGCTGATCCTGACGCCAAGGCCATGAGCCAGCCGATATCGAAAACTTCATTGCGTCTGGCACTGGCCGAAGCGCAGCAGGCTGCGGGCCCTTGGGTTGAGGTGCCCGTGGGTGCGGTAACTGGCTGCGCGACGGTCAGCATCATCGGCCGCGCTTCAACCAGCCGATTTCAGCAGCAACGATCCCAGCGGCCCATGCGGAAATGGTCGCCCTGCGCAGGCCGGCATTGGCACAGGGCAATTACCGCCTGCGGACACCACGCTCTACGTGACCCTGAAACCTGCCCAGTGTTGCAGGTTGCTTGGTCCCACAGCCGATCACCCGCCTGGTTACGGCGCCCACCGAACACCCGCTCCGGCGCGGTATCAGCCGCGCACAGGTGCTGCCCAGCCCTTGCTTGAATCAATCATGTGCAAGTGGAGGGGAGTATTGGCAGAGAGTTGGGGGCAGTGTTTGAAGGCTTTTTTCCGGGGCTAAACGCGAGCAAAGTTATTACGTACTTTTCCGGCCCCCATTTCGTCATTCCGCCGAACGCGGGAATTTCCATTTTGACCTTCCGGCCCCAAGCAAATCAGCCCGCCTAAACACCCCTGCGGTATCTTGCTCCAAAATCCCGGATGCATGGTATTTCTCCGCTTTCGGCCTGGGCCATTTCCGATTTGGGCTTGGGTCACCTCATGGAGTATCTCGTGGTTAACGGCGAGAATGTTCGCACGTAGTGCACAGGGCTCAGCGCACGGGCAACCGTAACGGGTCTTGCTGTACATTCCTTCTTCGACAGCAGGCGGCAGGTGGTCCTTCACATCCACCCAGCGATCGACATCGCGGCCATTACTGGCCGTAAGCTGCGCGCATCATCCAGATTGGCCGATGCCGACGTTGTAAGCGGCCATCGCAAACCAGGTGCGGTCAGGTTCGGGGATATCGGTCGCATCTGATAGCGTACCCAGATCAGATAGCGCGCGCCACCAAAAAGCTCTGCTTGGTCCACCCTGTTGGTCAGCGGGCCACAAACTGCGGTCGGCAAGGTCAGCATCATCAAGCCGCGTACGCGGTAACATGATCGTGCTCCGGGTTCCAACAGGGGATTTTCCCTGTGCCCATCCGCAGCGAGCAGCGCCAGTCCAGCCATACTGGTCGCCAGCCTTGGCCGGACAGGGGTCTTTCAAAAACGCGGGGCCCAGGCGATTTTGGGCATGTGCCGGGCAAGCCCCGGGCGCGACGAGTCGAGCAACATCGAAGTGCCGTAACAACGCTCGATCCATAACTGGTCCAGGAGTTGCCATCGGCGCGGATGTCGGCGAAAAACTTGTTAACTGCCTCGATCAGGGTATCTTCCGGGGTCGTTGGCAGGGCCCCAGGCCAAAAAAAGGGCCGGGCATCAGGACAGGTCAAAACGACCAGTACAGCGGGTAGAAAAGCTGGTCTGGACGATCAGCTCGTTGAGTACCCACCGCATGGTCGATTCGTTGTCGTTGACCAAGCCGCAGCAGCGATTCCACCACTTCCACGTTATCCGATTCCTCGAACACCAGTTCCGGGTTGACTCGATCTGCAATTCGCGTAAGCTGGTCGCCAGGCTGCTGCCCTTGAGCACCATGATGCGTTTGTCGTAGAGGTCTTTCAAGCGAGGTAGGCTTGCCGGTCGCCTCGGCGGGTAAACCACCTGCGGCGTACAGTCCAGAATAGGAGCGGCGAAGCTTACTTGGCCCTCGCGTTCGGGGTTGACCGTTAATACCGGCAGCGGCAATATTCCGGGCCGTCTTCGCTGGCAAGTTGCGCGTTAGAGTTCATCCAGGAGTGCTGATGGTCTCGAACTTCCAGCTCCAGTACCAGCTGTCGGCAAAGCCGGCGGGTAAGCTCGTACTACCAGCCCGGTGCGGCCATGGGCGATCCTGGTAATAGGTGGTCGGCGAGTTTGCGCGTGCACCATTCGCAGCGTGCCATCTTCCTTTGATCTGATCAAGGCGCGCTTGCTTTGCTGCGGCTGCTCACAGGCGCTCAGCAGCAGTTGCGCAGAGGAGGGGGCCAGGGCGGAGCGGGACGAAACCGGGATGATTTTTTGCTCATCGCGCAGTATAAAATTTCAAAAGCGGCGGGGGGCAATAGGCCGCTTTGCTGTTAGGAATGTCTTCGCCGCCGCACCAGCCAGCTCGCATGCTCCGAGCGCCGCATGGGGTATCCTATACGCCTTATTTTTCCTATACGCCGTTATTTCCCAAACTTTCAGGCTTCCGAAGCCGTATACAGCATGCATACCTTTGCGTTGGCGGCCCCAGGCCTTTCCGATTTCCGCGTCCAAAAAACTGCTCGCCCGGGCTGCAGGCCGCCGTGCCGGCTTCACCGGCGTCTATGCGAGTTGTTGCACTTTGCCGAGCATGCACAGCGAGCTGGTAATGACCAGCAGACCGAAGTTCTGGGGGGGGGGGGCGCCCCCCCCCCGGGGGGGGGGGGGCCTGCTCAAGTACGGCCCTCTGTGCCGGTGGAAGAGCCCCAGGGCAGTCTGTTTTCTGATCGTGCCGCGCTTTCGGCCATCTCCGCCCTGGTCGAGCAAGCGCAAGGATATTGCGGCACAAACTGCGGTTTGCAGTCGGTCGGCCCGTTTCTGGAGCGCGGCATAATGTTTACCACGTATCCGGCGAACTGGACTGCCGAGCAGCGCCCGGCAACTGGCTGCACTGCTGCATTGACGCATTGAACCGAGCTGGCGCTGGGACATCTGGGACGCGCCGCTGATCTGTTCCGCACAACCGAGCCACAACCCTTCAACGGTGTCGGACATTCCTCAAGGGTTGGCCGTTGAAGCGCTGAGCAGGCGAACAATAACATTGGGTCTGGCCCTGGCCGCATGAACGAGATCGATTATCTGCGTCCAGGGCAGCTTCAAGGAGCTCAAGCGCCAACCCCAGCGACGTCGAGCTGCATTATGTTCGCCCAGGCAATCCGAGCATTGCCGCACAAGATCTTCAACGCAACCTTGGGATATCGACGGCCAGGCGGAAGAGAAGAGCCTGTTCGGCATTGATAAAGAACCACCTACCAGGATGCCGCAGGCGAAGGACGTGCTTTCCGCTCATAAAGACAACGCCGCCGTGATCGAAGGCTCTTGTTGCCGGCGCGCTTCTTTCCCGGTGCCGGTACCTGCGAATTACCGCACCCATGAAGGAGCCCCGTTGCACATTTCCTTGATGAAGGGGGAGACCAAACCACCGACGCGTCAGATCGGGCCACTCTACCGGGCCGGTGCATCATTAACCGGCTCGCGGTTGCGCCGAAGATCCGTGGACGAGGCGCCACTGGTTGTGGGCGGCAAGCGAAAGTGGCCTGGCTGGGCTTTACCGTGTCCAACCTGCGGTTCTGTGCCTGGGTGCGTGTGTCGAGCGCGTGGCGAACCGAAGTACAACGCAAAGCAAGGCTCTCGCGCATCGTTAACGGCCTTTGCAGATTTCATGATCGAGGCCCGCTGGGCGGCGCTTGCGTTCAACAACGAATTTTGGTTCGGTCCGGAGCTGAACCGGTTGATTTCCGCACCTTCGAGCAGACTGTCAGCTCGCGCGCGGGCCCGTGAGATTCGCGGTTATCACAAAGCGAGGTCATGATTGCCGGCGGTATGGGCAAACATTTTCCGTGCAGGCCCACGTAGAGAAAGCCGAGATTCCGGTTGGCGCCAAGCTGAAATGTATTTGGGCGGCCGGCCATTGCTGATCGGTCTGGGCGCGGGCGCGGCTCGTCCATGGCCACCGGCAGCAGTGCCGGAAAGACCTGGACTTTTGCCTCCGTACAGCGTTTGAAAACCCCGAGATGGAACGGCCGCTGCAGGAAGTTCATCGACCGCTTGCTGGCAGATGGGCGACAAGAACCCCCATTTTCCGCTTTTATTCATGACGTTTGGTTGCCGGCGGCCTTCCAATGCCTTCCCGAGTGCGTCAACGACGTGGCGCGTGGCCGCTTTGAACTGCGCAACGTACCGAATTGGGACGGAGCGGGCATGAGGCCCGCTGGAAAATCTGCGTTCAACGAATTCCATGGAAACGCTATGTGATGGCGGTGGATAACGCCGACTACGACCGCTTCCAGGGCCATTTGCTAACGCGAGCGCTGCCCCTTTGCGTCGTCGGCGAAGCCACCGAAGAGCAACTGCTGGTACTCAACGACACGCATTTCGACATCAGCCAGTCGATATGCCCCTGTCTGTACTCTCGGCAAGCCCGCCGCGCATGCATCGCAGCGTAGGAGCGCGAAGCCGAGCTTCGGGATGACTTTGATGGCCAGCCGCTCTGCCACTGGACGAAAGCCGTGCAAGCGCGTATTGCGCCTGGCCCTCTTGTCCGCCAGCAAGAAACTCCTGTCACCTGGTGATTCGCACATTACCGGTCTGGTTTGCCCGCGGACCAGATGGTTGGCCCCTGGCAAGTTGCCGGTGCGACTGCTGCCGTACCCAACAGCGCCTCGAACGTACACACCGGTGAGGCCATGGCCTTGGTGAGGCGTTACGCCCGCTGGCGCTACTGGATTTGCCCCAGCCTCCGGGGCCGTATGGCCGTGGCTGAAGCGTGACCATCTGGCCGCCGCGCGTATTGACGCCATTTTCGACCATTTCGCCTGATCCGCCAATGGGATTGGCGGCCGGGCCGGTCACCCAGGTGATAGTATGCACGCCTGGTTCGGACACCCAGTTGCGCGCCGTAGGCCATGGAGCTGTGCCCCGAGAGCTGGTGCATCACCATTCCCGTCGCAAGGACTCCATGTCGATGAAGGGACCCGCTGGGTCCGATGCGGTGAAGACAGTCCGCTTACCTCGCCCATGGGTACGCTGATCGTCACCGCTTGCCCCGGTGCAGACGTGCGCCTGTACCCTGGACGCCACAGCTGCAACTGGCCAGAGGCGATACTGACCTGAATCCTGATCGACCTGGGCCGTTGCCAGAACCGCTTGGGTGGCTTCTTGCGCTGGCGCAGGTGTATAACCAAATTGGGCAAAACACGCGCCGGATCTGGACGATGCCGAAGGACCTCAAAGCCTTCTTTCGCGGTGATTCAGGGCTGGAATCAGCGAAGGTAGTTCTGGCTTACACGACGCTCCGACGGCGGCTACTGACCCACCCCTGGCCGACGATGGCCTTGCCGGCTCACTGCGGCCTGCAAGTGCAGCTTGAATGTGGCTCGCGGATGCCAAGACCGATCTGGCTGCCGTATGTTTCACAGAGAACTGGGTGGCCGTTATCCAGTGTGCGCCGCGATGACACTGAAGCGGTCCTGAGGTCAGCTGTCGGCCGCGGTTTGGGCGATTGCAGCGCTGTGCTCGGTGAGTCGATGAGCGACAGCAGATCAACGTCAGGCTTTTTGCGGCGAAACGGTCGTCAGCGGCCACCCGCGCCGCCTGGCAGCAAGCCTGGAGCGAAAACAGCTGCAGATCCAGCGCCTGCGTGACAACGTCTGATGCGCCGATCAGGAATTCGAGAACATTCGCCGACGACGCCAAACCCCCGGGGGGGGGGGGGGGCCTTGGGGAAAGCCATGCTTTCAGCTTCGACATCAAATGACCGGATTGTCGCAGCCCCTTGATTCAACACCGGTAAAGCGCCCGCAGGTCGCGACTTTCTGCGCGCAAGCAGGGCGGTCAAACGTCAGGTCGAGATGGGCCGCCGCGTTCAACCGCGCCGGCTTCAACCCGATTGACGTACCCACATAGAGCGACATTCTCCAGCGGCCGCGTCGAGCTGGAAGACTTTCCGCGGGCTAGTCGATTGTGGCGGCTTTCTCCTACGGCGGACGTTACTCAGGCGCGCGAGCGAAGCTGGGCTAAATTCCATCCTGATTCAACGCCGAACCCGCGAAGCTTCAGTGGCGTTCTTTTGCCACGTCCGGGGACACCTTCACCCTGGGCGTTTGCAAACGGCTGCAGATGCTCTCCAACCTGCGCGAACTGATCCCCTGGGCAGTGACCACTGGCCGCGCTCGTTGCGCAACAAGTCCGAGGCAGTTTTGAAAGCGCGGGTTAGCCCCATGAGTGGAAGTACAGGCCTCACCCGATCTTCCTCAGCGGTATGGTCGGGCTCACGCATGCCCATCGGCCATCGCCCACGGCGAAGGGCCCACGCCGAGTTCGCTGACAGCCCGCCGTGGATGGCTGCGAAGCCAGCAACAGGCGTCGTACTGCGCTACGTCGACAACGTGCCGCCATGACCGAAACGCTACCCCGCCAACCCCATGGCTCGCCACCGCTGGCATCACGGGCCTGCACGCGAGACGGTCGCGTACCATTCCATTGATGCCGCACCGAAAACGCGTGTTCGCGCCTCACAGAACTCCTGCACCCCAGTGACTGTGAGCGAAGACGGCGCCTGGATGCGCATGTTCCGCAATGCCACGGGTCTGGGTGGCTAAAACCCACTGCGCGTTCAGTACCACACAATCCCGGCTTATGCCGGGATTGTGCTTTCTTGGCCTTCAATACCCTTCAAACAAAAACCCCTTGGACAAAGTCCATGCCCTGCCTGGACTACTCTCGAAGCCGCAAACGGAATGCCAGTCACATCCGCGCCTCAGGGCAAGGACAGCCTGCATTCCCTCCCAATACTGTTAAAGCAATTCCCCCGACTTGTCCGTGAAGAGGATAGGGCGGAGCGTTGCCTGGAAAAGGCCTTTGGTCTTGAAAATGGGGGATAGAAACTGCCCGGTTTTACGGGAAAAATTGATCGCCAGTGACTGATATCTGGGGCGCTATCCAGAATGTTTTGGGTTTTTTGGATGAAAATCAGTTGGTTAGCACAAAGCTGAGAAACTGGTGATATGAGGCTTGGTGATCGTTTTGTCGGCTATGTGGTTTCATTGATCGATAGCGGAGGGGCCGGGTTGTGGGCGTTTGATAGAGGAGTTTGTTTACGGAAAAAGGTTGGAAAAGACAAATCGATCGCAGACATATTGCGGTCGTTGACTCATATATAAATGTTAAGTGTCAGAGTCATGAAATTACCAAATTACAATCGTTCATGATTACGGCAATTATTTAGTATGTACGCTATTTGTAGTCTTTGGCGTGGTAGGCGAAGTGAGGAAGGCGGACTTCAATTTGGGCACCTACTTTTTTGGTGTTTGTCTGAAGTTGCACTATTCACAGTTTTTAAACAAAATCATATAGAGAGAGTTACAGGCCGCACAACAAGAATTCGTCGAATTCGATAGTGTTAGATTAAAAAGGTACGTCCCAAAAAAAATTGAAGGAAAGTATCTTTGGAGTGAGATAGGAAAAATATCCTATTATTTCACCAAATGATAAAGGCCCATTCTTCGATGATCTACATTGGGTTATTTGTCAGGCATTGACGAGAGTAAGGGAGTAATATTTCTAATGATGCAGGAAGGTCTCCTCTTAAACTTTGAGCAGTTTCAGAAAGCTTCCTTTATTTGATAGTTGAGAAAGTTGTTGAGGCAATGGGGTGTGCCGAAAACGCCTTCCTTCGTCCTCTGGCAACGAAAACCAACTTAACAATCAGCGGCAGAGCGACAGCCACGGCTACGCACTTTTGTGTTACTCGCTTTGGCGTCAAACATTAACACAAAAGGCGCTCCGCGCTGGCTGCGCCTGCGGCTGGGCGTTATGGCTTATCTAGCCGGAAATTTAGTCACCTTGTAACCGGAGGGGTATGGATGGCGGTTTATGCCGAACTTTAAAGCCGGACGGCGCGGATGAACCAAAAATGCGTCAACTTGATGGAAGAGTCGAACGTAACAGTAAAGGCTCCAGACGATGGGATTATTGGATCACACTTGTCTGAAGCGCGAAGAGCTCAGATAGAGCAAGAACTCAAGGCAAAGATGAAGTACTTGCGCCGGATTTCCCCGTTCATATTGTTACTGAAAAATCTGATCTCAAAAAAGTACGAATAGCCTCAAAGAATTTGGTGATAACAAGAGAATAGGAGGCTTCAAATACTGTGCTAGAAATCCTCGTTGAAGAAGGGGTGGCCTTAGACCTTGACACTTTTTGAGAAGTCATTCGTTCGATGATTTCTCGGACTATTACCTAGAAGGCCATAACCAGTATTTCCAGTTACATTCTGGGGCCTAATGGCCCTCCACGGACGCCCTTTTCTCCGCTTCGCTGCAAAAAGGTCGGCCGCTGAAAAAAAGCGCTATGCAATGATGGGTAAAACTTTAGAAACACACGGCAATACATTGAGAAAAACATTTTCAATCAGAAGCAACCATGACAACAGCGAGGAATAAATGAAGAAGGATCGTGCCTTTAATACTTTTTTGATGGCTGGCCACCGGATTGTGCAACTCTTACCAACTCGATGCCAATGACGCCAGTGGCCATTGTCGTTTAGCGATGGTCAAATGGGCAGTTAAGTTGCCAAAATAAGCGGGGGGGCTTGGAGGCTCCCCTCCCAACAACATACATGATTTAGGAGATCAGATGACCCGCTCAAAGATGATTGCAAAAACAAATGATGGTCGAACAGACCTTTGGACAATACCAAGCACTTGTAGGGTGCGAAAATAGTTGCAAAAGTGCTGTATTTATCGATTTTGGATTACTGACTGCCATTACAGATAAGGCATCGCGGAGTATATCCAGCAAAAAACTACGTCATTCCTATCGGACAAAATGAGTAGCTATTGGCTATTGTATCTGCCATAACACAAGCGCTTGTTGTCGCGCTATCGCGGGGTGGGCGGTCATACACTGCGTTACCGGCCGCCCCAAAGCTTGTCGTTATTTGGAGGGAGAAAATCATTGAAGCGGTCATGGAGCCTGCAAGCTCTAGAGACCACACATTTACAACAGGGGCAAAGATCAAAAGGGCCTCCCTTGGAACTTGTGGCTTCGATGATTCGGGGGGCATTGTCATTTTAGATATCATTTCGCTTACTTGCCCAGGGATTCGCTGGCAGATTTTTTTGGTTTCAAGTGAGGCTGCTAAACAAGAACAGGGTCAAGAGGGAGTGCTAGGGAAGGCGTCGGATGACCAAGAGAGTTTACCAACTTGCGAAAGATCGCGGAACGAAGCGAATTTACAAATTGCTGCTATCTATACCGTTGAGATCCGCTTTTTATTGACTTGCTAGGCAAATTATCCGAGGGTTACTCCTTGACGGCGCTCTCACTGAGGAAGCGCTTGCCAATATTCCATCGTGTCCCGCGGGGACCACCCTCCCGGGGGTGACCTGAAAAGGGAACCCGCTATTTGAAAGAGGTCCTTGATAGACGAGGGGCTTCCAGTTTACCATCCCAATTTTTGCGGTTTTGCGAAATGTATTTTCCAAAAGCAATTCGCGCTTTGGTTAGTTCGGGGTCATTTGGGTGGGGGGACTTTGTGGAACGGATAAAATCAGGGGTGGAAAAACAATTCAAGGCCCGCGTTTGGAAATTGAATAACCGAGGGGGCCCAAAACTTTTTTTTCAAAAGAGCTTCTTTTGGTTTTCTTGAATTGAAGTTTTAAATCTCTCCTTTCCTTTTTTTTTG
>Ga0163217_1104089_pt1 | contig 11057 bp, 12 predicted proteins | sample SynspAceP_FD_185933 | JGI IMG/M metagenome (GOLD analysis project Ga0163217, IMG submission 185933) | Saline lake microbial communities from Ace Lake in Antarctica - Synechococcus sp. Ace-P (PacBio error correction) | ecosystem: Environmental > Aquatic > Non-marine Saline and Alkaline > Saline ... | reverse complement strand
TGATCACTGAGTTACAGCTACAAGTACACGCCGGAGGCCTTCGCGCCCTGGCGCTCTGCAGGCTGGCGCCCGCGCCAGCGCAAATATAGGGAGTGATCCGGCCGGTACGTCTCTCTGCATCTTCTGGAGCCTCAGCCATTGAGCCGCGACGAACCAACGCAGGCGATGGCGCCAGGTGCGGGAGGGGCTTGATCGACCAGCTCGAAAAACGCTCTACCGCCAGGCCTTCGACAGCATCGGCGCCCATGGACTGGGCGAAGGGGCCATTCGCCGGCTCACCCAGCTATTGCTGCGTTCGCGCGAAACGGCGAATCACTCCGCTGCAGGAAGAGATCGAGGCTCCGCTGATCACGGCGGGCCCCGGAATCTGAACCACTTCTGATGGGCCGTCGCGATGACCTCCTCCCCGATTGAGCAGCAGCTGGTCGATTCAGCTTGAGGCCCAGCTGGATCGTTCAGCTAGAGGCCTTTTTGGGCGCTCACCCCGAGCAGCAGTGCTGCTTGAGCTGGAGGAGCGCCAGGAGCGCAGCGGCGCCTGAACCGCCAGCGCCTGACAGATCAGGGCCAAGCTGAGAGGCCCGAGCGGGCGCTGCTGGAGCTGGCCGGCCGAGATCCCCGTGGCACAGCGGGTCGAGCGGGCCCGAAAAACCGGGCGAGGCGCTGTCGGATCAGGCCGGAGGACCCACCTGCGCCAGCTGATGGGGCAGGGCCCGCGACCGCTTGGCAGGTCCTCAACGAACCTGGGCCTTCACGTTCAGCCAGTGGAGACGGAGCTGGCGGAGCTTGAGGCCTCTGGCGGCCGGCACCCCGTCCGGTGGAGCCGCGCCCAAGCCGCTTGCTGCATCGCTCCGAGCCACCTGACCTGGAGCAGGCCTGGCCAGCTTCGAGGAAGGAGAGGCCCGGAGGATCTGCGCCGCCAGCGCGCTCCCCGAGGCCTGAGCAACAACGGGCGATGGAGTTCTGCTCTCCAAGTTGCTGCCGCTGCCGCGATCCCCTCGGTCTCAGCCTGGTGCTGCTTGCTGGCCGCCACTGGGCCGCGCAGCCGCCGCTGGTCTGGCTTGGTGGGCAGCATGGTCTCGCTGCTCTGGATCAGTTTGCCATGCCGCTGACGGGCCCGGCAGCTGCGTCTGGGCGGAGGAAGCAGCGCCGCCCTCACCCCGGTGGTGGTGCCCCGCGCCGATGCCGTCGTCGGTTCCGGCGGGGCCTTGCAGGCCCAGCTGCCGCCCCGCGCTGCCGTGGAGGTTAACAGGCGCGGTGACCGGCTGCTCACCGGGGTGCGGCTGATTTGCGGCGAGAGAGCGCCGCTGCCGTTGCTCAAAGCGGCGGCAAGGTCAGCCTTTCCGCCGTGACGACCCGCCCGGCTGAAGCCGTCACGGCCCGCACCCCTGGCCCTGGAGCTGGGTGTTCCCACAGCCCGCATCGCCATCAGCGACACGGCGCCGCACGACCTCCGAGGAGGCCGCCGCGTGGGACCAGATCGCCAGGACGGGGGCGGAGCTCGGTGCTGCTGGTCACCAGCGCGCTGCACATGCCCCGCGCCCTTGCCAGTTTCAGCGCCGCACCGGCTCACGGTGATCCCGGCTGGCTGCGGATTACATCCTGGCGAGCCGTAACCAGCTCGCACCGTCACGCTGATCGCTGCTGATGTCCTGCTTCCCGATGGCCAACGCGCTTCAGCTCACGACATGGTGTCAAAGAGCGGGATCGCCCTGCTGCCTATCGCTGGCGCGATGGGGTTTGAGTGAACCCAACAGGAGTCGAACGGGCTCGGGCCAATGACTTCTTGGGGCCGGTGGTTACCAGGCTCACCCCTTCCGGCGGCGGGGTGGATCGATCGGCATAGCATGTGCTGCAAACACGATCTCGGGGCGCTCACTGTCGCGCCAGCGGATGCGTAGCAGGCATCTGGCTGCCTCGGCTGGTGTCTGCTCCACCGGCTCCATCACCCAACCCCGGACGGGACCGGCCCTGGGGATTCGCTTGACCAACCGCATCGGCGTGTTGAAGCGAAAAAGCCCGACGCGCTCCAACCACTCATGGCTGGATGGATGCCAAACGTTCTCCCCAATTATCCACTTGCGTCTGCGCCTCCAACCGGAGCCGCCACCGCCACCGCGCTTACAGCAACCGCACCGTCTCTGGCCTCAATCAGGCGGAAAGGCGATCACATCACGGATGTGGGCTGTCGGTGAGCAACCATGGCCAGCCGCGTCGATGCCGATACCCAGCCCGCCGGTGAGGCAAGCCCACCTCAAGGGCTGCGAGGAAGTCTTCGTCAACGCCCTGGGCTCGAGGTCGCCGGCGAACCGGCGCTTCCTGCTTGGGCCTCAGCCGCCGGCGCTGGTCGAGGGGACGATCAGCTCGTGAAGGCGTTGGCCGTTTTCGCGCCCGACGTATGGAACAGGCCTCAAGCCGTTCCACCAAAGCCCGGCTTGCTGCGATGGGCCGCGGGCCAGGGCGAAGATCTCCACCGGGTAATCCAGCACAAAGTGGGCTGGATCAGGTCGCTTCCACCGTCTGCTCGAATGCTTCGTTTGAGCCAGACGACCGACGCTGTCGGCCGCGCCGGCACTTCCAGGCCACGGCGGCCATCGGCGGCCGCTTGGCTGTCTGCCGCCTGCTCGAAGTTGTTGAAATCGAGGCGGTGGCCTGCTCACCAGCTATTGCATGGTGGCCGCCCAGGGGGGCGTCAGGTCGAATCGGCGTGCCTGATACGCGATCTGCGTGCTGCCGCAGACCTGCTGTGAAGCGGCCTCGGCGATCAGCGCTTCGGTGAGCGCCATCATGTCGGTGTAGTCGGCGTAGGGCCTGTTACACTCCACCGAGGTGAATCGGGTGTTGTGGCGGGTGCTGATCCCTCTTGCGGAAGGATGCGGCGAGTTCGTAGAACCCGCTCGAAGCCGCCAACCACTAGTCGCTTGAGAGTGGAGCTCCGGTTGGCGATCCGCAGGAACGAGCGGGCAGATCCGAGGGTGTTGTGGTGGCGTGGTGAACGGCCGGGCTCGGCGCCGCCGGGCCTTCGGCATGTGAGCACGGGGTTTTGATCCTCCAGAAATTCGCGCTCATTCGAGCCAGCGGCGGATGCAGCTGACGAGCTTGGCCGGCGGCGGAAGGTCTCCCGGGTCTGGGGGAGAGACGAATCAGATCGAGATGGCGCTGCCGGTAGCGCTTCTTCCACTATCGGCCAGGCCAGTGCCATGTCGGTAGCGGGTTTGCAGCGCCTTGGAGAAGCAATCTCACCAGCGCTTCACCTTCACGACAGTTCGCCCTTGTCGGTGCGGCGCAGACTGGCCATGCACCCCGATCAGGTCAACGCATCCACCAGGAGGTGAAGCTGGCGAAGCTTTCGGCTGGTCCGGGCAAGCGCGGCGGCGCGAGGGTTGGCCTTCTTCAATGAACAAGCGGATGGGCCGCTTTCACCACCAGGGGAAGAGCGAGCTTTTTGCCCATCACCGCCGGGTCATTCACCCGCCCGGCCCCACTGCCACGGCGAAGTCGCGTCCTGGCCATGGCCCAGATCGGCATGGGCCTGCTGCAAGCTCGGCGGTTGCGGGCGTTGGATCGAAAAGCGCAGGGCATAGGGGCCCTGCGATGGCCGCCAAGGCCTCAAGCCTTTCTCCAGGCGGCCTTCCCAGGCGGTCAAAACGCGGCTCAGGCAAGGAAGAAGGAGCGGTTGCGCCCTCCATCCTGCAGGAACGGGCCGCACGGGGTTTGGCCCCAGCCGTTTTCACACGGATACTAGGTGGGTGGCGGTGCCCACCGGTTCACCGTCGCTGGAGAATAGCCGGTGGCCGCGCACGGTGAGGATCAGCTCGGGTTGCGGGGTCCGGTTCGAAGCGTGTGCCGCCGCAAGGCGGGCCACATAGAACTCAACAACGCGCAGCGTCGGCGGCGCGACGTGGTGGGTAAGCCCAGAGCTGCTCGGAGGATCTCAAAGCGCGGGGCACCACACCGGCGGGCTCGGCGGAACAGCATCTCCAGCAGCTGAATTTCGGTGTAGGTGAGCCCGATCGCGCGGCCGGCCCGGGCACCTGCGGCGGTTGGTGTCCCCACCATCAGATCGCCCACCCGCAGGATGCCTGACCAACCGGAACGTCGCGGGGCTCGATCGTGGCCGAGCCCCGCCCGACCGGCGCAGATCGGTGAAATCCGTGCTTCGAGCTCCTTGGGGCTGAAAACGGGTTTTGGGGAGGTAGTTCGGTCGGCCCGAGATCGAGGTCCAGACACCCGCTCGGTGATCCGCATCGGCGGCGATAGGAAAGATGATCTGAACGCAGGATTCAGCCCGCAGACGCCGGCAGACGCGAAGCCATCAAGCTTTCGGCAGCATCACATCGAAACACCAGATTCCGGCTGCTCCCGGCTGGAAGAGGGTCAGGGGCCTTCTTCGCATCGACGGCGCAGAGCACCGATAGCCAGCAGTTCAGGCGGCATTGCAGCCACCCGCCGCACCGTGGCTTCGTCAATCCACTCACCAGCACCGTGGGCAAGCGGTGCACGACTGGTTCTCGATGTGATGCTGCCGAAGCGTTGATGGACTTCCGGTCTGCCGGCGTCTGCGGGCCTGAATCCTTGCGTTCCGATTTCTCTTCTATCGGCGCTCGATGCGATCACCGAGCGGGGTCTGGCCTCCGATCTCGGAGCCGACGATACCTCCCCAAACCGTTTCAAGCTCCCCAAGGAGCTCGAAGACGGATATTCAAGATCCTGCGCCGGGTGGGCGGGGGCTCGGCACGATCCGAGCCCGCGACGGTATCTTCCGCTTGGTCAGGGCATTTCCTGCGGTGGCGCGATCTGATGGTGGACAGCCAACCGCAGCCAGGTGACCCGGGCCGGCGAGGCGCATCGGGGCTACCTACACCGAAGTTCAGCCTTGCTGGAGATTGGCTGTTCCGCGAGCCCGGCCGTGTTGGTTGCCCCGCGCTGAGATCCTCGAGCAGCTCTGGGCTACCCCACCACGTCGCGCCGCCGAACCTGCGCCGTTGTTGATGTCTATGTGCCCCGCCTGCGCGGCAAGGCTCGAACCGGATCCCCGCAACCCCGAGCGATCCTCACCGTGCGCGGGCACCGGCTATTCCTCCCAGCGGACGGGTGAACGGTGGGCACCGCCACACCTAGATCCGGTGAAAACGGCCTGGGGCCAACCCCGTGGCAGGCCCGTTCCGGCAGGATGGAGGGCTGCAACCGCTCCCTTCTTTCCCTTGCCTGAGCCGCGTTTGACCGCCTGGAGAAGGCCGCCTGGAGAGGCTGAGCCTTGGCGGCCATCGCCAGGGCCCCTATGCCCTGCGTTCGATCCAAAACGCACGCAACGCCGAGCTGCAGGCAGAGCCCCATGCCGGACTGGCCAATGGCAGGACCGCGGACTTCGCCGTGGCAGTGGGCCGGCGGTTGATGACCCGGCGGGTGATGGGCAAGCTCGCTTCTTCACCCTGGTGGATGAAAGCCGCCCATCCAGCTGTTCATGAGAGGCCACCTCGCCGCCGCGCTGCCGGACAGCCCGAAAGGCTTCGCCCAGCTAAACCTCCCTGGGTGGATGCCGGTGACCTTGACGGGTGCATGGGCAGTCTGCGCCCCCACCGACAAGGGCGAAACTGTCGGTGAAGGTGAAGCCTGAAGATGCTCTCCAAGGCGCTGCAAACCGCTACCCGACAAATGGCATGGGCCTGGCCTCGATTTGGAGAAGCGCTACCGGCCAGCGCCATCTCGATTCTGATCGTCTCTCCCCAGACCCGGGAAGACCTCGCGCCGCGCCAAGTCGTCAGCTGCATTCGCGCTGGCTCGCATGAGCGCGAATTTCTGGAGATCGAAACCCCCGTGCTCATGCCGAGGCCGGCGGCGCCCGACCCCGTGCCGTTCACCACCCACCACAAACACCCTCATCTTGCCGTGTTTCCTGCGGATCGCCACCGAGCTCCACCTCAAAGCGACTAGTGGTGCGGCTTCGAAGCGCGTCTACGAACTCTGGCCATCTTCCTGCAACGAGGGCATGCAGCACCCGCCACAACCCGAGTTCACCTCTGGTGGAGGGTGTACCAGGCCTCACGCCGACTACACCGACATGATTGGCGGCTCACCGAAGCGCTGATCGCCGAGGGCCGCTTCAGGCAGGTCTGCGCAGCACGAGACGCGTAATTCAGCGGCACGCGTCGATCGGATCCTGGCCGCCCCCCCTGCGGCCGGCCACATGCATTGAGCTGTTGGAGCAGGCCACCGGCCTCGATTTCAACAACTTCCGAGCAGCGGCAGACAGCAGCGGGCCGCGATGGCCGCCGTGGGCCTGATGCGTGCCGGCGCGCGACAGCGTCGGTGTCTTGCTCAACGAAAGCATTCTAAGCAGGGACGGGGGAATGCGAACCCTTGATCCAGCCCACCTTTGTGCTGGATTACCGGTGAGATCTCGGCCACTGGCCCGGGCCCATCGCAGCAAGCCGGGGGCTGGGGGTGGAACGCTTCGAGCGTTCATCGCGGGCGCGAAAACGGGCAACGCCTTCCAGCGAGCTGATCGATCCCTTCGACCAGCGCCGGCGGCTGGAGGCCCAGCCAGGAGCGCCGTTTCGCCGGCGAACCTCGAGGGCCAGGGCCGTTGACGAAGACTTCCTCGCAGCTTGAGTGGGCTTGCTCCCACGGCGGGCTGGGTATCGGCATCGACCGTGCTGGCCATGTTGCTCACCGACAAGCCCAGCATCCGTGATGTGGATCGCCTTTCCGCTGATGAGCCAGAGGACCGGTGCGGTTGCTGAGCGGTGGCGGTGGCGGGCTTCGTTGGAGGCGCAGACGGCCACGTGATAATTGGGAGGAGCGTTGGCATCCATCCCAGCCATGAGTGGTGAGCGCGTCGTGGTTTCGCTTCAAACACGCCGATGCGTGGTCAAGCGGAAGCCCCAAGGGCCGGTCCCGTCCGGGGTTGGGTGGGTGAGCGGTAGAGCAGACAACCAGCCGAGGCACAAGATTGCCCTGCCTACCGCATCCGCTGGCGCGACAGTGAGCGCCCCCGAGATCGTGTTGCAGGGCCACTGCTGATCGCCGATCCCGGACCCACCCCGCCGCCGGAAGGGTGAGCCTGGTACCACCGGCCCAAGAAGTAATTGGCCCGAGCCCGTCGGTCCGTTGGGTTCAGGCTCAACCTCCGCCGCCAGCGATAGGCCAGGCAGGGGGCCGATCCCTTTCTTTGACACCAATGTCGTGAGCTTGAAGCGCGTTGCATCGGGAAGCAGGGGACAATCAGCAGCGATCCAGGCGTGACGGTGCCGAGCTGGTTACGCTCGAGGATGTAATCGCAGGCCACCGGGATCACCGTGAGGCCGGTGCGGCGCTGAAAACTGGCAAGGCGCGGGCATGTGCAGCGCGCCTGGTGACCAGCAGCACGAGCTGCCAGCCCCGTTCCCTGGCGGATCTCTGGTCCACCGCGGCGGCCTCCTTCGGCCTGGTGTGTGCGCTCCGTGTCGCTTATGGCGAGCGGGCTGTTGGAAACACCCAGTCCAGGCCAGGTGCGGGCCGTGGACGGCTTCAGCCGGGGCGGGGTCGCACGGCGGAAAGCTGACCTTCGCCGCGAAGCAACAGCAGCGGCGCCTCTCGGCCGCATCAGCCGCACCCCGGTGAGCAGCCGTCACCGGCGCCTGTACCTCACGGCAGCGCGGGGCTTGGGCAGCTGGGCCTGCAAGGCCGCCGCCCAGGGACGGGACACACGGCATCGGCGCGGGGGCACCACCACCGGGAGGTGAGGCGGCGCTGGCTTCCTCCGGCCCCCAGAACCAGCTTGCCGGGCCGTCAGCGGCATGGCATGATCCAGAGCAGGGCGAGAACCCACTGCTGCCCAGCCAGCCAGACCGCGGCGCTGCGGCCCAGTGGCGGCCAGCAAGCAGCACAGGCTGAGACCGAGGGGGATGAGGCGAGCAGCGGCAGCAACTTGGAGAGCAGAAAATCCCATCGCCCGTTGCTTGCTCAGGGCCTCGGGGAGCGGCGCTGGCGGCGCAGATCCCTCCAGGGGCCTGCTCTTCTCGAAGCTGCCAGGCCTGCGCCAGGTCAGGTGGTTCGGAGCGATCAGCAGCGGCTTGGGCGTCCACCCGACGGGTGCCGGGCCGCCAGAGGCCTCAAGCTCGCCAGCTCCGTCTCACCTGGGCTGAACGTGAGGCCAAGGTCGTGAGGACCTGCCAGCGGTCGCGGCCCTGCCCCAGGCAGCTGGCGCAGGGGGCCTCCGCCTGATCGGCCAGCGCCTCGGCACCGGCCTTTCGGGCCCGCTCGACCCGCTGTTGCCACTGGTATCTCGGCCGCCAGCTCCAGCACGCCGCTCGGGCGCTCTCAGCTGGCCCTGAATTCTGCAGGCGCTTGGCGGTTCAGGCGCCGCTGCCGCATCCTGGCCCTTCCTCCAGCTTCAAAGCAGCACTGCTGCTCCGGGTTGGAAGAGCCCAAAAAAGGCCTCTAGCTGGGACATCCAGCTGGCCTCAAGCTGATCGAACAGCTGTGCTCATCGGGGAGAGTCATCGAGCGCGGCCTATCAGAAGTGGTTCATTCCGAGGGCCCGCGGATCAGCGGAGAAAAAACCTCCGATCGCTTCCTGCAGCGGAGCCGTGATCGCCGCCTTCGCGCGAACGCAGCAATAGCTTGGGTGAGCCGGGCGATGGCCCCTTCGCCCACGATCCTGGGCGGCCGATGCTGTCGATAAGGCCTTGGCGCGTAGTTTAGAGCTTTCGAGCTGGTCGATCAGCCCCTCCCCAACCTGGCGCATCGCTGGCGGTTGTCGTCGCGGTCATGCTGAGGCCTCCAGAAGATGCAAGAGACGAACGTTACCGGCGGAGCCCACTCCAGCGCTGGGCGCGGCCGCCCAGCCTGCAGAGCCTGGCCAGGGCCCGCGAAGGGCTCCGGCGGTGTTACTTGTAAGCTGTACTCAGTGAATCAGGCATTCAGCTGGGGGCGAAGTTCCAAGTCTTGGGAGGCGGCCGCACCACCTGTTTCCCCTGCTGAACTAAGGCCATCGCGATGCGGCACTGATCAGCTGCCACATGGCCCGATAGCTGAAGCCTTCGGGGTCAAGCTGCGCCGAGTCACGGTTGAGCCGCCACCGGCAGTTGGCTGGCAAAGCGGCGGACAATAGCCGGCTCGGTCGTTGTAGGCCGCCTCCAGCTGGCCACCGCCCGTGCTGATCGATGTACCGGAGATCAGCAAAACAGCCTCGGGGGGGCGAGCAGCGGGCGGAACGGCCAGCAAACGCCCTGGCCTGGGGGGCTCGAAGTTTGCCAGGGAGCTTGGCCGGGGTAGAAACCATCCGGCGCTGGCCTTCGAGCAGGGTGGGCCCGGCAGGTCCCTGCAACTGCTGTAATCACAGGCAGTGCCGAGCACGCGTGTGGGCCGGAAGCGGGCCTGGAGAGTTGCCGCAGGCTGCCGTGCAGGTGGCTGGAGCTGATGTCCAGCGCCACATAGGCCGGCAGGGGCAAGGCCTCCAGCAGGGGGCGACACCTTGCGGGCACTGCCGGCACCGAAACTCAATAGGAGGGCCGGGGGCCGACGCCGCGGCCATCGCCACCGCTTCTTGCTCCAGCAGGGCGGGGTTTTTTTTTCGGTGCGTGAAGGCGGTACTCGGTTATCCGGCAGATTCGCATCGGAACAGCCTGGAGCCCTCCGCGTCGTAGAGGAACCCAAGCGGGCAGTTGTTTAGGGACGCGGCTGAGGCCTTCCACTGCCAGCCGCTTCCAGATCGGCTCGGAAACGGGTGGAGATGATCAGGGCAACGGCCTGTCCGGCTCCAGGAAAGACTGCCGCTCCAGGAACTTGGGTGCTTCATGAGGCGTCCCTAGCCAGGCGAAGGCGCTGGCCATCCGCGGTTGCCGGCGGAAAGAAAGTTGCGGGAGGTGGGCGCGCTGCTGCGCGGCGGTCAGAAACTGCCGCGCGCAGCACCCATCTGGGCGAGGCTAATGAACTGCCGTTGTATTCGCCCACGGCACCGGCGGCTGGCTGGAGCGCCGGGTAGGGGCGGGTACGGACTGGCCGTCCCACTGCGCAGAGCAAGCCACGTCCACTTCTGCTGATCCGCTCGCCACAGCCATCTGCCCCTTGCCTGGAGCTCTTCGGCACGGCACGGCGCCTCCCACTCGCCTCGCTGGGCAAGCGGGCACCGCCCAGGCGGCATTAGGCGTCGCTTCGAACCAGCTGAGATGGCGACGGAGCCTCGGTGCAGGGACGCGGCGCCGCCAGGCTGAATTCCACTTCCAACCCGGAAGCAGGCCCGCTGCCACGCAATAGCGGGGCGCCTGCCAGCCTCAGCCAGCGGCGGCCGCCCAGGCCTTCGTCAAGCCACAGTTCCGGCGCTGGTAGCCGCCATCGGCGATGAAGTGGCGTAATCGCCGTTGCGCACAACGGTTGGCGGGGGGGGGGGATGGCGTAGGGCTCCCAGCCAGACGCGATGACGGGGAGCCTCGTTGTCGGAAGTGAAAAAAGCCGCGCCATTGGCTGGATGGCCGATCTCACAATCCGGCGGCCAGCCAGCCAGCGCAAGGGGCCGGCCACCGGCTGGGCGCCATAGCCGGCTTCGCGGACCCAGCGCCCCCCGCCCAGGCCGCCGGGTTCGAGCGGATTGCGGCTGAAACCGTCGAGCAGGTCCATGAGCAGGAGCTCCTGGTGCTGCTGCTCATGCTGGCAAGCCCCAGTTCCAAACAGCTCCAGCAGGGGTTTCGGGCCTCGGGGCCCGATTCCTTGCCGAGCCGCTCCAGCAGGGCCGTCAGGCCGGGCATCCACCCGCCGGCGCCCAGGCGATCACCTCAGCGATCACCGGGCGGGCTGAGCAGCACCCCGTTCCGGCGGGGATGGCGGCGCGATGCGTCGTAATGGAATTGAACAGTAGCCCCACGGCTTGTCGGCCGGGGTGAGCCGGGCAGATGGGCCGCCAGCAGAAGTTTCGAAAAAACCAGGTGGTGTGGCCGAGCGTGCCACTTCGAGCCGGGTGCGATCAGCCATTCCCTCAGGCCGAGGTCTTCGGGCCTTCCAGCCCCGCCACCATCTCTTCGCTTCGCCGCCGTGTGGGACCCCAGGCGTTCTCCCAACAAAGCTCGGTCGGGGCCGGCGGT
>Ga0163217_1068981_pt1 | contig 11057 bp, 10 predicted proteins | sample SynspAceP_FD_185933 | JGI IMG/M metagenome (GOLD analysis project Ga0163217, IMG submission 185933) | Saline lake microbial communities from Ace Lake in Antarctica - Synechococcus sp. Ace-P (PacBio error correction) | ecosystem: Environmental > Aquatic > Non-marine Saline and Alkaline > Saline ... | reverse complement strand
CCACCAATCGCCAGACCAGCTGACTTTTAAACACCACTGCGTTCACAAGATTTAGCGCATAAGCTGAAATGCAGCGCGAGTTTGAGATCGCAAGGGATTTTTCTGCCGAAAAAGCGGGCGCGAACGTATATGACTACGAACCAGCGTATACGGAAAATTTTGCATGAAGAGCGTGAGGCAGTCTGGGGTTCGTTTCCACGGCCTTTCAGTTGAGGACGGCGAGAGGAGGCATTCGCGCGCAAATCTGGTTCGCGAAAATCCAAAACGTAAATATCGTATACATCTGGATATCGAAAATATTCTTTTCGCTTTTATCAAGGGTAATATCTTCGCTGAATTCAAGCGAATCCCAAACCGGCTTCTCCATCTTTGATAGCTGGGACGCCCCTCCAGCCACACGCCTGGCAGTTACCCAGAATGAATAAGGAATTTTACGGCTGGGTTATAACTTCTGAATAAAGCAAGAGTATGGCTACTAGCAACACTTGGAAAGCGAGCGCAAGAATCTCTGTTGACACAGAGAAGGAAAGAGATATCCGACACCTCCGCAGGAGATGCCTGTGAGCTGAGCTTTGACTTCATATGCGTCTTGGGAAGCTGTCGGCGATACCTGTGGACCTTTTTATCGGGTATCACCCCGCACTAAAGTGTGTCTGGAACAACCTGTGTATTAGTGTATTGTTTTTTATACACATATTACATCAAGCTGGTGCCCGAGGAAGAAATTGAAACCTTCCACGACCTCGTTCATTTACAAGACCCTTCTAACCAACTGAGCTACCCGAACGGCGCTGGCCGTCTTGCAAGTCTGGCGGCTTTAGCATATGCCTCCCAGATGAAAAAGCCCCGTTTAACCGCGAAAAAAAAAAAGCTGCAGATAGTCCCACCACGCCGATAGACCCCGGAATAAAGTTGCCGGCGCGCAGAAGCGTTAGTAGGCCGGAACCTGAAGCGAATAAGGGGCGCCGCAACGCCGCCAGCGCCGGCAAGACCGTAAAGAAGAGACGGGGGACCGCCTCCTTCCGGATAAGTTCGGCCCGGGATTTGCAAACCGGCAGTCGGCCGGAAACTGAACATCCTGATCGTTCAGGCGGTCCGGATTGATGCGGGTTGCAGGCGCTGCCATGTCATGTATGGGACCCGCACCGCTGCCGCGAAAAAACCTGATGCTATTGCGCGTCAGGCGGTTCCCATCTGCCGGTGATTATCCCGCGCGCGTGAGCAGGACTATATTTTGAAGTGCGCGCATGGATAGATTAACTCATTCGTCAGGCTGAATGCCGCATTGCGTTTCCGGCCGCCCCACAGAACTCGCCATGAAAGCTCCTTGCTTCGCAGTGCCTGCACCGACGACCCGATTCACGGGCTTGGCGTGGGGCGTAACATGAGCGGGGAGACTGGCCAACCGTTTCCTGGCATCTCTCTCTTTTCTCCTCCTAGAAATCGTGCGGGGTGGGGGGTGGGGGTTGTTGTGGGAGATGGCCAGGAAACGGATGTCGGCCGGCTCGATGTTTGGTGAGCGTGTCGGCTCGTCGGTGAGCAGGCCGGACATGGCTTTCGGGCGGTTTTGGCGCCGGAACGCGATGGGCCATTCAGCTGGCGCGCCTATGTCAATTTATCCATGCGCGCACTTATAGTCTGCTCACGGGCGGGAAGGTGATGTGACTTGGGCCCATAGCGGCAGGTTGCCGGCCGGGGTCGCATGACGACGATGGCGGTTTGACCGCATAATCCGGAACCGCCTGATCGATCAGGAGTCAGTTCGGCCAGTTGTCGGGTTTCGACCGGGCGGAGCAGGTCGTCTTTCGGCTTGCGGCTGCGGGCTTTGCGCGCTTCAGTTCGCCCGAAACGCTTCTGCGCGGCGGCAACTTTTCGGGGTTCTTTCGGGTGTGGACATTCCTGAGCTTTCGCGGTTAGACGGTCTTTTCTTCTGGGAAGATAAGTAATGCCCGATTGCAAACGCACGCCGCGGTGCTCAGTGTAGAGGGTCTTGGTATGACGAGGTGGGAGTTCAATTCTCCCTGCGGCACCATTTTGATGAATATGTGTTAAAAAACATACGCTATAATCAACAGGTTATTCCAGACTTAGTGCAGTGATACGATTCAAAGGCACGTGGCTCGCGACCCTTTCAGACGCTATGAGTCAAGCTTCAGTACGGATTCCTGCAACAGTCTTTGCGCTCGTTCTTTTTTGTAGTACACAGGAAATTCTTTTTTTTCCCTTGGAGATCCAACGTTGGCTGAGGGCCGTCTCAAGCTATCAAACGATGGAGAAGCCGGCTTTGTGGGATCCGCTAAATTTCAGCAGATTACCCTTGGAAAGCGAAAGATATTTCGAATCAAAGTGTACGGATATTCGTTTGGGATTGTCGAGGACAAATGCCGCGAATGCCCTCGCGGTCACTAACGAAAGGCCGGGAACGAACCCCACCCTCCCAATGCAATTTTCTCGAACGCTTGTTCGGTTAGGCAGCGTTGCCCCGGCCTTTTTCGGCAAAAAATCCGCGATCCACGTCGTCGCTGCAACACATCGCTAATCTGAAGCTTGGTTTCAAGTCCGTGTCTGCTGCAGATTATGCCCCCATCGTTTTCAGATTAAAATACTTGGAAGGGCGGCGCGAATCCATGCGGGCCTTTGGATGTCGTCAGATGCGGCGCGGATGATCGCTCTGTTGTGTTCGGCAGAGCGCTCGCTATCACTTCACCGAGCCCGCTAGGCAAAATCCATCCCAGCAAGAGCGAACATAAATTCCAGAAATCAGGAAGAATGGAAATATAATCACTGCCGATCGACGACAATTCCTCGTTTTCGGGCAGGTGTCAAGATAAAGCTCCATCCGCATCAGCTGTAGCAAATATTCCATATTGCGTCTGGGTTTTGCGGTTTGTATCCGCCGGCGACCATTCGATAGGCGGCCGGCAGGAAAGGGTGTTGGACCAGGGATGTGACGAACTGAATTCGTGGCCGGGTTGATCTGCCGATATACGACGGCATAACCCTCAGCGTCGATTTCGTCAACAGGGTCGACCAGAGGACATACTGTGCCATTGCGAGGCGTGCTGGTCGCGCGACTGCAGCAATCACACCGCACGATGCGATTCATTCTCGAATAGCACAGCTCGGCCGCAGCGGCAGACCAAGCTTTCGCCTTGGCTGCTGTCGGCGAATGTTTGGACGCCTCTAGCGCAGTTCCCGAAGGAGACGCTTCGTGCCTTTGAATTGCGCCGAGTTCAATTGAAATTAGTCGCAACCCAGCCGCCAGCACGACGATCGGAAGTCGATCACGACGCGAACAGGTTCTGGTCTTTGACTGTTTGGTATCCGCCGCAAAGCAACATGAGCGGTCCCCAACTATTGTGTTCAGGCTTCAGCGAGAGTATTATTCCCAATACCGAAGAGTCCATCCTCGCTTTGACGGATCGCGAAGTCATCAATTTCTTAGTCCGCCGTGCCAAAGGTAAAGGAAATCAGACATTCGCCAACCGAAGTGGCGAACGCGATGTGATGCCATCTTTGCCAATCAAGCTGCCTGTGCCGACCGTCCGTTTCTCGCCAAACTCAGTTCAACGGCTGCCTAGGGCGAATGATGAGTTGCTCGAATGCCAACGCTCCGAAAAGTGATTGCGCTGTTCCAAGGCGCTAGTGCCGGGCGCCTTCATTGCCGAGCCGCTGCGCAAGGTGTGCAGCCAAGTCCTCATCGAGCTCGCGCGCTGTAGCGGAGAAGCGCTCCAATTCGCACAATATTAAGATGCGAAGCGGATTACGCTTCTCATAGTCGGAGCGAGATCTATCACTTCCACGTCCCGATGCGGCATTCCGTGTCTCGAAAAGAGCTTTGATCCTGAGAGACTCTCACTGCGCTGCTGCGCGCGCCGCGCGCCAGGCTTTGCCTCTTCCATTGCTTGGGCTGCCGTTCTGCAAACCTCAGATACCCGTGAGGAGATATGCGACGACCGCGTCGTCTGGCCATTTAGTAGTGCCCTTTCGAGGGTTCATTATTCCGCTCCGTTCCCGGCTCCGTTCGCCTGCCGGCTTTGATCAACATTCACTGCGTCTGAAGCCGATATAGCCTGCGCGTTCTGGCACCAGGCGATCGAGCCACTGATCATAAAGAGCCCCGCGGTAGATGTAGTCGTCACTCTTCGAAACGAGTCGAATTGCGAAGCCCCTCGTTTGAAGTGAGAGCGCTGCTCAACGCGCGAAAGGGCATCCGTCGATTCATCGAGGTCGAGATCGAAATCCGCGCTATGCAAACACGTTCACATCACTTGCATAACCCGCACTTCTGTTCATCGCGCGTCTCGAGGTTTGGTTTCAGTTGAAAGCAGCCGATCGATTCCGTACTCAATCGCTTCCTTCAATCGCGGAGCCCGATACTCTTCATGCTCGCAATCGCGCCGCAGGCAGACAATCGCTCAGGCGCGAGTGTCCGAGCGCCGCCATGCGCCCTTTAACTCATCCGATCGCGGATTGTCGAAGCTCTTGGTAATACAAGGTTTGTCGTCGAACTTACATCCAAAATATATCCATTATTACCCGATAAAATTCCGTCTCCGCACCAACATGCAGACAACTTTGACGCTCGGTTAGGACGCGTTTTTGCGCAGCGCGTTGCGGCGGCGGCTGTAAATTTTTTTGCGTCATCGGGCGTGCGTTGCACACGGTTTTTCGAATTACGGCCCCTGTCTCCGGAACCACTTTTTTGTTGTGGGAGCTTGCGCGCTTCTGCGTCCTCCGTGCTGAAGAACGCTTCGCTCTCACCTGACGCTGATCAGGGTTCCTTTTCGCCAATCGTCAGCTTTGGTTTGCAGGCTTCCCCAGTCTCTTCTCGCTCTTGAGCGCGCATTTTTCGCCCGCGCTCCATCCCCACACATCTTTTGAGGGCCGCTCTGAGTGGCTGAGTACCGCTGTTCGCGCCCTTAAAACCGACGGCGCGCTCTTTTCAATTCGCTTCATCGGCTTTCGGCCGGTCGGTGCTGGCGATCATGAGAGCCCGCTTCTGCCGTACGTTCAATAAACACTCAGATTGGGCTTTTAATCATTTGGCAAACCCACACCTTGCCCCATTCGCACATAGCGGACCTGCACCCGGTCTCCCATCGCGGCAATTCTTTTCTGACCCAAACGCTCGCGCTGGCCTTGGCTTTTCACCCGACACGCGCCGCCTCTCCTTCGCCGATGTCGTCCAGAAGAGCCGCGCCGATATCCCCGCGCGATTTGGAAAAATCCCTATACTGCAAGCATGCTCACTGGGCGGCGTGTCGTCCCGCCGGCGCGTCTTAGCTACCACAATCGTAGTACAATAGGCTCCGATTCGCGTCCCCCAATGACTGCGTGCTGGTCAGGCGTCACGCAGCGTGGGCTGTCGATGTCGATTTGCTTCGTGGCTTTTGCCCGGCGTTGTGATGACTGGCCAATGTGATCGGCACCTGACATCGCGTGCCCATGGGAAGACAAAGGCACCGGATGCTGGTGAGAACGTCCCTTTGGGACATCCATTCCGACGCGCCGAGGAAGCCGCCACGGCCAACGGCTCCGGTCAAACGCACGAGAATTCTTGGCGGATTCCGGCATATCCTTGACTGCGTTGCAGACGGGCTGTTTTCGGCCGACTTGCTGCATGGCGATATCGCATAGGATAAGCCGAGATGCGATTTGTCGGCTGCCGCCGATTGCCGGATTCCACCAGCAGGCGCGCTGTCTTCATCATCCTTGCGCTTGAGCCCGATTGCCGTCTCCGCCGCATTTGGTCGGCCCCGTCCGTTGTGCCCCGTTGCGGCTGGCGCACGGCGAATCCGCCGCATAGGACAAGAACGGAATCCAAGCCGCTGAATCCCAAGCGGTATTCACCGCCCATGGGCCGCCATGTGCGAACAACGCTTGCCTGCCGGTCGCTTCCTTCCATCTGCCGCATGCGTCAACATGCCGCGTCCGGCGACCATTACGCGTTATATTAAGTTCCATTAACCGTATGCAGGTCGATCTGGGGCCGCTCTCACGATGGCCTGATGAGGTTCTTGCGTTCAACACGAATAGCGGCCGGTGATCACGGAGATGCGTGAGACGATTGCCGTTCGGTCGCGACGAATGAGATAGTCGATTTCCTGCCCGAAAGCCTGTCCCAGTCGGCCGATCGCCGTTCGGGTCGACAGACCGTGCGTGTTGTATTCCACACCGTAAATGAAGCCGTAGCACCTTGCCGATTAGACGCCGGTCGGATAGTTAGACGCATGTTGCATCAAAGTCGGGCTATGGCAATAATCAGTCATCTTGGAGCGTCGTGTTCTGGATGTATGTGTGATCTGCTTTGTCGTTAATTTAATGGTTTTATTTGTAGTATAAGCCCGCCTGTCCCCGTGGTAATCGATTCGAGCCGTTTCGACCAGGTCGTCCTGAGGGCATCCTGCTTTCGACTCCGCACCTTTTCGATTTAATGTTTCTGGAGAATGTCGTTCGTTTCGTCGAATCGATTCACATACTCCGTCCGGGATCGCAAAGCAGCGACGCAGTCGTGCTCTGGTATACGATCACGTTTCTCAATCAAGCAACGAGCTCGGACTGAACGAGGGCATCAGCCCTGGAGCTGTACATGATGGGTCGCCGCCCAGCGGCGACGCGAGAATCAACGTGCTGTCCCATGCGTCATGATATTTCAGTGTTCTTGCTGCCCGCAGCTGCCCGTTCGATGATAGGGCTCTTGAATGTCCTCCGAATCTTGTCTGATCAGGGTCTTGACACCCGTACGTGTCGAGCCTGGTGCTTTGCTTCATGCAGCCGGAGCGAACTGTTATGGGCTTAGCGAATGCTGACGTAGCGTTATTTTCAGCCTCGAATTGTAAAGTTCGCTGTCGTCCCTCGGCGCATGCCTTAAATGGCTCGCTTTAAATGTTGAGTCCCCATAGTCCCGATGACCGCGCGATCTTGTGTCACTGTCACTTGAGGCCCGATCGAGCGCGACATCGTTCCCGTCTTTCGCTGTCACCAGTGACGTTTGCAATGGCGGAGGCCCGGGCCATTTCACGGCGATCGGTCGCGCGGCTGGTCTGCCGATGACGCGCGATCACGACAAGAACTGATTAGGATATGGCTGAGCGCATGTTCGGAACATCTCCTTTGGATCCATGTCGCCCAACGGCGCGACCTGTCACTCTCAAGAGCCAACGAAGACTCTTCTGCCTGAGAGACATCAGCAGGAAATTTGCCCGTCCGTGACGCAATTCTGCCATCTGATTGCGCACCAGACAAGCCGGCGACAAAAGATGGCATATTTGTCATATCGGAATAGATACGGAAATTGACCGCATAATGGATGCCGCATTGATTTGGGATTACAAACCGCAACAATTTACGCGGGCTATTGTAGTTGGAGGATTTCCAGGTCGAACGACCAGCCGCTGGATATTGAGGAACGGAGAATCACAAAATCATAACCAATGATTTTAGAACGTGCTTTGCGCACAGGTTGCCTTTTCCGCGTGTGCCGTATTGGGTAGCGACGCTCTCGCTCAGAAACGAATACACGGTGATGCCTCTGTAATTGTCGTCGCGCCGGTCGCTGAGAGCGAAGTGCGGAGAAACTTGAGTTCGTCGCCGTGACGGTCGCGTCTTGTCTTCCGGAGTATACGCGTCGACCCGATCAAATCTGAGCCGTTGACGCGGTGCCGAAGCATCGCTTGTTGGCGCCTGCTGCAAGACCGCAACATCGCCGGGGCCGGCTCACCCAGGTGCTGCTGCGTCGTCGTCCGCATCGTCCAGAATGGCATGGCGTCGCACTGAAAACGGTTTCGCTTTGCGTGGCCTCGTGGCCACCGCCCGCTGGCCACTGATAAGGGCCGCGCAGGTACCAGGCCGGTACGCGGTGACCGTTTCGGCATTTGCACTCCTCAACGCCATTGGACCAGTTCGGCAGTTTGAAGGCGTCGAATCCTGAAGGCGGTGGCTTCTTCGAATCTACGGTTCGGCGCTGTTGGCGTTCAGGAACATTCATCACCAAGCAGCGATGACGGGGGAATTCTCTGTTCACGTCGATCCTGAAAACTCGTGGTTTAAGTGATTCGGGGGGGCAGGGGCGAACCGTGGCAAGACGATTCGAGCGTGGCCGGGCCTTGCTTCGGGCGGGAGGTTATTCAAGAGGTAGAAATCGCTCGCGGGTGCGATCGGTCATTTCAAGCTTAGACGAGCTATGTCTTCAACGCCGATTGGGTCGGCGCGCCGACGTTGACTCGACTCACGCACCGGAAACCTCGACTTTATTCGACTCGGCTGGGCCATGTCTGAGGGTTTTAGCTTACAGCTCCCGGCTTCGGCGACACCATGCTAGGTTCCCCCAGTTGATCGAGGACGATTATATGACGGCGAGCCCTGGGCAATTACCGCCTGGCTTTCCCGGACAAAACAAACACGCTGGCTTGTACTGTCCGCCGGTTTTATGCCGTCGGCTATGACGAACTCCTTCTTGCCAGGGGCAATCAATCCTGATCCGGTTTTCCGCCACCGTCGCTCGTAGTTCGCTCAGGACTCCTGTAACGCTGACTGCGTGTTCCAGGAGAAGAGAATATCACTGAGCCTGAAGTCGAGCGTTCACGCTCCTACAGAACGCGAAACTTCGAAGTCAACTCGACATGGAACTCTATGGCGAGTTTCTGCTCATCGCGCGGAACCTATGTGAACGGCTATCGCCCAGTTCTGGACTATGACCTATGTCATACGAACGTATGCCGGCCGAACATACAGCAACAGCGGCGCACTCGCAACGGGTTGGGGCGTGGGAACATGGCCGGATCGGGCGCCATTTGCTGTCTCCAGCCCACGGCGTCACGGATCATAAACACACCCAGATCACTGTTTGATTACACATACGTTATTTGCAGGTCTATGCGTGCAATTTAGACGCCGCCCTGTTCGATGAACTTACGCACCTATTCTCCACGTTCTCCCGTCAGACTCGTATCTACCAGCAGATCTGATCTTTCAAGACGCATCTCGCCCTACGTAATAGTGTTACAATTTAAAACCGTGCGCGGGCTCGACCACCACGTCCGCAGGCTGTTCGCTAGTAGTCGACGTTGACTTGTACAAACCTGCACGCTTTGGCACACGGCTACTGTGACGTTGATCGGGCCTATTCTGTTCGGAAACGAAATCGGGGCACCGTCTATTGAGCCAACACCAGTTGAATGTTCTTCAACGGACGCTCTCGAATGGGCTGCTTACGGTCGTGCTGCGTCTTCGGGCGCTAACCGACTGCCCGAGCGCAATCAACGACGTTCCTGGCGATCACGCAAGAGGCAAAGGCCTGGGCTCTCCGACGTCGCTCCACAATACTGTTGCAAAGAATGTCGTGCGATGCTATCGCGAACTTCGCCATTACGCTGGTCAGACGCGCACGCTCTGGAGGCGCCGATCGTCCTTGTCGCCGCTGGACAATCATGACTATTGCCGCGTAAATATTTACAGACCTGGGTCATGGACAACCGACCTATCAAAGGTCGGCTCAGGCTTGCGTTTACGCCAGATCGTGAAAGCGGCGCGCCACGTTCGGACGTCTTTCGTGGTAGCTGAAACTGTTAGAGGCCGCGCGTGCCGCCCAAGAACAGCTTGTGGCCAACGTTCTTCGATCTTGGTGAATTACAGATACGCTGTTTCACGAACGCGATTTCCAACGCCGCCTTGACAATTGCTCGCATATCTACAGTGGCGCATCGTGCAAACCGGCGGCGGGGCAGTGCAAACTGTCTTCATTCCACGGAACCGTTTTCCTCGATTCCTGAAAACGTCTCGAAGCATTCGATGTCGGCTGATCTGAAGGCACATAACATTGGATCGATTTTCACAGCTCGTCCGATTCGCATTACTCTGAGATCGAGATTTCCCGACGAAATTCATCCCGTTTGGGCAGCGAATTATCATCGTGGCTGTTATGAGTCGGACAGTTTTCGACGACAGAGCATCGCTGTTGTAACCAGTCTTAACGCGACCGAACAATTACGATCGATACGGTCACAACGCTTTATCAACTCGCAACGCGCAGATAGGGTTCGACTTCTCGGACCGGAATACTGCGGAATTTCGTTCGGTTCGCTGACGCTCAACACGTAGCACACCTACTAGCAGGAAACGAGATCCTCCTGTTCGCCATAGCGATGGCCCGCTCGACACGACGCGAAGCGGTGATCCGAATGTGTTGTTAACTTCAACGCACCTGGAAGTGGACATGGTCCTATTTTATGGTGACTTTCGGAACGTTCAACGTCCCGATACATATTGTATCGCCATGGCGACGATGGCCCAACTATCTCGGCAGCCCAATCGCTGAAAGGAATACGGGAAGGCAAATCACGCTATCCGGCGTCGCACTCGGTCGGTCAGTGAATCCCAACGGTTTGTACGTTTCGTTATGGACGTCCGAACGTTATCGATGTAGGCAATTCGCAGCCGTTTAAAGTCTCAGCGAATCGATACGTGGCCACCAATCTCCTATTCTACTGCAGATATACGCCTTCGGCCGTCGTATCTTCGCTGAATGTCAGCAAGAGCTTCTGGCATCTTGGCTAATTGACACTTATAAGGCTGGCAGTATTGGGCCAGCGCTTTTTACATTTTGGGCGATCCGCCCAGGTGCGCACGGGAGACCAGGAATTCAATGCGCGATCTCATGCCGATTTAATCTGAAACGACCGAAATATGCCGAGAGTCCCACAGGACCCCGCTAACGGAAAGCCGTCTTCCTAATTCGTGCAAGAGCCGGCACCCACCTGTTGCTGCAAATTATCCTGGGGTTTGTTTCCCGGTTCGCGCTAGCAATTACCACGAGACTTCATCCAGATAACGAAAAAACCATAGCGCAGCACAGCAGGGCGGCTGCATTCGACAATCGGGAAGCTAAGGCTTGGGGCACCTTTTGCTCTTCTCGGCGAAGGTTTCCGCAACTCGCAAAAAAACAAGCCTGGTGCCAACCCAGGAATCCTGGGCTCCGTTCGCGGACCCCCAACCGGTTTGAGGTGGCCTGGGCGATTTCTTCTCTTGCAGGGTGGTTAGTGGGGTGTGTGGGTGGT
>Ga0163217_1075766_pt1 | contig 11058 bp, 9 predicted proteins | sample SynspAceP_FD_185933 | JGI IMG/M metagenome (GOLD analysis project Ga0163217, IMG submission 185933) | Saline lake microbial communities from Ace Lake in Antarctica - Synechococcus sp. Ace-P (PacBio error correction) | ecosystem: Environmental > Aquatic > Non-marine Saline and Alkaline > Saline ... | reverse complement strand
GCAAGGTCTGCTTGGCCTCGGAGCGACTGGTGCTGAGTGATAGCTGCACTGCACACCGGACCCGCGCCTGCTCTACTGCACGTTTTTACGCCAACGGGGCTACTGAAGAACGATGAGCCGTCCATTGAGACACGATACCCTATTTCGTGATTGAGGCCCAGCCGCGTCCATTGCGTGCGCACCTCAGCGCCGCCACTTGAGCGACAAGGTAGCTGACAGCGCTCTCGCGCCTCGCACGCTCGACGAGCCCCTAAAGCGCCGGCCAGGAGGGGTACCCTCCACTCGGGTGTGCCGGCATTAGCTGCGAGCGCCCGGTCGAATATACCGTCTCACAAGAAGGCCACGCGCCTCTGGCTCTCGGTGTGCCTTCATGTGGCGGCAAACCATGCGCCTAGAGCCCCGTCGCCTCAAGATCGAAGAGAAACTCGATCGCAGGAGAAAAGGTTGCTCATGCGAAGCGGTGGATTGGCTGATCGGCCTGCGGAGCCTTGGCTAGAACTCGCCGACGCGCGCGCGCATGCGCCGCTGCGAAAGTACCGTGTGTGCGTCGGTCAGCTGCAGACTGCCGCTGACGAAGTGCCGAACCGACACGTGACACATGTGCAGGCGAATGCCGTGGCTAGTGATTCCATGATAGCTCAGAGAGACGATGCAGCTTAGATCGTGTGCCGTGGAATCTTTCTCGTCCCATCGGGCTTCTTGCGTGACGGCATATGCGCTTCTCGACGCGCGCTGGCCGCGCACAAGCACGAGTCAGTCCTTGACCAGCCACGCCGCCAACGTGATCGGCGATCTCGAGCTGCAGTAACTGGCCCGGTGACCACGCTGCATGCTCCACGACAGACGCGCTAGCGCCGGCGGATTGACTGCCGACGAGTGCCCTCAGGTCGGCACGGTCGAGCATGGGCGATCGGTGATCGGGCCGACGCGCACTGCGCCGAGCGTCGGATGTGAAAGTGAGGCCGCTCCTGTGCGTCATGGGACATAGGTGGCACTGTTGAGAGCCGATTCGCAGCGCCTAGAGCGCACACGACGAACGTCGAGATAGGGATCCGGTGACGTGTCCACAGCGCACTTACGTGACGTTGTGTGATCGCAGACTGTCGATTGACCTGAGCCGGAATAACGACGCAGGCCGGTATCCTCTTCTCACCGCCTTTCTGCTAAGCGAGCCAGCGCACGACTCACGTGTCGAGAGCCTCTCAGTGGTCGTGCCGTCGCTGCAGTGCCGGGACGCAGCCCCTCTTAACACTGATACAAAGCTGCCGCGCCGAGTGTAGTGAAGTCTGCGTAATAGGCGACTGACTCGCTCGTCATAGTTCCGTAACAGCATTACACTCAGCGATCTCAACGGTAGCGCTGAGTACATCTTCAAGATGCCACAACACACGGCCCAGCAGGAACATCATGCCATGCCACTGGGACGAAAAAAACTCAAACAGCGGAACATCAGGAACCGGAGCTATTAAGAACTGCCACCCACAGTTCGTCGGTCCTAGAATGTGTGACCCTGCAGGACCGACTCGCCGACACGGAAGGTGCACAGCATGAAGACGTGATGATTGGTGTGAGAGTGGCTTACGCAGCGCATTTCGACACGGGCAGCGCGATAGATTGTAGTGACTGGATCCTCATGCGCTGGATGTCTGCCCACGTATTAATCTCTCCTCGAAGAAGCAACCACGGCAATCCATAGGAATCAAGCAACTTAGCCATTATGCTCTCGTGCTCCAGTCCTGCTACGCGAGTACGCAGTGTGGTGTGTGACAGCCAGATCGATTGACTTCCACGCTCGAATAGCCAGTGTCTTGATTTGTGACACGCCGGCGTAGACTGCCGCTCTCGAGCTTCCACCACTACTCGTCAGCTGGAGTGCACAATTCTCAGGGACATCGCACAGCATGCATCGCAGCCCATTTGCGGTCCTATGTCACGCGCAGATATCGGGCCGCAAGAATCGTAGACGGGCCTTGACGGCCTCGAGACTGGCATCCAGATCGACTTAGGTAGTGCCAATTTTCGGCACTGCAGTAGTACAGCAGGGCGCATAGTTAGGAGTGACTGGTATACATCGGCCCTAGAGCGATGGTCGCCGGTTCAGCGAGCTGGTCTTGTGTGCAGGTTACACTCCGCGCGAGATCGCGCCTTCCACGTGCGGCCTTCCGTAAGCCTACTCACCCAAGACCACCGACGCAGTGACTGATTCTCAGTGCAGATGACTTGCGACTCCGACGTCTCAGCGAGTAGAGTCTAGGCGGATGAAAGCTGTCGCGCTGAATCTGCAAAGCAGAACGATTTCGACAGTAAGAGATGCGTTGCGCTCCCTCAGACACGTTCGCTGCGAGAGGCAGGAGGATGGGCGGTAATCGGGAAACAGACGCCTGAGAGGGTACGTGGAAAGCTACCGCTAGCCAATGTACCCGAGCCCGCGCAAACTGCTGCAAAATTTGAGAACCTGCGAATGATTGCGGCCACAGGGTTACCTCGACGAATCCAACAGCCACTGAGCCGATTCTTGTCACCAGAGCACGGAGCACCCGGTCACTGGCAGGAACGCAGCCAAACGCCCTCAGGGGGAGTGCTTGGTCCGCATGCTCGAAGAGCAAACCCCAACTGCGTATACCAGCCACGATCTAGCGTAATCAGCTTGGAAGTTAATAAAGCCCCGGGATGCTGCCATTTCACAGGAGCCGGCACACACCAGGCCTGGCCCGTTTATTGAGCAGGATCCAAACAGCCAGCAGGCCCCTTCTTCCAGCACATCGCACCATTTGGCGCATCAAGCAAGGCGCTCGAGCCGTGCTCAGGCCTCGGATGACCGAGGGCAACACCACCCTCGACGCCAGGCACTGGCGCGGGATACTTAGGGACCTCGAATCAGCACTCTGCGCCGTGCTCTACTAAAGTGCAGAGAAAGCGATAATTGCTGGTATCCAGTGTACGGCGCCGCCGCTGGTTGCGCGTCAGAAACTAGCACTGGTAGCCAGGCAAGGAGGGGCAGAAAGCCGATCCAAGGCGAGAGCGGCGACGGCGGCATGCGAGCCAGATAATCCACGACCACATAATCCACACAAACATGGTGCCTCGCACCGTGGGCTGACGCCACAGTCTGCAGTAGTGATCAATTAGGACAGTGTCGCAGCCAGTCTCTAGAGACACAAAACTGCCCTGGACACAGAGCTAGTAACGCTTATAGATTGTGAGAGCATGCCAGCAGAAGGGCGTCGTGAGCATCCAGCGAGCCTGGTATGAGTCAGAAGTTGTGCCTGCCGATGTACAAAGCAGAGAGTACAACACGGGAGACCACAGCACCACCGGCATCATGAATGCAGCGATGAGATCCTCAGAAGATCGGCTGTTGGCAGGCGGAGACACTAACACGTCTCAGTGACCCGTGATGCACAGGGTCGATTGGTGCATGCAACGAGCTCTCAGCCAGATGATGTACGTATACGTGCGCATGCAGCTGTCGGAGAGCGTCTCTCATTTCGTCGTGGAGCCAAGCTCCGTGAGCACGCCCACACTCTTTTCGCGGGCCCTGTTGTCATGATGCGCTGGCTCTTCGTGCGAAACCAGAAGCTTTCATAGGCCCACATTGGTGAAGCCGCCGGCTGTCTGAAGTTCCCTCTGGCTGGCGCACCTTTGTCGGGGCAGGGGCCGCCACTGCGGAGGCTGGATGACTTTGCGTCGATACAAGGAGCATGAACTGGATTCCTGCTCAAGACGCGAGTACGGTGCGCGGGCACCTCCATGCGCTAATTCTATCCCTGTGTAGATGACGCATAGCTCTCCGCGCTGAGCACCAGGCAGCGACTGACACTGATCAGTATCAGGATTGTTCAGAAACACCCTATGCGTCGTCTGACCTCATTCGATAGCAACGTGTTCTAGTGCACCGACAATCTCCAGAAGCTCCGCACCGTTACAGCGGACGCTTGTATCGCTGTTGCGTGCGGATGTCGTCCTGACATGGCGGACTGACTCGTGCGAATGAGATGTGTCCCGAACCTGCCTGTGAACGGCCCTATGCGTAATGCAGTTAATGGATGACTCATCACGTGACTGGCTCTAGTCGAGGGCGACGTTCGATTTGCAGAGCCCGCGAACGTTGCAGTAGCGGCAGCAATGGCAAGACGCGGTTGTCACGCATCGACCGATGACGCATGCGCCCGACGTCTACGGATCGAGCCTTGGTAGGCGCGTGGGGTCAGTCTCGGTCGAGTACGACTGGTCTGATGCCACGGACTCGCTGTTCGCGCTGCTCGGGTCGCACGGCTGCGCACGTCCAGCGGCATGATAGTCGATGCTGCAACTGGATTCGCGAGGCTGAGTGGAAGGTGCAACGTGATGTTGTCGACTGGACGCCGAGATTACTGGAATTTAGCTAAGTGGCAGGCTTCGTAGGCCTAGAGCAGGCCGAGCCCCGAGAGTGGCATGTGGTGATTGCGCCTCAGCACGGCGAGAATGCTGCCCAGTATGACAGTTCGGATCGGGCGATGACGGGCGATGCGCGCTTTGAGTCTGGTCAGGATACCGTTCAGTCTTCGTTGCACTGGCGCATGTGCCGGCCACCGCCTGACCGCATATGAGGGACACACGAAACCGTGGAGAGTAGAGTGCATTGCGGGAGGAGGCCGCATGCCTGCCACTGCCTCTGCGGTGAGGCGGTGTTCCTGATGCGACTTATACGCCTTCGCACCCACAGGTGGCCGCTCCTGCTGCTCTCGTGGAGGGCACTTGTTGAGAGCGGGATGCGACGTCGTTCCAGCTACCATTCGCCTATGACGACCCCATAGGGACGAGCTCGGGATGGATAGACTAGATGACGTGTGATCTGACTTGATCATGCAGAGGATCGAGTCCTGAGAAGAAGTACGCATTTAGCTGCGGGATTGGAGATTGCGGGCGCGAGGAGCTCAGCCGTAGCCTCATGCGACGAAGCGAAACAGACCGCGTCGATTGAGCTCTAGTTTCTCGTCTGCCATGGGGTAGTAGAGACGCTGACTGCTCGTCGCACAGGTCTAGATGCAGTAGTCCGCCCTGCCCTGTGTTGCTAGGGGCAAGCGCTGTCACGATGAGCTGATGGTGATCTGTCGGTCGCCGGCATGGCTCGCGAGCTCTTGTATTCTGGGACGGCAGATCCTGGAATATACAGTAAGCGCCACTCAGCGCGCGACAGCCTCGTCTGGTACGCGAGCAGCAAGCTGAGCTATCACGTGCGACCCACGCTGTAGCATTTGCACAGTCTGACACGCGGCTGTGAGTGTCTATAAGGTGGCATTTACACCGCTCCCGCGTAGCCGCGTTCGCATTCAGCATAAGATATACGGCAAACATGCTCACGGTATAGCACACTGGTGAGTCAGACGGACTCTCCCAGGGCCCGAACACGTATCTTCGCGCGTACTTGCGCGTGGCATGCGTGAGAAGGCACGGCGCCGACTGTGAAGTTAGTTCGATCAGTGTCGAAGTGCGTGGCCTGTTCCCCTCACTCGAGACGAACGTTCCGCAGGCATAGTCTTGCTTGCGTGCTCGATGGAGGCGCAGATCGCGCACGAGCCCGCTGGCGCCGGTGCCTGAGCGTACGCAGTGCTATGGCATTACGACGCGAAGCTACCATGAGTTGCAGGAGGTGCTCCTTCTCGCGACCGCTATATAGATCTGTACTTTGGACTTCGAGAGCGGCAGATCGTCTGGTTCCCAGGCCTTGGGGTTTGAGACTGAGCTGTGGCGCTCCCGCTAATCTTTTCGTAGCGTCCAACCCCGCCCGCGTCATTTGGCCATCACGTCTGTACCGTCATGCCCACGCCTACGCCTCGGATCATCGTCAGGTGCTCAGTGTCTTCCGCGCATCGAGCGTAGCGCATGCCAGCCGCTCGCAGTGAAGAACTTGCAGCCAGTGTTACGTAGTAAACACCTAGTGAGCTCTGGTCGCAGGCGTGTGGACGCTCGCGTCGATCTGAGAAGGGGGTACGCTACGCGGTCAGGGGAACTGCGGTCGTCCTCGCAGAAGAGTCAGCTCATGACCACATTGCTGGAGCGGAGTGAGTCTTAACGACGAGCGGCAGAGTATATCCGCGCAGTCGGCAGCGCTTACAGGCGGAGTTGCAACCGGTTTGATGGACACTCAGTGCCCTCTCTTTGCGGAGAACAGGTAGCACGCTCGTGCACGATGGTATCCGTGACCGAGTCGTGGAGCATGTCCTGGGCCATGCGCGATGAATGTGGTCGCCGACGGTCCACGCAGCTGCCTCACCTGAGGGGTTGGGCCTGCAACATGCTCTCGGCATGATCCTCGGTTCGATAGCGGCTAGCGGATAGCGCCGAATTTGGCGATGCGGATCGACAAGCAGCAACATCAATATACATCGAATGCGTGTGCGGCCCGGTTATCGCCAGCCACCCCTTGTCGCATGACCGTGACAGCCAGCAGCGCGATCTTTTTGCTTCCAGCAGTTGGCTTCGTCGGCCCCTCGCCGGCTGATCGAGTACTTATTCCCGCTCCGTCCGCAATCACGCGGCTTCCGTTGACGTCATTGAACAGATTCCTTCACAGTGACGAGCATCTGTAAGTCGGTACTATAAGCGGTAATTCTCTAAGCAGAGATCACAGACTCCCTGTAGTGATCGGCGCACACACCTCGCGCGTCTGTATCATTAGCCGTATTCTTCAAGCAGCAGAGGACGCCTCTCTACATACTTTCAAGCGCGCTCTAGACACGCAGCAGCGACTCGTAATTCGCACATCCAATTCACAGACACTCCAAGTAAGCCGAATAGATGATCGTCTCGCCAAGAGCTCGCCATCAACCACGCTGACACATAAGCTTGCATCGGAGGCACCTAACGGCCTCTCTCACTAGTACATCTCGACGCAGCTCGCTCTACACCTCATTACGTCTCACAGACAGTGACGCTAGATATGTCCGCAGACGCCCCCATGCTGTGTCATAGCCAGATTATGGCGGCCGCTCCACTTGTTGTGCTGACACCGTTGGCGCGCAGTCGCACATCAGTCGCGCTCTGGCTTATTTGCTCTCGCTTCGCTATTTCTTCTAATGCGTCAGCTCTCCGATGCGCTGTACGTCCGCGTGCGAGTGCGTGTGCTATCCGCTGGCGTGTGCGATTCAGCCGATCGGCCGGTAGTTGCCACTCCGCGGCTACGGGCGTTCATCGAACTCGCCTATGCGCTCATGAAGCTCGTTGTAGCAGAGCGTCGACATCGGAGCCTTAGAGATTCCTCCGTTCCACAGTGCGACAGGCTATTGCACAGTAGCCAGATGCGGCTGAGCGATCGATCAGCATCTCGTGCCTTCAGCAGTGCATTACCCAGTGGGCTGCTCGCGATTCGTGCTCATGCGAAGGGCGTGTCAAACTACCTGGCGGCGCACACAAACGTCTTCGCGTCCTGGCGAGTGCGAGGCTGCAGGCGCAGGGCCCAGAGACCTGACTTCCGCAGAGCAAGGCGAGGCGACGCAGCACTCTGGGTGCATGCACTGTCCTACCGTGTTCACGATGCACACTATGCACTCCGGAACTAACAGACCTTCAATAGTAAGGCGGTCTTACGATGTGCGCGTCAGTGATAGGTGCGTGCGAGAGTCAAAATTACTATTGGTGTGCGCAGCGCCAAATGTGTACCGGAGGACTGACCATCTTCCCAGGTCAGAGCGGGAGCTTGTCGAGGTAACGCCAGCGTCAGTTGGAAGAGGTCTCTCCAGGTGAGTGCGAGTGCGGGTGGCTTAGCAGGCGATGTGCTCGCGTTCGTACGAAGAAGGACCGGTCTGGCGAAGTGTCGCGGACAATTGCTGGTAAGTGCTCCGGAGTGCTCTCAGGCCGTAGTGCAGTGCGAGCTCCCTCAAAATTCGTCATTGATCGCCGCTAGGTGCCATGGGCCACGGCCGGGCCAGCAACTCGACCGCGTCGATAGAGATCGGTGGATCCGCTGCCCACATCCTTTTCCACGCGGGGTGGTCAGATAGCAGGCGTCTGCCACGGAAGGCTGGAATTGGCTAAGCCGATCGGACTGGGACACAGTTCCCGTGGTGGCAATCAGCGCGGACTGCACGTGTAGCCGAGGAACCACTATGCCGGAGCCGTGGGAACCCCAACGCTTCGGTGATGAGGGCCGGCTCTCTCCGGCCGGGAGAAGGAGCTGAAGTGATCGGGCGGGCCTACCGCCATGGTGAGTTCTGCATGTCGGCGACGATACGTGGTATAGCGGCGTATGTCCACAGGTGGCTGTGCCATACCGACGCCGCGTGGCAGGTTCGAGCACGAGTGCTCTGGCATCGCCCGATGACATCAGCGATGTACGCAACTGTTCCGTGAGTTCGAGTACCGCGACGCCATCGGCTGTCCGTCACGCAGCAAAGGAATCGTATGTAGCTACCGGCTGTTCTTGAGCATTGGCTACGCGACGCGTGTGGCATGGCGTCGATGACGCCACGGTAGCAAGTCGCGGTTGTCGCGCGAGCTCCGCGCGTTGCGGGCTGAGTTTCCTCGCTCGGGAGGTCATGCTCATTGAGGAGTTCCGCCGCTACTTCTGTCTCATCGGTGTGCGCAGCACGGCGCATATAGCGCTTGGTGGATGTGCCCGTGCGCTCAACAGCAATGATGCCAGATCGGCTCGCCCAGTCGATCTCGGCGTGAAAGATGACAGTATTAGGCTCTCTGTCGCTGCAGTTGCACCTCGCAGCGCCAGACCGCAACGGACCCAGTGGAAAAGACTGCCCGAGGCTGAGTAAGGGGCTCTGGATAGCGCCGTCGAGAAACACGCTATTTCCGTGTGGGGCAGATGACGCACGTTGACGTGCGCCGGCGTGCGCACCGCGCACATGATATGTCAGCCGTGCTATGCCCCTCCTATTGGCTCGCAGCCTGTTCGCTTGGCTCGCATTAGCCGACTGATCTCAGCTTCGCGCTCCCGACAGTGCGAATGACCCCACCGAGAGACCTGATTCGGCGTCGCAGATCAATTACTCCTCACGGTCTATCCGCCGTGGACCGCCTCTGTGCGGTGTCCACGACTCGGCGTCCGCTCACCGTTTCACTATCCAGCCCGCTCGGCTCGCGGCCTACCTCGTGGGCTAATGGCCTACGGCCACTGCAGGTCAGTTGGACAACCCCGCAGTCCGTACGCGGACCTCGTGGTCCCGGCCGGGCGTCGGGCCCCAGCTAGCGTGCGCACTGCAGGCGCATCCCGCCAACCCTTTGGTGGGCCGCAGGCCCGTCTCCGGGTTGCCATGCGGCAAACTGGGGCAGGGCAGGTAAGAGTTGGTGCGTTGCGTCGAAAGACACACCAAATCTAGCCCGGGCTTGCCCTGGCACCAGCGGCCCACCGAGGCGCAGCCCAGGCGGCTGATCCGGGCCGTTTGCTAGCGGGCAGTGCTCGGACACCACGGGGTTACGCAGGCCAGCGGTTACGGACATCAAGCGTTGTAGTGAGATCAAGTGGAGAACGGCGACATTTCAGCCTGCGGGGAGTTCATTCGCCAAGTGGCCCGCTTCCAAGGCTTCGCGTGGGCGCTTATTGGTAGACCCCGGGGTCGGGCCCTGTACATCACCAAAGCCATTGGAAGGGATCCACCGGACGGATTGGGCGCGGCCCACCTTCGGCGTTCGGAATGACTCAACAAGCTGATTTTCGACATCGCTGCCGGCCGAAAGGGCTTCTACGGCGTTCATTCGACGCCTTGCTCGCAAGGCGGGAAGATACAACGATTTGCTTCGGCCAAAGGGACGTGGCGTCCCCTACGAACGTCCATTCGCAACACGGCGATGGATCTCAATGCCCGCCGGATTTCCCAACCTTCGAGGCAAGCCCCTTCAAAGACCAAGCAGCCAGGTTGGTTTCCGCTTCCCGGTGACGTCTTTCCGGGCCCCCTCCTCATACCCGACGTGATGTGATTGCCCAGCACGAGAGATCTGCGGCCCACACGCCGCGCCTTGGTCGCTGCATGTTCCCTTGGGATCAGTTTGGGTTGTCAGCCGAGCTCTCCTGCCCTGGCCGCCACACCTGTCACGTCAGCTGGCGTGCGTGTCTTAATTGTCAGGCAGTTTGGCAGCAAAAGGGCCCAGCGCGCATTGGCCGGGAGGCGCTGTGCCTTGTGCGCTGCTTCGGACTTGTGGCGTGAGCGGTAGTTGCTGTCGCTGGGCGTGTGAGTGATATGCCCTGATGATGCCATGCGGTGTGTGGAGCCGTGAGAGCGGTATCCCCGCGTGTCCGATCGAGGCCGGCGTGTCTGGATGCCTGTTTAGTTGGTGTGGGAACAGGGTATGTGTGGCGCCCCTCGGAGACTGTTTGTCGTCCCGGTCGTTTGCCATCTGGGCGCGACAGCGTGTGGACCGAGCGGGGCCATTTTGGTTGTCTTGGATGTTGGACGCGGGCGGGGCCGCAGCAGGACGACGAGTTCGTACAATCGCCGCCATTTGACCGCTGACCGACTTCACCTGATAAGCTGCTCCGGGGGCGCCGTCGCCCCGCGCCCAAAAGGTGATAACGACCGATGACTCTCGCAAAAAAATCGAATTGTTCGTTCCGGCTATTACGCCGTTTTGGCCGGCTGAACCTGTCGCCTAGAGTACGGCGGCGCGTTCGTGTGCGCCATGTGCGCAGTCGCTGATCGCGGCGGGGGCTTCATTGGCCTTCGCGCCCGTTTGGCTCTCCTTACGAGTGAGGCGAACTCGTTGAATCGTTCACGCGATACGATGGCAGCGTTGGAAGCGCTTGTCGCGGCTGGCGTCCTCCCCCCTCGCAAACTGACCCCTGGCACTGGATATGTTGCGCGGCCCGCAGGACCACAATTGCGCGTGTCGTCTCATGCGACGAAACTGGCGATGTTCGCGGGGTGTGCTTGATGCTACCGCGGCGTTTCTACAAGCGGTGTCAGCGATAAGGTTGTCTTATTGATGCTACGCGCAGGGTGAGCGAGGCGGTAGGCCGGACCTTCGCGATCATATCTCAGATCACATTTCCTCAAATGTCCGGTGTTGCCATAACCCTGCGAACTGTATGCGCAGCGTCTTTCTTGCAACGCTTCGGGGGCCAGATCGCGG
>Ga0163217_1058778_pt1 | contig 11059 bp, 8 predicted proteins | sample SynspAceP_FD_185933 | JGI IMG/M metagenome (GOLD analysis project Ga0163217, IMG submission 185933) | Saline lake microbial communities from Ace Lake in Antarctica - Synechococcus sp. Ace-P (PacBio error correction) | ecosystem: Environmental > Aquatic > Non-marine Saline and Alkaline > Saline ... | reverse complement strand
TACGCCGCCGCCGGCGACACAGCCTTATTCCGAAAACGTCGTTCTGGCATCGTCAAGTGCAGGCCAAAAAGCCGCTGGATCCTCTGAGGCCCTTTAATCTTCGAGCGGACCAATCGCTTCCATTCGCGCGTGCAAGAGCTCGACAAACAGCGATCTACGAGATTGAATGGGAAAATGATTGATCCAAGGTGGTAATTTTTCCGTTGCACTTGGTTCAACCTAAGAGACACGCTACGTTCTGAATTAGTTCGACGATCATGATTCGGGAAAGTAACGCTAGCGGTAACCGTGCGATCCTACTACGTGTGATTGAGCTAGCGAAAGTTTACAGGGCTGGACCAATCGCACGGTTCACCGCCCATTGTTCCGCGCTATTCCCGTCTGCTTGGATCGTTTTGGACATAATGTATGCACGCGTCGATTGTTATCGGTACAGGCGACGAGAATCAATCGACCGGCTTGACAGGCTTTGGATTCAGTGTGAGCCCGAAATTGTGAGTTATTGTCGGGCTGGATTGCTGATGGATTCATGTTCAGGCAAGCCCAGACCGCGCAACTAAATCGCACCTTTGGCTGATCAGAACTAAGCAAAAATCTCGTAGAGGAACTGCCGCAGCAACCCAACAGGCCCGGCACGACGATCGACCGCGCAACTATCTCGCTGGACTTTCAGCTCCCGCGCTAAATTTGAATCCGAGCCCGTCCGACGGCTGCGAGCGAACGGCAGCCCAATCACCGGGTGCGGGAGTGTGACATTGTATTCTCAACAAAAATGCTGGCCACCGGCACTCCGCGCGTTGGCCATGGCATGCTTCGCACTCTCATTGCGTCATCGAGTTGGGATTCTGAATTGTAGCCGATCTAAAGTTGCGATGTTTCAATGTCAGGATTCGCGCACGATCATCAACCGCAAGTAAGGTCGTGAAAATTCGTGAGAGCCCAAAGGTCCGTGTTCATGCAACGAAGAGGGGCCACCCACATTCTGCCCGGAGCTGGTAATCAGCGTCGCAGCGCTGACATGTGTGTATCCCTGCGACTTTCCGGCATTCAGATTCCTGCCCTCGCTCGCGCGGACCCGGCACAGCTCTTGAAACAGGCCGGATCTGCAGCGCAGCGGTGACCTCGTCCACTCCACCCTGATTTTCGGGTTCGCAACATGAAAACAGCGAGTCGCTTTTACGTCCGAAGACATGCGAGCGGGATCTCTCGTCGGGGCCGCCACAACCAGCCCTGGTCCCGCAGCGGATCCGGCCTCCTGAGGCGAGACTCTCGGCGTGCCTGCGCGCTCGCTCGCAACACCCGAGCCCGAAACACTTACGTCACGCATCGTCACACCAGCCACAGTTAGGGATCGAGCCCACCCGGACTCAGACTCTGGATGCCAAGTGTCGGGGATCTGCCCAACTTTGTCTTCGTGCAATTGGCGGGCCCGTCCAAAATCCAGCAAACTCCGGATAACGGGCTAACGGAAAGCTGTGCGAGGAAATCCTTTCATCATTTGCCTGCCGTCGACGTGAGTCTTCACCAAACAGGGGCCGACCGCAGTCGTGCGTTCGTCCAATATTTCGATCGGGGCTCATCCAACCGCTCTTGCGCCGACGCGACCGCTCCCAGACGTGCGTGCTGGGCCGCGTTATCGATAGCCTCTACGCTCACCGAGGTCGTACGATGCGCATCCTTTCGCCCCCGTGTAAGCGCTGGCTTCGGGGTTTCGCGATCCGGCTCTCCGCACGAATTCGATTTGGAGGTCAAGTAGGCGCACATGGTCAGCGCAGGCTGGGCTCTCATCGAGCTCAAAATTTGAAGTTTTAAAACGCCCTTCCAAAAATCTGCCGTGCACTCGTCTTCACGGTTGCACGTCGGACAATGTTTTCAAGCCACGGCACAACGGGCATCCACGCTCGCCCATCGCTCAGCCGCCGGCGTCTGCTTCAGCACATAGCACCTCGGAGCTGGATTGACTGGATCATTGTCGATCAGGCGTGCTCGGTTCTCTCGCGGCGTCGATCGTCTTTTTGCGGCTACGGTGAACACAGTCTGCCAAGCCACTCCCCGAGCGCGACCTGCTCGTTGCGCTCACTGGGCAACCAGCATCACTACGTGTTCTCGCAGACCAAATTGCATGTGGTTACTCTTAGCATCGAGTAGCATAGGTCAGGGGCAGTCCCGATGGGCGAAGATCGATGCCAGAACACTCCAGCGGTACTGCCGACTGCAGCCTCTTGCATGCTCTTTAAACGTGGACTGCCGCCGAACATGTTGGAACTTCCCCATGCAAAGCCAGCCGGCCGACGACGCAGCATCGCTGAACCACGAATGACATAAACCGATGCACGAGTTGGGTCGTGTCAATTTCGGCCCATCCTTGGCTTCGTGCATGATCCTCCTCCTTCGATGGGGTGTCGAACTGAGCGTGGAATTTTCGTCAGTAGTGAAGCCAACATCGCCGCCACGCTTCAGCTATATAGATTGGGTAGCCCAACTTTGCCTCAATCGCGTTCGCTCAGCTCTCGCTCGCGCTATGGAAGCGGTACGGCGCGTGCATCCGTGCCTTTCATGTTTTCTCGCATCCTGCTGCGCGTTCCCTGCGCGTCTTTTTCGTGCATCGCTAGACCGCGACAAAAGACCGCTTCCCGCTCACGACGCCCGGTCTCCCGCTCGGTCGCTCCGTGTGCGGTCTACGTTCCCGTCGCTTTTTGCCAAGCCTTTCCTCACTTTCGCCTTCCCTACGCTCGGTCGCTGCGCCCGGCGAACGCAGGGCGTGCGGCGGATTGGAACGGTGCTGGCGTCGTCTCGGCCTTCCATGCCGGGTCGCGCGCTGGTGCATTCCTGCCACGGGCGCTAGTCATGCGGCGACACTCGCCATTGATTCAGCGCCGGTCCTTGCTCAGTGCACTATTCCAGACTGGCGCATCGTGTGGTTCACCTGAAGGATTTGGCAGGACGATACATTCCGGTCGTCGCTCTCCGCTCTCTCTCTGGTTCACAACCCAAAAATGCGGGATGGTTCGGCATCCAGCGAAGAGACGTCCGTCAGTGGGCATCCAAGCCACAACCAATCGAATAAAGGCCACCTCTGCGGGGGCACTCGATAGAGGGTCCAACTTCACTCGGTGCAGGTGCTAGTTTTCTACATCAAAGAGGCCTGCACCACATTGATGGCTGCCAAGTGCCATTGACTATGAACGTTCTACGACTCAACCAGTTGGCATTTCACCCCCCGTCCCCTTGTGATCGCGCGCCATCCAACTTTTATCCTTGCGCCAACTTGGTATTGATCGTCAAGTGCGTTTTCCGAATTGCGACCAATAGCCAAGCATTGGCAGTGCAGTCACATCGTTTGCAGAACAAAAGCGAATCAGAACTCACGTGAGAAAACAAAGGTGGAATGCGAGGGAACACAATGCCACACAGAACCCTTCAACCTCAAGACCTTGCCCAAGCCGAATCTTCGCTGTTTAACGTTTTGTGAATGAACGAAATCCATTTAGTAAGCAGCCAAAGGAATCGGGTGCATAAAACCCTTTCCAAATGGATGGAACCGTTATGTTCTTAAACTTCAACTTCAACGAAACCAAAGGTCAGGCGTTGACCGCTACTGGAGCATATTAAAGCTACTCTCGAGAGCGTCATCATTTGCGTCACAAAGTAGACTTGATGCGATTGGGGACGGATCCATGGCCAACTGAATAGCAGTAACCAAACCAGTTCGCTCACTAGAACATAAAAATAGTATAAAAGAAGAATAAAAGCTGAAAAATTAGCCGGGAAGCTGAAAAAAGGCAAAGGCTCTCTTGACTTAGAGACTTTTAGAAAGAGCAGCTTCAGCAAAGTTAAAAACATGGGGCGGGTTGAGCTCAAGTGTAAGATTAAAATGCCCAGGCATGGGACAATTGGGTAATGTTGAAGCGATAAGGGTCGAAATGATAAAATGTGTCGTTCAAATGAGGAAGCCTTAATTTAATTGCAATGCTCAGCTGAGCGCCGCAACCCTGAATCTGTTATTAGATGGCTCGCGAAAAGAAACGTATTTCCCACTAGCGGGTGCGGCGATTTGCAAATTACAAGTGAATTTGGAAATCGTTTGCTGTAATACAACAGTACAGCAAATGCAAAAATGGATAGAAGAAGAATTGACCGCGAAAGGTGGTATGCCAAAAATGATGCGGTTTGGGCGTGGCAATGAGCCAGGTGGTGGCATGCCAGTGTGGAGGGCAATTTCCCTAAGTCTTTAAAACATATCTTTCTTCGTGGTTTATTGACGGTAGTTAAAAAACTGCCGTTTTTAATTCTGGTGAGTATCCCCCTTTCGTTCCTAGTTTACATTTCGACTATAGACAATATGCCGCCTGTCTTGTAGTATCGAGCAAAAATCGACTCGGCACAGAGCGTTGTCGTTAAGCAATAAGAACCAATTAATATGTTTATACTGTATTCGTCTTCTCGTGGGGCTTCTAAAAAGAGCGCCCACTCTAGTTCCATTTGAACTGTGGCTGATAGCCGTCGTGCCACGTGCATGCGTTCTGTTATATCGAGCGTGCTTGGTGTTCTTTAACCCTGTTGCTCGTTGGTCAAGAAGAACGTCTATCGCATCGAGTGTCTAGATCGCGTAGAAATTTTCATTGGGTGTAGCCAAGGCGCTCAACTTTCTGACTCGGTGCTGCGCAGCTGTTAAAAGGATGTCTGCGCAAAAACGCTTAATATTGAGGTAGCTTAGCTATGTCTGCATTAAAACAGCGGCCGCTCCTGAGCAAGCGCTTGGGCTGAGACCGCATTATCTAGTCAGTTGTTATGGTCGTTAAGGGGTGGGTGAAGTTATATTCACACACTGACCCAAATGCAAGGAATCTTCGATTACAAGCAGGTGCGTGGTTGCGAAACTCCTAGTGGGTTGGGAAAACCATTAGAATTAGGCCTAAGGGCGTTTGCAAGGACGTGCTTGGTGGGCATCGGAATACGGCTATAATGCGACAGAGATCTTAGTAAAAAGAAATTTGTGGTTATGGACGTTTATATGATGCGGCAGGAAACTGCCATAGAATTGGGCGCTAAGAAGCGTTAGATTATTTACTGGAGCCAACCTGGAAGTCCTGAGGTTAATTTACCAAAGAGGGTAGATCCTCTTAGGGAGGTTTCTCAAGATTACTTGGAACACCGGTGCGAAATAATTGTGATTGTTGTCCGCGCGTGTAGGTAGCTTTGCATCGTGAGAGCGATTGATTCCTTATTCTCAGGAACTTCATGTTTAAACACGAGTTAGAAGCAGCAGGAAATGGTAGTTGACTTGAGGGATCCAGAATTTTTAATACCAGACTTATAGCTTCGAGGTTCATACTACCATTCCTGCCTGATTCTACTAAATCCGGATCTGTTTAAACCATTCGAGTTTCCTGACGATGAATAAAGGAATTCAATTCAGCTCTCCACGATCATAATCTAACCCTTCATCACGCTGTCGGACAACCAATCACCATCAATTCGCACCGGTCTTCCCATAATTGGAGAAAACCTTCCCTAAGGAGGATACCCTCTATACTTAGGTAAATTCAACCCTCAGACTTCCGAGTTGCCTCCTCCAGAAGTCAATAATCACCTTCTTCCACAATCTCGCGCAAATGCGAGTTCTGCCGCATCAATATGAATACCGTCCCATACACATAATTATTTCTCATTTTATCTAATGATACTCTGGTCGACTCATATCAGTGCCTAATTACCCGATTGCCACCCAAAAACGCACCGTCCCTTGCACAACGCCCCTTGGGCTGCCTTCAATTCTATGGTTTTCCACCCACCTAGGCGATCTTTCTACACCCACCAATGGCTTGTTAATCGAAAGATTCCTCTGCACTATGGGTCCAGTGTGTGAGATCATAACTTCACCCACCCCTTGAACTACCAGAACCTGATCCTATTGTAATGCGGGGTCAGACGTACAAGCGCCTTGCTCGAGGACAGATTGGCCGCTTGTTTTTAATGCAGACATAGCACTACCTCAATATTAAGCGTTTTTTGCAGCATCTTTTACAAGCCTGCGCAGCTACGGTCAGAAAGTTGAGCGGCCTTGGCTAGCCCAATGGATTTACGCGATCTTAAATCGGATGCTTGAGACGTTTTCTTCTTGACCACCGAGCTAAAACAGGGTTAAAGAAACCTCAAACCGCTCGATTATAACGACATCACGCTGCACGACGGCTATCAGCCACGTTCAAATGATGACATGCGCCGACTTTTAGAGCCAACCACGAGATAAGACGCAATAGTTACCAATATCATATTGGTTCCTTCTACTGGCTTAACGAAACGCCCTCAGTCACCATTGGCACGAGTTCGATTTTTGACCTCATACTACAAGAAGGCAGGTCATATCTAGTCGATAAAACTAGAGAAAACGAAAGGTGCGAATCCACATTCACCCCAGGACATTAAAACGGCTATATTTTTTAAAAACTACCGTCAATAAAAACAAGAAAATATGTTTGAAAACTTGAGCGGGAAATTCCTCCACCTCGCGGTCATGGCCACCACGCTGGCATCATTCCACCCCCAAACACGCATCATTTTTCTGTGCAGTTACCATATCCCTTCGCTCGGTCATCCTTCTGGCTATTCTATCTTTTTGCGATTTGCTATATGTTGTTTAATCAAAACGATTCCAAATCCGTATTTTGCAATCTCCCGGCACCCGTTTGGTAAATACGTGTTTATTCTCTTTCTGTCACCTCTATCTTATATCAAACCATCAAGGTTGCGGCGCCGCTCACAGCTGACGTCACTTGAAATTAATTAACCTGGCTTCCAGTATTGAACGAACATTTGATCCATTCACCTTACTCCTCTTAACATACCCAATTGACCACCCATTGCCCTAGCGCTTTTAGTACTAACATCTGAAGCTGCATAGCCGCCCATGTTTTTTTCATTTGCTGACTGCTCTTTATAGAGGTCTTTCTAAGTCATAAGCCCTTTGCCTTTTTTCAGCTATCCCGGCTAATTTTTTCAGCTTTTCTTTATCGTATTTTTTTGTTGCTAGTGGAGCGAAACTGGTTTGGCTCTCAACTGGCTTACCTTCATATTGCCATGATCCGCTACCAGCTCAATCGGCCGACTCACTAGTCTACTTCGTACACGCAGCAATGCATACCCATCCGGGTCAGACTGTACTACTCCAGTTAGCGTCAATCGCCGACTCATTTTGGTTCGTGAAAGTTGAACGTTATAAAAACATAAACGGTTCCATCGCATTTGGAAATGGTTTATGGCACCCGTATTTCCTATTGGTCTGCACTTACAAAATCGGATTTCTTTTCATTGACACAAAAAACGTTAAATAAACAGCGAATAGCTATCTTCGGACTGGGCTAAGGCTTTTCTGAGGTTATCTGAAGAGGTTCTGGCTGGCAATTGGATTCCCTCGCATTCCACCTTGTTTCTTTCCACGTTGCGAGTTCCGATCTCGCTTCTCAAACGTACTGATTGAGAGATGCCAGTGCTAGTAGGTATTGGTCGCAATTCTCGAAACCGCATGACTCCGATTTCAACCAAAGTGGCGCAAAGGAGAACTTGTATGAGCGCGTCATCAAAAGGGGACGGCTGGACTCGTAACGGTGTATATGGGCACTGTTCTGAGTCGTAAAACGTTCATAGTCCAACTGACTTGCAAGCCAGTCATAATGGGTCAGCCTTCTGTTGATGGGAAAACTAGCCACCCTGCACCGGAGTACAGTGGACCCTCTTACGAGCGCCACCGCAGTGGCCTCTTTTCGCTTGGTTGAGCCCTGGAATGCCTCACGACGCTCTCCGGTGCGATTTGCCGACTCTGTATCACGCATTTTTGGTTCGTGAACAGGCGGAGAAGCGAACGCGACGAACAGGATTGCTCGTTACGCTAAATCTTCGGCAAGCTGATGCCGCTCAGTCTGCGGACTAGGCAGCACTGTAGTGCACCAGCGGCGACATGGATGTCGCGATGCACTCAAGCCCTCGACTGGATCGGTCAGGGATGCGCCGAGCGAACGGCGGCATGGAATGACGAAGGACGGCGCGAGGCCGTCCAAAGCCGACGCCGCGTTCGCCGGGGGCGCCAGCGGAGCTCGATGCGTAGGGAGGCTAAGTGAGAGGCTTTGGCAAAACAAAGTCGCTATCGTAAACGTTAAGACGCGCGACCGGAACGTCGCAGCAGCGGTATCCCGAGCGGTATGACCGCGTATCTGGTAGCAGGAGCGTGCGTTCTTCTGGCCACGATGCCGAAAACGGACGCGCAGGAACGCGGAATCCGGCAGACTGCCGATTAAAACAAGAGTCAGAAAGGTCTCACCCTGTTAGTGCCCGCCTACCGCTCGCTGAGACGCGAGCGGGAGCTGAGCGATACGCGTGAAGGCGCCAAAAGTTGGGGCCACCGCAGTCTGATTGGCCGAAGGCGGCGCGGATTGTGCGTTACTTGACGAAAGAATAAATTCTGCTCAGTTCTACCCCCATGAATGAGGCCAGATCATTGCCCACCGAAAGCCAAGCGATTGCGAAATTACCGACCCCAACGTCGGTGACAGGTATTTTCATTTGAGTTCAGCGATGCGTTGCGTCGGGCCTGGCCTCTTGCGGGGGAAGATCCACATTTAAACGGGTCCGGCAGTCTTATGAGCAATTCGCAGACGCTTGGATTCGCAGTTCTCCTGGAGTTTTCTATGGCATCGATCTGCGCTGGGTTCGCCGCCGATCCGACTGCTGATCCATGACAGCAGCCCCACTAGACCTGACTCTTGCTACATAACCACATCGTGCTCATTTCATGTTCTCTGACAAACACCCGTAGCTCGTATGTGGTGTTGCCCAGGGAAGACTGGACGTGAAGGAGCGAGTGTGTCGTGGCCCGGGCGGCATCTATCGGCTGATATTGATACGTGTTCCCCATCGATCCTCGCAATGTACACACGATCCGTACGCGTGGGACGCCCCGATCATTGAGAACGTACCGACCGACAGCCTGTCCAATATACATTCGTTATCACGATGAACTCTCGCTCAAATTCAGGTCGCGAGCCGTCGGTAGCTGCTGCTCGTGCGACCGACGCCCGCGGCACGACGGATACGCGACGCGGACAGTTCTGATGCGCACGTTATGAGGCCAGACCCTCACCTAGTGGCTATGCAGATTGCCGTTGGCTGCTGAAAAAGAACAGCGAATGTACCGATCTGTTGCCTCAGAGCCCGTCGGATACGCTATCCGAAGGTGCTGACGCCGGCATGATTTGGGAAGGTGCCTTGTTCCTTATTTAAACCTTCATAAGTCTGTTATCTCGATTGTAGCCAGCGCATGACTATAGCAGCTAGTGCCCGTATGCACCCCTAACGCTTTTGACCTCTCAATTCCCGATTCTATCGATCTCGCCGGGCGATCGCGGGAAACCCCCGAGACCAGCGGACTACACCGGGGGGCCGAAAGATCGCATTCGACGACCCTCGCGTGGAGCGAGGAGGATCGAACGCGGCCCAGCACGCACGCCTGGGCTGAGCGGGAGTCGCCCGTCGGCGCAAAGAGCGGGTGCGGATTTGAGCCGCCACTCGAAAATTGACGAAACAGCAACGATGCGGTCGGCCCCTGTTTGGAAGACTCCGTCGACGCGCAAGTCCAAAGGATTTCTCGCAGTTTCGTTAGCCGTTATTTCTGGGTGCGGATTGGACGGGCCGCCAATGTACAGACGAAGACTAAAGTGGGGACAAGATCGGCGCAGACTTGGGCCACCGATCTGAGCCGGGTCGGGCTCGACCCTCCCTGGGCTGTGTGACTGTGGTTGCGTAAGTTGTCGTGCGGGTGTTCAAGCGAGGGCCGCAGGGCACGCCCGAGAGTCTCGCCTCAGGAGGCAGATCGCTGGCGGACAGGGCTGACGTTGTGCGCCCGCAAGAGAGAATTCCAGCTCGAGCCGTCTTTCGGACTAAAGCGGACTCGCTTTCATTGCCTCTCACTCAGGGGAGTGGCCCGAGGGTTCACCGCTGCACGCCAATTTACATCGGCCTGTTTCCAAGAGCTGCTCCCCGTCCGAGGTCACGGACGGAGCGAGAGTCGGAATTCGTAATGCACTGGAAACGGCATGGGCGCCACACCCTACAATTTCGAGCTCGGAGCCTGATCACCAGCTCCGTGGCAGAATGTGCGGGTGGCCCTTCTTTTGCCGATAGAACAATATACATACATATACACGAATTTTCACGACTTAATGCGTTTTATACCGGCGGGCGACATCCTGACAGTGTAGATGCGTGAGAGCTAATCGCTACCAATTCCAGACATCACAACTCGTGACGCAATGAGAGTCGCGAACTCCACAAACGCATATGCCATGCGCTGCCGTCCAGTGCATTTTTCTTGAAATCAATGTTCATTCCCGCACCCGGTGATGGGCTGCCGTTCCGCTCGCAAGGCCGTGACGGCGGATTCAAACCTTTAGCGGCGCAGCTGGAATCCAGCGAGATAGTTGCTGCGTCGATCGTCGTGGCGGCCTGATTGGTTCGGGCATTCCGATTGCTAAGTTTGATAACCAAAAGGTGCCAGATTAAGTGGCGCTTTTCTCTGGGCTTGCTGAACCATGAATCCAATCACAATCAGCCCGACAATAACCACAATTTCGGTCGACATTTGAATCACAAAAACCTGTCAGCGGTCGATTGATTTCTCGGTCGCCTGTTACCGGTACAATCGACGCTGCCAACATTAAATCCCAAAAACATAACAGCGGGAATACGCGGAACATGCGGTGAACCGTCGCGATGTCAGCCTTAAACTTCGCTACGCTCAATCACACGTATGATCGCCACGGTTACCCTAGCGTTATCCGAATCAGATCGTGAAGATTTCAGACGTAGCGTGTCTATAGTTGAAACCAAGTGCACGGAAAATTACCCACCATGGACAACTTCCCATTCATTCGAGACCTTTTCGAGGCTTCTTGACGCGCGAATGTAATCGTGGTCGCCGAGATTAAGGCCTCATGGGACCAGAGGCTTTGGCCTGCTTGACGATGCCGAGACGTTTTTCGGAATAGGGCTGGTCGCCGCGCAGCGT
>Ga0163217_1013460_pt1 | contig 11059 bp, 4 predicted proteins | sample SynspAceP_FD_185933 | JGI IMG/M metagenome (GOLD analysis project Ga0163217, IMG submission 185933) | Saline lake microbial communities from Ace Lake in Antarctica - Synechococcus sp. Ace-P (PacBio error correction) | ecosystem: Environmental > Aquatic > Non-marine Saline and Alkaline > Saline ... | reverse complement strand
TCGTAGCCCCAGCTTTACTACCGAGGAAAATACGGCTAAGGAAACTTCCTTCTGGGACAAAATTCTTACCTAAACGAGGGCATTGGAGAAAAGCCTAAAGTGGGTCAAAAAGGTGAGTGTACTATATGGGCCGGGTATTTATCTGAGGCACACTTTTTCTGATAGTAATTACGAAAGAGGTTGGCAAAAAATTATGGAGTCTACGACGAAGCTAGGAAAACAAGGCCGTGGCTATGAAAGCCATTCCTTATGGGACATAGCCTGAGCTAGATAATCCCTGGTTTCAGGGAAGGTCTAATGGAATGAAGGTTGGATGACAAGGTCGCTGTTTATACCATCCATTAGGATACGGAGAAGCGGATACCGGGCCCAATCCCATCCGGATGCCAAAGTTGGTCTTTGACCTAAAATTACGGAAACTAGCGCAGTAATTACCTTGCACAACGGGAAAAAAAGTCCTTGCTGGTTTCAAATTAATGAAAACCAATAAGGACTTTTAATTAATAATTCGTTATGATTTGTAATAAAAAATATCCTGAAATAGGTCTAAAACCGACAAATAGGAAGAAAGAATTATTTCCAGTTTGTTCGATTTAAGCTTCAAATGGCTCTTTAATATATTCTTCTGTGAAATTTGTCCGACCAAATTTCCATTTTCCACTATTGGGAAAACGTCTCTGCTTTTTCATTTAAAAACTTATTGCCGCATTTCAAAAATATTCATATTGACCATCAATGGGTTTCCACATTTTTAATTCATGTGCCCTTCCACTGTTAGATTGGAGCTTGGCAAATTGTGCTGATATCTGTTTTTCGCTAATATTGCTTTATACAATCACCTTCAGAAATTCATCCGACTCAATTCGTTGTTGTCATTTACACCGGACCTCCTGAAAATTTTATATTTTCAAAAGTTGAAAACAATAACTTTCTTTCAACAGATTGTTCAGGCTTAAAAGTAATCAAGTTTTCTGGTCAATAATCACACAACCTTAGAGGTGGCTCCTCGCTAGGTTGTTGAATTTCTTTCGCCTTTGAAAAACTTTAATTTCCCATTACGGATATAATCTTTGTTTTCTTTTAAAAAATAAGGAATTTTTAGGATGCCAACCTAGAAAAATCATTCCGTTATTAACTAAGTCAGGACATCCCTATAAACTATATAGACTGTGATTTCATACCGTCTTTAAGATTTAAGGAAACGTTAAACAACTCGACTTTGGCTCCCTTCTATAATTTTTTTTTTGGAATTTCCTCCAAAATTTTTTTAAAAATAACTTCCAAAATTTTTGCAAATGACGTAATAACTGGCGCGCTCAATCAGGGAAGAAAGGGCCCCTTTAATGGTGGGTCCAAAACTTATCATATCACACAGATAATTCTGCCCAAGTATCCCACACTCCAGCCCTGCATGACATGCCACTACATTGGGCTGTTCTTAAACCAATTTACATATTGGGATTGCAAAGCTTTAGAATATCAGAATCAGATTAGGATTCAACCGGGTAATCTTCCACTTAAAGTCACTTCATATGCGCTTCTTCAAAATTATTTTTTAAGTCTTTTTGGGCCAATTCCGTTTTAACCGGCCTCAAACGGAGGACGCTTGTTAACATGCTATTTTTTTTAGTGCCATTTTTGAACTTCAACCGCTGGCCAATATTATGGAGGTCTCCACTAAACCCTCCATGGACCTGCTCATAGCCGTACACACATTATGGGCATTCTTTATAGCCTTTAAACAAAGCACTCTGGGCAGAGGTTTCCAATTACCTTTAAGGGGGAGTAAGGGTTGGCTCTAATACCAATTTTAAGCTTAGGCTCTATAGCTACAAATTCCTTCGATATACTATTGACCCAATTTCTGCCATTCATTGAGTTCCTTGGAATTCCGATTCATTTTACCACCACCAATGCTTGTTACTTTCCCTGCGGAATTGCAATTTCTAATCACGCCTCCTTCTACTTTTCCGCAACTCTCAAATTCAGATGCTTTTGCCCAACATTAAAAAAGCATTCATTTAATCTTATTTTGGGCATTGCCTAGAACCTTTAGGATATCCAATACCGCTATGACCTTCAGAAAGCCCCTTTACTACTATTTTATAAGCAAGGGTCCCTTTAGGCAAAGATTCTTCCTTATAATTTCCATGGCCGTAATATCTATTTCCACCGGCACAACCAATATCTATTCTCCATCATCATTCTTCCGTGTCAAGAATTTAATAAAATGTCACCTTCCAACAATCCGCCTTTTAGGCCTTTGCCCCCGTCATTCCCGTTTCTTAATCAATAGTAAATAAGGGCTTCCAGGGAAGGAGGGGAATTTCTTTTACTTTCCAAGATTGCCATAATAGTAGCTTACTCCCAAACCCGTTGTCGGCTCCCAAGGTTGTGCCTTTAGCCCATAACCCAATCACCGTCTTGCGTTACATTTCTATTCTTGGGTACTGAAATCAAAATCGGTATCTGGTTTTTTCTTTGATGTACCATATCTAAATGGGATTGAGAGACATGAATTGTCTTTCCTATTTCCATTCCCTTGGTTGCTACTTTTTTTATGATTCACATTTCCTACCCTTCATCTATTGAAGTCTTCCAAGCAAGAGATTCCCAATTCCATCATAAATGCTATAACGCACTCCTTCATGTTTGGAAGGTCTAGGCACTTCATTTTAAATCGGAAAAACTTATTCCAGATATTTCCTAGGCTCTAAATCCTATTTTCTTTGTTCAATGTGTATAAATATAGTCAAAAATACAGATAGAAAAACAAACCATGCTAGATTAATGGTTATTTTGAAAACGTCATGACAGCAAAAATTAAAAATCTGATTGCCCTGCTAATTATCCCGCATGGTTATCATAGTGAAGTGGCTGGGGAAATTACCCTGAATTTTATAGAAACCTATTACAGTTAAGGAATATATCCGTTTATTTCAGGATTTGGCGAACAATATTGGGCTGGATTCCTTTTTCCGTCGGTGATATTCATATACAGCACTTCTTAAATTATCTTGGGAGTAGGTTATATCATTTGTGAATTAGAATGTCCATTTAAAAAAAAACCCTTCCTCGGATTTTTTAAGGGAATTGCCATGGTCTTATCTGTAGCTACTTTACATTTCTATATCTTATGGGATTTAAATTATTACCGTGAACCCCTTTGCTAAAACTAATGGAGTAGGGGATAAACCACAAGTCAACAGGACTTGGTAAATTTTGTGGGAGCAACTTATTTCGAAAACCAATGAGAATCATTTTCAAAATTACCAAGGACACAAGTAAATAGTGAAGTCCCCTATTACCAAAAAAGAAATTTTCGAACTCACCCTTAAAAAGGTTTATGAAATCCCTTGAAAAACAAATACTTTTCTTCAACTTACAACAGACCCAGCCTAAAGAAGTGATATTTTAGTACGCTTTGACCTTTATGGGTATGCGGCTATTTAAATCCGTTTACCAATGAAGCCCAGGGCCAATAGTAAGTTTACCCAATTTTAGATTTCCGGTCATTATGTGGCATTGAGATTGGCCATCAATTGGCGTTTTCCGCCGAAAAATGAAACCCATTTTATAGGGCTATCTGGTTACGGCCAACAATGAGCATATTTATTTTAAATATGCCGCTTATACTACGCCCTAAGTTATTGCCTGAACGAGCTTTGCTTAGGACGGGATCATGATGTCTTTAAAAGCAATACAGCAAACTTAAACCCTGGCCGTTAAAAAAAGAATTATTAGGGAGAGGCCAACTTCTTGGGCAGGCACATGAAAATCCGCTAGAGCCTGTTTTTAAATCTATATTTAACACCTTTAAAAGCCAACAATCAGAAAGGGGCGTATAAAAAGTTACAAACGGCGTTGTTTCACTCTTTGGTAAACTATTATCAGGAAATCCCTTATAAAGAAATTACATAGCGCCGCAAAATCATGGTAAAATTAAAACAGCATTCAATTACCCAAAGCAAATAAATTATTGGATTAAAACCCTATAAAAACAATCAAAGAACACTCCTAATGTAGCACTAAAATACTAGTTGTTCATTTTGGGGAATACCCTTAATGGTTAACCTCTTGCACTTTTCCTTCAACAAATACCCCATTTCGGGCTTCGAAAAAAAACTTTCCGGCTGCGGACTGCCACTAACGCTACCGTCAAAAACAACCGGTTTTCTAGGTTCTTTAATTGGTGCGCCCTTCGGAACTGTACCACATCAATGAGCTTGGGAACCATTAGGTCCATTTTACTTCGCCCAATCCTGAACTCAATCCAATTACATTATCGGAACGCTCAACAACTACGGTAGCTCACTGAATATCCCAGCCAGCCTTTCATTTTAAGGTCTTCGGGTTCATAGTGCAGAAAATATTCAATTCTTTATAGGGAGGTGCGCTACCCCAGACTTAAGCGAATGGCTAACAGGATAATTTTTACCCCTTGAATACACCAAATCTTCCGTATCGTCATAAATTATTTCCCTTATCGCCCCAACATTTAAATGCTATAAAAAATTAAGACATTAAGTTGTTGATAAAAAAACGGTGGTCACCTTTTTATAGGTTTTTTTCGCTCTGCGCCATACCTTTTCCCCATCAAATCAATGGCGTATCCGGACCGTCTATCCGGATCTTTTCTAGACGTAGATCGATCGTATGTAGCTCCTCCCCTAGTTAAAAAACAAACTCTTTTTGTTCTTCAATTCGCCAATTCCAACCATGGGCTTCAAAAACCTTAACAATGGTTCGGAATATCGGTTCAGGTTTATTATTTGATTTCCGTTTTGGTTCAGTTATTTCACATTTAACTTCCTTTGTTTTATTTTCCGCTTTGGCAGGATAACACGCTGGCCAACACCAAACTACAATCATTATATTTTTCAATCGTGCCTATCTTTAGTTGCCCATTTCGTCGGCATAACTTTTAATTAGTTTAACAATATTAATATTATTTTTTGCAAATTCAATGAGCACCCAAAAAATCACCAGCACCCACAACCCTCTAATAAAGAGTATCTTATACTAAAGAAAAAATCCGGGAGCGAAAAAAAAAATGGCCTCTTTGTTATTGAAGGAGTCAAGGAACTTCAACTTGCCCTGAAAGGCAAATTACAACCTAAAGATCCTGCTTTTTTTCTGGTCTTATTAGTATATGAATGGTTTTGGAAGTAACTCAATAGTGTTTTCACCTAAACAGGAAATTATAGCCGTTTCGAAAAGAAATTTTCAAAAATTTGGCTATAGGGTACCACAGAGGGTATTTTTTGGTCCATCGCCGCAACAAAGGAACATTTCACTGGAATCATTAATTTCAGAAACGACTCCCCGTGATTTTAATAGCAGAAGCACCTAAAAACCGGGCAATATAGGTGCACTTCTTTCGCACTGCGGATGGCCGCTGATCTAGATGCACGTAATTATTGCCCATCCGGAAAAGCGACCTCTATCAATCCCAATATATCGATCTAGCGTTTGGTTGGATTTACGAACCAATTTAATGCCCTAGGCTCCACACAAGAGATAATTCAATACTTAATAAAAAGAAATTATAGCCATCAACTGTGCAGGCCTTAAGTGCGTCCCAAACCCTACACGGAAGTGGATTTCACTAAGCCAACAGGCCATTAGTAGTGGGTTACAGAAGCTACTGGACTATCCGAGGAAATGGCTGAAACAAGTCCTCTCAAATATTATTTAATTCCCATGCACGGGAAGAAATAGACCTCCATGAATGTTTCCGTTCCGCTGCAATACTTATCTTGAGCCTCAGAAGGCAGAGAGGGTTTACAGAAAGAATCAGAATTAAAAAGAACTACAGCTTAAATTATATTGAATCCGATTAATATTTACAATTGAACAGTTAACATCTTATTTTATTATAATAATAGCCATATTAGTTATTCATTTTTGTTATTGAACTGTTTTGGAATACTTAAATGCCAAACGTTATTCCGATGTGGTACCAAACGATTGGAGTTGATGTGGTTTGACCAAGAAGAATTATAGAAAATTCCCAAGAGTACAGAAAAAATCAAATATGCGCTTGGACTATTCGTTCTGTCTTTTCCCTCTTATTAACATTGTTTATTTGACTTTGGAGGATTTGAATGATCGATTTCAGTAGCGAGAACCTTAGTCAAGCCCCACCTTATTGCCCTGATGTTTTTTGGGCATAATCATGATCGGGAACATGATATTAGTAACCACTCCTTTTTCATATTACCCATACCTTGTTATCGAGGAAAAATTTGGGTTTAACAAGAGTACCAAAAATTGTTTGGACAGATAAGCTTTAAAGGATGGATGATTGATGATAATTCTTGGCGGAGGGATTACTGTTCCTTGGTCATTTTGGTTCTTTCAATGGGCTGGCACCAACTTTTTGGATTTATGCTTGGGGCACTCGTTGGCTGTATTTTCGCTTTTCATGAACTTTTTACAGTTAAACTTATAGTACCCCTTTTTAATAAACAGACTCCCTTAGCAGAAGTAGTTTAAAAAAGTAATTGAAGCATATGCAAAAAATGTGGGCTTTGAGCTAAAAAATTATCTTTGTCATAGGACGGATCAAAACGATCTTACAAGGCAATGCCTATTTTTTTCGGCGTTTCGGTAAAGAAAAAAGAAATAACCTTATTACGACACCTTATCAATGATCTTGAAGAGGCATGAAAATTGTAGCGTTACTGGCCCATGAAGTTGGACATTATAAAAGGAACACATTATCTTTAATTTATCTGCCTCCATTTTACAACTGGCCTTAACCCTATTTATTTTATCAATATTCATAAACACCCCAGAGGTATCTTGGCCATAGGCGTTCAAGCAAGTTTTCATGCCGCGCTTATCTGGTTTTGATACTTTTACAGTCCTATAATTTTCTTGAAATTAACTGCTTGATAATGAACGTTATGTCTAGAATAATTTGAGTATCAGGCAGATTGATTATGCCCAAAAACACTTTTGCCTCCAAACTCTTGATCACCTCATTTAAAAAATTTATTCAAAATTGTCTAAGCAACCTCACTCCCCCATCCGGCCTTATGTTTTTATGCCACTATTCACCAACCCCAACCCTAATGTCCAGAATTTCAAAATTTAAAAGGCCATAATTTTTGTTGCCTGACTAGTATAGTTTGTGCTATTTTTAATTTATGATGACCGAAGCAGCATAGAGAAAGAAAAACAAGGAAGATTGCCAAGCATTTACAAGGAATTGCTCCGCATAAAGCTATCAGGAAATCTACCGATGAGGATTAGAAAATTGATTACGGCTCCGGGCCTTTGATATTGCCGTAGGATGCACATAAAAATCAAAGAAGAAAATCAGGAGAAGCCTACATTTTTCACCCTATAAGCAGTGGCTAAAAATAATAAGCTTCCGAAATAGGTTTGGATGCGGTCCATTGCCTCCGCACTATTTACACGATGTTGTGAGGGGACACCGGAGTATACTTTGGCGAATAGAACGTATGTCGGGAAAACCGTTAGCACGTTCGGGATGGGACTCACTAAAATTGCCACCTTAAAAAAGGATATGAAATATCCCAACAGGCGGGAGAATTTTAGAAAGATGCTTTTACGTTAAAATGATGAGTCCGGGTCATTATTTATAAAAATTGCGACAGGTATTCACAACATTTGTCACTATGGTTCCATGCCAGAGCATAAAAAAAACAAGTGAAAGATAGGCATCGGAAACCTTGTACATATATGCTCCATTGGCGCATAGAATAGGTCTGTACAACATAAAGACAGAACTTGGAAGGACCTTAGCCTTAATATACGGGAACTGGGGATGTCTACGAAGATATTTTTGGGTTAAATTGAAGAATCCAAGGAAAGACCAACAGTCCTATATTGATGGCTTTTTCGGGAGTATCAGCGAATCTTTGGATAAAGAGCAGTTAGTTATTTATAAAAGGACGGATGAAATCCAATATCTCTATCCGCCGAAAATGAAGGTTCAGAATGTGGCCTTTTTGATGAGGATTTATGACAAAAATTTGCCATAAGATCATTTACCAAGTCTGACCGGCAGAACGAAAAAGTTATATAGCCTGGAAAAATTTATTTCCATCGTTACTGACCACTTCACTCCCAACCCTTGTTCGGTACGTGATTTGGATTTCCTTCTCCAAAATCTACCGGATATGAGGCCCTACACCATAACGTAATGGGACCAAAGGCAAATGGGTCAGAAGTAACAGATAAGAAAGTGAAAAGGATGCACGAGATTGCCGGAAAAAAGGCTATGCGGCCCATTTTTAAATACAAACACGGCAATTTCAAAAAGAAACAAGGAATTGAGAATGGCTTAACCAAATTACAGAAGCATTGGAAAAATGCCCATACGAACGCAGTTGATTTTGTAGAAGAATTTTAAAAGCTTAACCTTATATTCCAGGAGATTTTTGATTTTACACCTAAAGGCAGAAATTAAAATCCCTCCCAAAAAGGGCGGCTACACCTTTGGATTTCGCCTTTAATATACATTACGGAAGTGGGCATGCACACCAGAGGAGCCAAGGTGAATGGTAATTTAGCCCATGAACACTCACCCTAAACAGTAGGGAGACCAGTAGATTTATTAACCTCAGACACCGCCAGCCCCAGCCAAAGCTGGTTAGATTACGCCACTACAGCAAGGGGCCAGGGCCAAGATAAAATCTTAACAATAAGGGAAGAAAGAAGTCCACGCATATGGACCGGTAAGGAAATCTTTAGACGCAAACTTAAAATCACAAAAAATTTACCCTTAACGAGGATACATAAACAAAATTGTTCCATATTCTAAAATCCAAACCAGTTTTGGACTTGTTCTATAGAGTGGCATAGGAGTATTGACCATCAGATGTTTAAAGGATTTTTGCGGCATCTTATTTAGTAATGGCTTTATTAGTTTCTTTAAAGAATAGAATAAGGAGAAACCCAGTTCCTGAAGATATTCATAGAGAGGAAATAACAATACTAATTTGATACCGCTTGTTTTTTTGGCAAGGAAAGAGGATAAGCTGGGAAATATAAAATATTCCCAATTGCTTGCAATCCCATCCCTGGAGAAACGAAGTTTTTGGATTCGTTAGTTGTAAATGATGGAATTAAGGTACACAAGAAAAAACGTGTCCCCAATGCCATATCTCTCCAGTCCAACTACGGCCTAATTAGGATTATCTGCCAATGACTCGATGCTTCCCAAGAGGAATTTACAGTTAAGAAAATAATGCTGACAGTATAGACAAAACTAGTGTGATCAGGTGAAATTACAGAAGTAATCTCTGGCAATTTACATGCTAAATATAGCGGAATATTAATTTCGGTTACCTGGGACGGAGGCACCTTTTCCGGAAAAATTACACTTTGTTGTAAAAAATAATGCTATCCTTAAAAAAGTTATAGATAATCTAAAGGTATTAACGGTTTATCTTATTAAAGTGTCCAGGAATTTAAATTTTAACTGTACATTTTGTACCCTTAAAGGCTGGGTAAATGCTTAATGGCCGAAAATAAGAACAAGAAATAGTTACAAAAATGTCTTCACCACTTTTCTAGAAGGAAAATGGGCACAGAAAACACCTGAAGCGCTACGCAATTTTACAGGAAAATATACGATAGTGAGAACATTTTTGATATAGAATCACTTTATAATCACTATGAAAAACAAAAATATTCGGTGTTAGCAGGGCTACACTTTACAATTACTTTTATTGAGCTTCTATTGAATGCAATTATTAGAAAAAACACCAGTTTGGAAAAAAACCAGGCCCAATACGAAAAAAATCCCTATTCTTGACAGACAGCACGATCATTGTATCCTAACGGATGCTGGTGAAGTCATGGGAATTTTGCGGACCCCGAATCCAAAGTATTAAAAAGACTAATTGAGAAGTTTTCAAAATTAAGATCGAATACTCACTCACTCTATTTTACGGGACCAAAAAATCAAGGAAGAGAACAGCGAATAATTAATCCAATTACATATAGATGGCAGTAGACTTACTACTGGACTTCCAAGGGGAGATGAAGGAAAAGGGAAAATAGTTGATGTTTTTAAACAAAAAAAACTATGGACATTATAGCACTTTCCAAGGCGGACCCAATGCTGGCCCACACTCTGGAATTTGAGGTATAAAACATTTTTGCACACTATTCCCTCTTGAATTTTTCACAAAGACTGCGGTCAACATTTGTTCGCGAACGTGTGGTAATAGACCCCGTTATCTATTTAAAAAAAAGAGCTCGATAACCCTTAAGAAATTCTAATTTAGATTATTAAGTCTATATTATTTATTCTTCTAGAAAGGCCCATTTAATTTTTGACACTACCCACCGCCTATTGGATGCAGCCGTCTGAAAACTGCCAAAAGGCAAGGCCAAAATTGGATCTACCCTCAAGGAGTATTGGTCCAACAATAATGGGACGAAAACGGGAAGAAACGGAATGCAGGGTTGGGGATTTGGAATTCTCGGACTGGAAAGAAAATAACAGTCATGGCCAAAACAAACATGAGGCTATGATCAACTTTTTACAATGTAGAGAATCAATATGGACCTAAAGGAATTGGAGCCGATTTCTTTTATGGCTGTTGAAGAATTAAAAAAAATTGACCTTCATAAGATAGTGAAGGAGTACATTTTTTAATGCACAAAAAGGGAAGCAAAAAAAATATTGGCGGAAGGTGCACAAGGATCTTTGTTGACATCGATTTTGAACTTCCATTTGTAAACCTCATTCCAAACACTACAGCGGCAGGTGCCTGTACTGGATTGGGCTGGGCACCAAATAAATTGGCAAACGTCATAGGTATTTCAAGGCTTACACTACCTGTGTAGGTAGTGGACGTTCCCTACAGAAGCTTTTTGATTGAGGACGGTGCCACCATGGGCCCACTGCGTGTCCGTAAACGAATTGGCGCAACCAAGGAAGACCCCGGACGTTGCGGATGCGTTAGACTTAATTGCCCTTAAATATCTGTTTTGAGATTAATGGAGTAACGAATTAATGATGTGAAAAGCAGATGTACTTAAGCGGGTTTAAAAACCCTAAAAGTGTTGTACT
>Ga0163217_1085762_pt1 | contig 11060 bp, 16 predicted proteins | sample SynspAceP_FD_185933 | JGI IMG/M metagenome (GOLD analysis project Ga0163217, IMG submission 185933) | Saline lake microbial communities from Ace Lake in Antarctica - Synechococcus sp. Ace-P (PacBio error correction) | ecosystem: Environmental > Aquatic > Non-marine Saline and Alkaline > Saline ... | reverse complement strand
ATGCAAGGGCGTGCGACATTGCCAGCAAACGTCGGCCGCCGATCGTGGGCAGCCGCTCAGGCCGCAGTCAGTTATTGCGGTGATGCGCACACGGCTTGCTACGGGCTATCTCGTTGAGATCATCCATGATGATGGCAGCAAACTCTCTACGGCACAACAGCCGGTGACGGTCCATAAGTTCGGCCAAGACGGTGCTCAGGGCACCAAGATCGCGGCGAATGGCGTACGGGCTCGCAGCACGGGCCCCACTTCATTTCGGATTCACCCTGCCGGTCGCGTGGCGGCAATCCACTTCAGTTTCTTCTGGCAGAGCCGTGAACAGAAGCTGGTGGAACTCGGCGATCGTCTAAACTCCAGAGGTTAAGGTCCCGGTAGCTCAGTTGGTTAGAGCGTGGGATTCATAAACCCAAGGTCGAGTGTTCAAGTCACTCTCGAGCCATTGATTCTTCACTCCATTGGATGGAATTGTGATGGTTTATTTCAATCTATCCGATGTCACTGTTTGATTGGTTGACGAAGTTTTTTTATTTGCCTCAGTTAATGGCCCAAAATTGAAAGGGCCTAACTTAATCGATGTAAGTAAGGACAACTCAAAATCACCTTTTCTTGCCAGGTCCTTGTCGGTCAGACCTGTTGTCAGGACTTAATCCGTTGGGCAGCTCGGCGGGCAGTGTCGGAATTTCTTCAAGGTGCCCTTAATTGGGAATTCCTGAAAACAAAAAGCAAGGCACTCACGCAAAATTGCAAGGCTTCGCGAACAGCCAGCGACTCGATGCTGCCTATCCGCAAGCAGCAAATCGGTTGCGATTGCCTCTCGAGAGGAGTGTAGCCCTCTGAGTTCTCTCCTGGAGCTGAAAGACCCAATAACCAACCCAGATAAAGACAAAAAAGAGGCGCAGCAGCCTCAGCATTCTCGGAGCACATCACGATGAGGCATCGAGATCGTGGGTCTCGGACCTGCTTGAGTTTGGCCATGATCTGATCCAATGAATACTTACGCTTCAGCATCCAAGGACCCTCTACCTCATTGCGTCGGCGCTGATCAGCATTGAGTTGTGTCTTGGGGCAGCATTCAGCTCATGGGTTCTTTGGGACGCCCCAAAGGCTTGCCTGAGAGCGGATTTCCCACCGTTTCTTCATTGCAGGTTGTCTATTTTCTCGCATTGATTGTAAGATTACGATTCAGCGCCAGATCCGCTCTGGGTAGGCAACCATTGTCTTTCTTATAATTTTTCTGCCATGGCAAGGAGATCTCCACCTTTCGTTTGTATGCATCCCACATGATTGCGATGAGAAATGGAACCATTCTCCACAGTGATGCTGATTTTGGCACCAAAACCTCCACAGGCTGCCCTTGCTTTTCCTCCGAACGATCGGCCTCACTGTTTCTGACCAGGTTGCACTAGCCGCATGGGGAATGCTTTCTGGTATTTGCTTTCGAGAAGGATGGCTTGCTGCAGTGGCAGTTCACTGCAAGGCCAGAAGCTTCTTGCCACCAGTGTGCTTGAGGGCAGAAAGGCTTGCCCCAACAGCGATTCAAACCGCGTCGACATCGACTTCAAGATTGCGCTGCAGTAGCTGAGCTGCTTCCTCACGCAGCCTGATTTTGCGCAGCCTGCTTTTCTTTGCTTGGCGATCGTGAGGAGGCTGAAACGAGCTTTTTCGCGGTTGTAGTGGGGCGGATGGCGCGTCAACCTTTGGACTGATGGGCAAAGATCACGATAATCTATTTCAGTGCCATTCCTCGCCTCGTTGCAAGCAGCTTCAAACGGTAGGGTAGGTGATGTTCTGCAGGGCTGCAAGGAGCATCAATGCTGATCGTTCCCAGTTCTCTGCCTTGCTGGCAGTCAGCTGGCTGATCAGTCGAATCAAAGGTGTGAGAGCTGCGCAGCCACCGTCTCCATCTTTGATGAATCCGGCTCATCGCTGTCTCAAACTCTGGCAGCTACAGCTTCAACCAGATCTCTTTGCCTCGCTGCCACAAATAGCTCAATAATCTTGCGCAAGATTACTTTATCTGATAGTCGCTTACGGAAATGAACCAATCATCGGATGGATCAAAAGGGGCTTTGCATTGAGATAGCCAGAAGAAGCCAAGAAAATACTGCATGTATGGGATTTTCCTGGATCTGCGACAGTTCTCCATCAATGCACTCAGACCAAGCCGCTGCTTTGAATTGTAAGAGCGCCAAGCTAGGCCGTACTGATTTGGCAGGAGCTCCGATCGTGGCGCTGAACTGTGCGTTTGCCGTTAGGACGATTCAAAGCTCTTCCCACGTATCAACTGAAGCAAGAACCACCAGCGGTTATCTGGATCCAGTGTTGCCGCCAAAAAAGGAAGGTGGAACTCCTCGATGGGAGAGCTGGCCTCATGATGTTTCCGTACATTCGTGGCCGTTTACACGAATGTAGCGAGCAAGGATTGCTCGGTCATGGCCAGTTTAGCGCCTTTTGATTGCCTCAACAAGCTGCAGGGGCAGGGTTTTGGCTTTTTAGAAGCCCTAATTGTTTCTGGCTTGTTAAATTTAGCTAATAACAAAAATAGGCTAATCGATTAATCCGTATCTTAAAAAGTTCTGATTGATCAAACTATATGTTGCCTGAGTAGAAAACGACCTGGCAACGTTGTTTTTTATTGGAAATCTTACCTTCGGGCTTCGTTAAGCCTTTACGCTTTTTGGAGTTGCAACTTCTGTTGAATTACCATTTCTGTCAGCCAAGACTTCATGCTTGGATTGTTGGTCATGTTCAGTCAGGCTCCAATTAGTAGAAGCTGCTGGCAGTCGCTTCATGTCGCTTGGCAACTTGTTCTGCTCGCGATGCCTGGATCGTGCTTCAACAGTTCAACGCATTGGCGATTCGCATTGAGCCGATCGCGAAAGCTCCTGGATGAAACCGTTGGCGTTCCAGCCTCAGCGGAGGCGTCGCTTGAAGGATTCCGACTTGGCTGGATGGGAGCCGTAGCCACTGGAGCGGCCGCGAACGGCTGTAACCCATGGGTTGGGTCGCATATCAATCGGCGCCCAGTGCAAGCTTCCTCGGGTTACCACCAGCCCTGCCGGTCTCCTTCCGCCTGCTGGCGCGGGGGGGGAGGGCCTGAGCTCACGCGGGAGTTGGTTTGAGGAGCCGAAAATGACAGTCGGTGTTGAACTGTGCGCAGAATCGCCGGATTTCCCAGGACATGAGCTGCTTGCTTTTTAGAATTTCTCCCTACCTTACCCGCCCAAGCATCAAGTTTTCGTGATAAATTGAAACACGGCAGGTGTCGTTGTCAGGGCTCCAAATCCTTCAGGCTGAAGACTTGCCTTCCCTGGCCATTCCCTTTCTTCCTCCACACCCCTATGACCGTCAACGCTTTCGCTGCGCGTTTGGTCACAGGCCAGGGTTTCACCGCGAACACGGGGTGTTGACAGGAATTCAAAGATGTGTCATTGGCTGGATTTACCGCGGCCAGTACGTTGGTGCTGTTTTTCTACCCGCTTGATTTTACGTTTGTTTGTCAACGGAAATCACGGCGTTCAGTGATCGATTACAGCGAGTTCAGCAACTTGAAAACGCGAGGTCTCGGATGTTTTCAGTGACAGTTCAGTTCAGCACCTGGCCTGGATACCAGACCGGACCGCAGCCAGGCGGGCTGGGTGATATTGCTACCACTGGGTCGGCGATTCAGAAAACAATCGCCAGTTCCCTACAACGTTCTCGACAGAGGACGCCGGTGGGCTGCTTGCGCGTCTGTTCATCATCCGATCCGATGGATCGTCCAGCACGGCCACCATCAACAATCTTCTCATGTTCGGTCGCAACCGTCGATGAACTCTGCGGTGCTGAGGCCTCAATACGTTGCGGGCTCACTCCGGTGAGGTCTGCCCCGCCAACTGGACCCCGGGCGAACTGACCATTTGAAAGCCCGATCCCGCGGCAGCAAGGATGTTCTTCGCCGCCATCAGTTGAGCGGGCCCCACCGGGTGGCCCTATTCCGAGCAGGGCTCGCTTAGCCAGCGGCCGCTGTACCCGTCGATCCCGCCGCAGCAGGGATCACCAGGCTCGCTCCGGATGGGGCATCAAACCCAGAACGTTGCCCGCCGGGTTGCAGGAGGCACGCAGACATTGCCGATCGGAGCCATTGGATTGCGCTTGGTTAGGCGCAGCACACCTGTCCCTTTTCTCTTCCAGCTCTTGGCCCAGGCTTTCCTTGCCTACCAGTGTTAGCGCCCTTCGCCATGGGCGATCGGTAAATGGATCGTCTCCCCGGCGGCATAGCCCTGCAGCCAGCGGCAGGTCCGGGTTGGGACATGAGCGTTCGCGGGCTCACAGGAGAAACGTGCAGGGCGCCTGTTGCGAGTCAGGGCCCCGGTAGCAGGGCCAAGCTCGGATCAGCACCTGCGAGGAAGCCGTTGCAGAGCCCCAGCACCGGCCCACCCCTGGCGGCAAAGGCCACCACTTCCTGGAGCAGGGGGCGCGAAAAGCGGGCAATGGCGCCACAGCGGCAGATAATCGCGTAGCTGAATCCACCGGACAAGACCCACAGACCTCCAATCGCTGAGAATCCGCTGTTCATTGACACAGAAAGCGGAGTTGGAATTCCCAGGCATTCCTTCCGGGCGGCCCACATGCACGTCTCGGTAGCAGTTGGAGCCAGGGAAAAACGGCATTACCAATGGTCACGCCGCCGCCCCCCGCCTCGGGCGGACTGCAGTTTCAGGACCAGTCCTCGATCACAGGGTTGGCCAGCACCGTTCGCTCAGCAGGTTCCAGTTGGGGAAGCGGGCCGAGCTTGGCGTTCCGATCGCCTCTTATCTCGATCTCCACTGCCTTGCCGATCTCCGCAGGCCGACCACCCCTCAACGCCCAGCCTGGCGCGGCGCGCGGGTGGCCTCGCCGGGACTGGATCGAGAACGGGGCCTCAGGCTTGACCAGAAACGGGCTTGAAAGCGGCACTGGGCAGCTCAGGAGATTAGAATTAAACATTGCACATGCACGCTCTAGGCAGCTCCTGGCGTGATCAGGTTGAAACTGCTGGAAGCGGGGATGCTGTGATGCTGAGACAACGGGACTGGCCTTCAACGGTCGCCCGCTCTGGAGCGAGTTCGCGGCCTCTGGGCTTGGCCATCGGCATCGGGCGGCCTTGGCCATGCTTCTGCTCTCGGCAGCACCTCGCGATCAACAACGGCTTTCAGGTTGCGCTGTCGCACGATCAGGGTCCTTGGCAGGCCTGTTTTGATTCGGATCGAGGCGGTCGGCGAGCGCTGGAGCTCGAACTACCTGATGACAGCTTCGATTTCCGCCATGACGGCAGCGGGCATTTGTCGAGATGTTCGCGGGCCGGTTGCTGGGTCAGTGGAGGCCAGTCACCAGCAATGGAGCCCGGAGGCATTGGCGCTCTTGGCTGGAACCGGACTTTGTGCCCTGGAGTCAGTTTCCGCTCGATTGAGACGCTCCAGAGAACCTCAGCTGTTCTTGGCGCCGCAAAGCAAGGGCAGTTTTTCCAGGAGCAGCTCGATCGAGCTGGCAGCCCAAGGGCAACCAGCTCAAGCCCGGCAGCTTCATCGTGCGCAGGGCTGTTTGCCGGCCGGGACCCCCGGCCTGCAGGATGCGGCCTCATCCAACACTCCAGCGAGCCCCACCGCCTGGGAATTCTGCAGGGGGCGGACCTTGCCAGGCTGTAGCAACGAAGCCTTTGAGGCGAGAATGGCCTGGCGCTCGATCTGATCGCGCAGGATCGCCTCCAGCCTTGGCGATTGAAAAACGGCCTTACCAAGCCGGGATTCGGCCACCGAGGTTGCATCGGCACCGTGGCTGTTGAGTCGTGATCGGTGCTCGTGGTCGTGAGGATCGGAGTCATGGTCTGAATGCGTGGACATCGCCGCATGAACGCCCGACGGCTCCACAGATCGGACACGGAGAGACCCAGCAACAAACCCTCTGGTGCGATCCGACCCTGCTCACGGCAGCACCTTGGGTGCCGGACGGGCTCGCCTGGCGATGCGTTCGCGCACGCGCGCCAGTTGAGCTGGGGCTCGAAGGCGTCGAGCCCGACTGACCAGCACCAGATCGGCCGCTTTCGAGTTTGCTCGTCGAAGAGATCCTTAGGTCGCTGAAGTGTCAAGGCTGCGGGTCAGCGGTCCGTTGTCGCTCGATGGCGGCGGGATTCGCCAACCACGCTGCCCAGGGCCAGGGCTTCGCCATCCACCACGCACACACATTTCAACCCAGGGTGCGGAGGCGGATCTCCGGCCCAGGAGACAGGGCCTGGACCAGGGGGCTCAGGCAGGGCAAGACCAGCTAGGTTCTTCTCAACCACGATCCCGTCAAGGCGGTCGGCCCGAAGCGAGCAGGGTTCTGCAATCGTCCGGCAGAAGTCGTCTTTGAACGGCTGCAACAGAGGCAAACACGTTGGCGAGCTCCACCAGCCGCTCTGCGGCCTCATTCTTCTGGGCAAGAAAGCCGGCAGACTGCGGCATCAGCGGCTCCATCTTCAATTGCCACTTCACCGAATTCGTTGACCGATCACTGCCAGGCGGCCCAGCCGCTGTTCAGCAGCAGATGGCGCATTCAACGTGGTCTTGCCTGCTCAGAAAGGGCCTGTCCACCACGGTGTGACCGGCAGGCACGCCGCTGGGTTGATGCTGCGTGTCATACTCAGGACCCTGGCTTGTTAATGGATCATTAGCTGGCGTGTTGTGCCGGCAGAGGTCGCGAAGGACCGAAAGCACATGTCATGGGATTGCGTCCGGTCCGCGCCGGGATTGAGGGAGACCAAACGGTGGCTGACTCCCCAGCGGGAACAGGGCAGAAATCTTATCGGCAACCCAGGGCTTTCAGCCGTGGCGGCGCGGTGCTCGCATTCACTCCCGCGCTCTAGGCGCAGAGGGGCACTACGCTGCTGGGAGAGATCAGCACCGCATACACTGAAATCTTGCGCCCTCAATCTGCAGGCATTGGTGAAAGCGGCTCTGCTCAACATTCGCGTAGACGCAGCAAGGTGCGCGCAGAATCGGCGCCATCGAAGCGTGATTGGCAAAAGCCACCACATCCTGAGATTGGCGACCGCTCAGCGGTCGCTTGTCCCTCAAGTCGCTGGAACTTGAACACAGCTCCCGCGAGATCGGCTTCGCCCAGATCAAAAGCCCGCATTTCGGACCTGAGAATTCCTGCTGCTTGAGATCAACGCACGTGCATAGTGGCTCGAGATCTGCAAGGGGAGCTGTTGACCGCAGCAGCTCCGGCGCCGTGATCGCCCAGGCCGGCGGCGCACCCGGTCAAGGCGAGGCCGGCTGCAGCCCAGGCGATCAGCAGCAGTATAGCCAAGCTCGATCCCGCGTTGATAGATCCCGTGTTGAGAAGTGGGAACAAAGGCGCAGGACCTAAAGCTTGTGCCTTCAAGCATATGCCAGGCAAGGCCAAAGACGCGTTTCTGCATGAGCATGTCCACTGCGGGGGTGGTCGTTGCACCCCATCCCCTGATCACCCACTGGCTTACGTGCTGCGCGATGAAGCCACCCCACCGGCCCCTGTTCGCCAGTGCGCATGGGCCGAATGGGCGCTGGCTCACCTACGAGGCCGCTCAGGGATTGGTTGCCCACCGTCCTGTCACAGTGCGACTCCCCTGGCCCGCTGCGAGGAACCGTGCGTGGATGGAACATCCTCTGCTGCGGGTTTACCGATCCTGCGGCAGGTTCTGGGCCTCTGGCAAGGAGCCCAGACAGTGCTCCCAGCGCCGGGTGGCCCAGTGGGTCTGGTTTTGCGCGATGAGGTCAGCTCGGCATCGCCGTGCTACCTCGACACACTAGCCCTTCCAGCATTGGCCCCAGGTGGGCGTGGCTGTTGTTCGACCCGATTGTGGCCACGGACGGGCAGCCTTGATCGGTGCTGGAAAAGCTAAGAAGCCTCGGATGTGGGCGGCGATCGTTCTGCGGGTGATCACGGGCGATTGGACCAGCCCCGGCCTCAAGGACCTCTGGGGGAGCGTTTTCCCAGGCTCCAACCATCTACAGCGCCTGCATCGACGCCGAGCTCGACGACGCCTTTCGATCGTGACCGGGCCTGGGCGAATGCCGGCGACCGCCTCTTCGAGTTCCGCAGCAGCCCCCAGATTTAAGATCCAGGCCCTTGCCTGTAGGACTCCTATGGCACCGTTGCCGCCGCCGGAAGCCTTCATGCGGGGAGCCGGCGTCGCTGGTGACTCGGAGGGGCGGCCAGACCTTGCGCGAGATCGTTGAGGGTACCGGGTGACAAATCGATCTCGCACGTTGCCCTGTGTTTCGGGGCGATCGCCCATCGGCGACGAGACCGCGATCGAGGGCCTTGCTGCCGCCGAAGATCCGCTCAGCACGGCGGCTTGGCCTGCGGGCGGATGGGGGTTGGGCGTTTGAGGACCGAATCGTGGCGGGGCAACCGTGCGGTGTGCGAGGGTGTTGGCCTTCGATGGCCTGCAGGAAGGCGGAGGTCCTCGTGCCTCGATTGCGGTAAACTCCGGCACGACGAATGCGACTGCATGCTGGGGGCCTGCTGGCGGGCCGCGTTGGCCGCCACTGTCGTGCTCGAGCGGCGATCGCTCGCTGCGGCGCCGGCCGATGCGACGGAGATGTGCCAGCCGCTGGCGCTGATGGGGGGCTTCGAATTTACGTGGCCGCTGCGCACGGCAACCTGGGCCCCCCTTGGCCATTTGAGGGGCAAGACTGCATGGGGCTGTGATCGGCACGCGATCGCCTCGGCCCAGTGAAGTCGGGATCCTGCTGGCGGGCCCGACCGCCAGGGGGAAACACCACCGTGGATCGAGCCAGGCCCGCTCCGCGGACCACAGCGAGCGGGATTGTTGCAGGCTCGGTTGACCGACATCTCGCCATCGCGGCGACTCCGGGTCGTCATGTCACGGTCCATCCACGGCGCCAGCTCCATGCGCCGCCCGGTGGTGGTGCCCGGCGACCATCAGTCGGCCGGCCTTATGGTTCTGGTGGCCGCCGCCGATCAGCCCCGGGCCGAGTCACGCTGGAGAACGTTCGGCTCTAACCGACGCGGACCGGATCCTTGACGTGCTTGGCAGATGGGTGCCTCGACTCGAGCGCTTCAACCTGCGCGAGGTGGCCGGTGACCGGTCGGCGATTGAGGGGGCGCGCCCAGGGCCCTGCGCCACCTTCACGATCGCTGGCGATCTGATTCCCGTCTGCGTGATGAGAATTCCGGTGTGGCAGGTGGCGGGCCTGTTGCGCCGAGGGCATCAGCCGTGTCTCGGTGATGCGGCGAATTGGCAGGATCAGGGAAACCGATCGGCTGGCGGTAGCATGGCCCGCAGCTCCTGGCAATTGGGGTTTGCTCGCCTTGAGGAAACCCCTGACGCTGACGATCGAGGGCGGTCAAGGTCTGGGTGGCGCCGAGGAGTTGACAGTTGAAGAGGCGACACCGGGTGGCGATGAGCCTTGGCGGTGGCGGCTCAGATTGCCGTGGGTCCACCCTGCTGCAGGGAAGCGAAAGCGGCGGCGGAATGTCCTACCCGGGCTTCTGGGACGATCTGGCTTTCGGCTGGCAGCCTGATCCGACTGGCGCCAGGCCGGGAGGCGGTGGGCGAGGGCCGGTAGATTCCGCCCAGATTTCCCAGCTTTCCATGCTGCGCCGTTGGCTGTTACTGGCGCCGAGGGCACCCGGAATGAAGAAGTGATCGGACCGAAGGTGCATGCAGGAGCTGGCCGGGGTCAAGCTGCTGGAGCGGGTTCTCGGCTGCTTTGCGGAGCCTTCCGCCCGATAGCCGCCTGCGTGATCTGGGCATCAGGCCGAGCGGTGTGGGAGGCGTCCCTGGCTGGATACCCCGCCTCGAATTTGTTGCCGCAAAACAAGACCCCAAAAAACGAGCACAGAGAGCCAAACAGCAGTCCAGCAAAACTGCTCGACCACTCAGGCGGTTTCAGTGGCGAACTGTTGTGCTCAATGGCGATGTGACCCCTGCTCAGGCCTTCCACCCTCGAAAGCCCTGCTTGAGCAGCACCGCAGGGCAACGGGGCGGCCGTCACCCTGCTGCCACGGCTCGCCTCGACGACCCACGGGCTACGGCCGGGTGTTCGCGACGGCGAGGGCTTGTCAGCGCGATCGTCGAACATCGCGGACTGGCAACGAGTCGCAACGCACCAAATGACCTGTCAACGCGGCATCTACTGTTCACTGGAGCGAATTGGCGGCGTACTTCCCGATCTTGAGGCCAACAACGGACCAAGGCGAGGTCTATCTTACCGATACACGTTTTGCGCTGCTCGATCCAGCGGCACCTGGAGTGGCCGATCCGGGCGAGATCGCCGGGCAATCAACGACGGATTCAGCTGGCCCAGTTGTGAGGCGGTGCTGCCAGGGACGGCTGCGGCGCCACTGGATTGGCGAAGGGCGTGAGCTTTTGCCGTCCGGCCAGCTGCAGCCCATCAGCGATTGGCCTGTCGCTCTTTGGGGTGACGTGTTGGTTGAACGCCGGAGACCCCACCTTGCGTGGCGATTGCCAAAATCGGAGCCGGTTCCCGACTGGGGCCCAGGCAAGGCCTGTGGAGAACGTCCGACTCAGGGGGACGGGTTGAGTGCTCTATTCGGTAGCTGCGCGGACGCTGTTGAGTGGGCCGATGCTGTAGTGATGCGGCCCCTATTGCCAGCTGCGCCCTGGCGCGGACAACTGGGAGCCGGACTTGGGCCGGGTGGGCCCAATTCGTTTGGAGATCAAACAGAAGCCACTGGCAGCGGGCTTGCAAGGTGAACAACCTCAGCTACATCGGTTGATACCGAGCCTCGGAAAGCGGAGTCCAATTTTGTGGGGGCCGTGCACGATTCCCGCCAAAACTAACGGACGCGTGCGCAAAGCCACCGCACAGTTGAGTTCGGCGCGGGCAGCAAGACAGGGCAAAAATTTTCTGCTGTGGCTGGTCGCCCGCCGAATCAAGCTTGGGATCGGAAGGTGGGACGGTTTGGGAGGCAGGGGCCTCCCACCTCAACCCCGCGACGTAACCGGATTTTGGGGGCCCTGAGCGCTCAAGGGCACGCACCCACAGCGGGATCCAAGCCGGACTTGGGGGAATTTCCCTCTGGGTGGT
>Ga0163217_1015972_pt1 | contig 11061 bp, 7 predicted proteins | sample SynspAceP_FD_185933 | JGI IMG/M metagenome (GOLD analysis project Ga0163217, IMG submission 185933) | Saline lake microbial communities from Ace Lake in Antarctica - Synechococcus sp. Ace-P (PacBio error correction) | ecosystem: Environmental > Aquatic > Non-marine Saline and Alkaline > Saline ... | reverse complement strand
TCAAAGATTCTTCAGGTTTCTACAAAAAAGGCTATGGAATCTCGAATATCGGAAGTCATAGAGAAGAATTGGGCTCAAAAAAACACATGATAACTCTTGATTCTGTTACCTTGACAAAAAACCATCTCCTAGAAAAACTTGATTATCTGTCTTCTATATTTATCGGATTTCTAGTGGCTAGCCAGCCTCAAAAGAAAGCTACTCCTGATGACCCTACCGATGAAAGGTCGCCATGGCTTTATGGCTATGCATAAATTGACGAAGTTCAATTCAATCGCGTTACACCTGGGAATGTTCAGGTGGATTTCTTGTGCGACTGTTTCACGCGGTGACTGCAAATGGAATATAAAAGAGCGAACCGTTGACTATGCGACTCCCAGCAGTACTGAAGCTACACCTACTCATTGGATCTTCCAGTTGATCAACTACCAGAAGCTGACAAAGGATTTATTCAAATGATAAGTATTGGTTAATGATGCCATTCCAATGGCTTGGCGATTCTGGGCTACACTTGACGAGAAGAGGCAAACATCCCTTCTCCAATCCAGGAACTGATGCCACAAAGTTGACGATTGTCTACAATGCTCAGCAGTGGCTTATACGCTCTGGGTGATGCCATATGACTTGGTTATTTGGATGAAACAATATGATTTTGGTGAATGCCGACTTTTCAGAAGAGGAAATGGCCCCGATGGAAGAACTTTCCACTTGGGAAAAATGCACATTATCAATTGGTCCGATTATATTAACTAGCGACTGATCATGCGTCCTTCGCACCAGCGTCAGAAATTCATCTTGGCTGTTACCAATATTTCCGGTGAATTAATCGAGGGCGTTAAAAGCCAAGGAGAAAATTCAAACGAAGGTTGTGCAACCTCGCGCGTTTTTTTATTCTTTAACTAAAGAAAATTAAAAATATGCCCAAATCTCCCCCTTGTCCTCCACGAGCCATTTGCCTCCTTCAATCGAGTCGATTCTCCTTGTAATGCGGCACTGCGTTGCATTATTAATTCCATTTTCCCTTTTCGCTTCCGGCAAGGAAAAAACCTTATCTACCGTCGCGGAAAGTCAGGAATTTTATTTATGCGCCCAAGTTCCCTGAACGCCCCTTTCCCGGAATTTACCTGGATACACTGAAGTCAGGTTCAAAAGATCAATAAATCGTCACGGGTATTGTGGGCGGAAACTATGTTGCTACGATTCACGTCATTAAAAAAGCAATGAGCTCAATGCAAATTTTCATCTCGCACACGAAGCCCACTTTTTACAATCATGCTGGATGAAACCGAATGGCTGGAAATTGATCCCAGTTACCAAATACAAGGAAGATTTATCTAGCGAAGATACGGGATTGCGGTTGCCGAAATCACGATTTGATGTTGTGCGATGCACTTTCAGTAGATGGAGTGCAGGCTGCGAGTAGTACAAAGAATGTATGCTGGGAAACTTATTACAACCCAAAAATCCTGTGTCCTGAATATTTCCAAAAATCTTTCTGCTGTCGTAATTTGCATCAATCATATCAAATCCACTAGATGCAAGTACCAGCACTTTCGATATATGTCGGTGATCTTGCGATCAAACAATTTCAAAGGTTTTACTAAACTTGCGGCTGGTGGCCATGGGCGGGAAGAAGGCAAATGGGAGACTGGCAATGCAAGGAAAAACCTGATGTGGATTATTGTCGGCGAGGATCACCTGAAATGGAAACTCCAGAATACGTACGAAAACGCAAATGAATGCGAGAACTTAGGCCTTAATTGTAATTGGTCATTCAAGCAAGTGAAAGAAGGCGGATCAGAATTTATGGCGAATGGCTTTCGTGAAAATCTCTACCGTGTCCAAATGATCACGATCCCATCTGGGAAATTCCCTTCAAATTTTCTTGAAAGGAACCAACTGCAAATAACTTCTAAAAGTTATTTGCGACTTAAGTTACAAGCTCCAGGACTTTCCCCTAACCATTCTCAAGAAATGAGAATACAGGCGCGCAAGTATTCACCCGGAACCCTCGGAATTCATAACTCAATACATTTTTGCCTATTTCCTCCGGAACTGAAATAGCCCCACATCGCTTGGATTTGATGCTGCCGGGTAAAAAAGCTCACTGGAGCTTTTGGCTCAGCCAACGGCTGGTAGCGCCCAAACTATTCCTCATATAAAATTCTGGCAGTAGTGGCGCCTCAAAATGATCTTTTAGGCAATGCTCCTATTTCTTCGGCTACTCAACCTCTGGCCGAAGACTTTACCAAATGTTGATGTTTCTTGTCTCTGTCCTCTGCTATTAAATTGATCGATATCTGAGTTCCACGCTTGTTTCCTGCAGACATATCATACTGGGACCATAGTATCTAGCATATGACCAGACGTAAAAAGAGGTATCCGTCTTTTAAATCCCCCAATCTCCCAGCGGGAGTCTTTCTTTTTGGGCAAGCTTGATCTGGTATCTCGACAAATGAACTAATAAATTTGTTGCACTTGATCCTCGCTTAGAAATTGTGTGACCTCAGCCCCAACCTTGGCGTTTGACTGCCAAGAATTGGAAGGAGTGAAAAAACCAGACTAGACATAGCTATCAGCGTGACCCAGCTAGCACCAACAGCCTTGTTTTTTCGCCGAGGGCGTTCTCTTCTGTTCATAGCTTAGAGATTTATTTTCTAAGTTCGGATACCAGCAAAACTCTTGCGTGCTCGAGCAGTTCAATGCCATTTATAGGTAAGAGTTGAGAGCGATTGACACATGAGAGAACCAAGCCATCCCGCTCCATCTGTCACAAATACATTTATTGCAATCATGCGAATTTGATTACATTCCCATTCAGAACCGGAGGTATTTGGATCTTTCCCCATTTCTGGCCAGTTCCCATTTCATGGATTTTCCATATCCCATTTCATGTTGTTGTCAAAGTTCCACAATATCTTTTTAGACCCGCTCGCTCCAGCATTTCCCTTATAGCGTCGATCGCATTTGGGGCATTTTAATTGCCAATTTTCATCTGCGAACACCCCATTCAGGCCATCCAATAGACAAGGTCGGTTGACCCCATTTATCCAAGCACTTCTTTAATTTGAGATTAGCACTTTATTTTCATATTGGGACAGACAGATGTCAGCAAAAACCCCAGTAAGAAGAATTCCCAAGGTCCGGGAATTCATTTGATTTTATCTTTGAAACCTCAATCTCCAATAATTCATTCCATAGTTGGCCACCTTGTTCCCCCATCCTGCGCGACTTCCTCCCGCCTTGAATAGCCAAAGGCCACCGCTTAGTCCGACCTGCCGCGTCCATCTCTTCAATTGCACAGGTATCTTCGCGAATGAAATTCCCGTTAGGTCTTCTCCCTTCATCAGTAGTTGCATCATCGAACCCATCCACCAAGCTGATTATCGCTCCCGGTATGTATGGTCCATCAGATTATGCCCCACAGCCACCTGAGTCATCCCTAATCCCTTTTGGAGAAATCTATTCGCAGGTAGAATTCAATTAAAATCTGGGTTTTGCTGCTCAGTGTTGAAGGCATTTTACAAAAAGATGATTCTTTGCTTGTAAACAATCTCTTCATTGGTCTCCAGCATCCTTAATGCATTCTTTACGCCAGAAGCTTTCCTTTTGCTCATCGTAAACCGATGGACTGTACGCATAGGAAAAAGGTCCGAAATAGTCAAATTACCCGTGCATTATGCTGCACGCGGCAAAGTCACTGCCCTATTACTTAGAAAAATAGGCCCTCCATATGGGCAACCTCGAATTCGCACGCCATTACCGCGAATTGACATTTACCACGACCATGAGCGCTCAGTCAAATGAGGCGACGCGGACCAATGATCATTATTTCTGCCATTATATTCCTTTCGAATTCGTTGGCTTTACATGCTTTTCCATCACAGTTCAAACTCCATCGGCGGCAAAGAAATAGGCATTCCGGAAGCTAGGAGGCTTAACAAGCTTCACCTGAGGATTCCTGCAAATTTCTCCACATAAGTTTATACCAAGATTCGATTGTCTTTTAGCGAAAGTGGCCATCCACTCCATGGCCCATCTTTGGCATTGCTTCAAAGTCCAAAATCTGACCAACGACCGATAAGTCTGCTTGCCCCAAAGATGCTGATCGACCACCGCGATCGTTGATGTGCACGGAACCCAAAGAAAAGGCTTGACCTCCTGATACTGTCATATCTAGTTAAACCATTTGTAGGGATTTCGATATCTTCATTGCGTGAAAATGTTCGTTAGGGCGCGCCTATACAACCAGTGCGCACTCCGATTGGATGCTTTCTTTTTGTTTCTGGACCCGTTCAAACCAACCTCGTAGCTCCATATCCCAAGATCGAGGTTCATCGTAGGATAATCTTTGACATTGCTCCACAATTCTGCCACCGTCTCTCAAGTACGAGCGTTTCAATCCCTTTTCACACAGTTCTTTCGCAGCCCAGCCTCCACTGATTCCAGATCCTGTATAGTTACAATTGCATCATAGGTTAGAAGCCTTGTTCTGGGCATCTGATATTTAAAAATTTTAGCCATTTACTGTAGGTTATTTTGAATTACAACACCCATAGGAATTCTGTCAAAAAATGATTTTTCAGGTTTTCTGTACAAAGAAGATTACTCCTCCCTTCCACTCCAATATATCCCCAGGCTGAACAACTTCTACGGGAGCTTTGCCAAATTCGCTTCCAAAGTGCATAAAGCGCATACAGCTTTTATGCCTTCCCAGTTTTAAGCGAGTAGAAGAGATTAGCTAAAGTAGTTCTTACCTTTTTCTGAAAGGTTCATTTCAGTGCGACATCTTTACTCGAGCCTTCGCCATTCTCATTACATCAAGATTTACAATAATCGGCACAGGGCTAGACGCGTTAATTTCATGGTCAGCCCTGAACCCTCTCTAAGGCACCACGGCTTCGATAATACGAGAAATCACATAAACAACTACCTGCCATAAAAAAGGGTTATATATTCCCCACCAGCTTTTCACCCAAGTAAAAGGAATATTCCCCTATTTCAAATTTTAAAACCTAACATTTTCATATGTACCGATTCTGGCAAAAAACCCCTAATCCCCAACAGCCGCAGCAAGCAAAATACTACATTTGTTATCTAGACGCTTACCACTGTCATGGGTAGAAGGGTGCGATCAATATTAAAAACCAGTTTAGACACTTGATGACTAAAATTTACCAAACAATGGATTTAGTTAGCAGCCACTGAACTAAAGTACTCCCCAAACAACAAAGACAAAAACGCCAAAATGAAAGGGGCTAAAACTTCAAAAGTTTTGAAAACATCCAGGTATGATCATTTAGAAATCATGGGCACCACAGGGTATTAAACGTGATGATTTCCTGGAAATTTAGAATTGCTCCAGGCTTGAACCATCAATCCAATACAAAGCATCAAGCGATAATCCGCATAGCCTTTTTAAGATTGTCGAGGTGTTTTTAGTTTTAATTTTAACATAGCGAATGTCATTTAGTAGATAAATTCAAAAATATCAAATACTTTTTTATTGATAAACACAATAATTAAAAGTTGTTCTCAATTAAATTTTTGTTCGAGGCTTTATCCCCGATAGGCTAAACCAATATAGATTGTTTCTCTTCTCAGAGCAAACCCTTTTTGCCAAGCTTTCTTTCCCTATTTTTTCGGAATGAAAAAATTTGCTCTTAACAATTTTCCTTTTTCCCGGATTTCTCCTCAAATTTTCGCGCAAGCAGGCCTTTCTCCAGAAGAGAAGAAACTCATCGCAGAAGTAGAAAAAAACTATGCCTTCCACCGCTTCAGCTTCTCCGAGAGAACTACGTCAATATCAACTCCGGCTCGCTTCAATAAAGAAGGCGTAAAAGCTGTAGGAGATGTTTTGCACACACGTGAATTTCAAAAAAGGTGTGGTTTTGAAACTGAATGGATAGAAACCCGTAGAAGTGAATCGCGCCCGCTGGGCATTTTGTCGCTACACGAAAAGGCACAAAAGGAGAGCGGGAAAATCTTCATCAATCTTGGCCTTGCGCATAACGCGTTTTTGAAAGGATATTGGCCTTTTTCTACCTTATACGTTTTAAATGCATTCGACTGCAACTGGCGTCCAACGAGTGACTCAACGATATGAAAGGGTGCGAGATGTGATGGCTTTTTGCAAGCTTGAAAGCGCCTTGCATGATCTAGGTTATTTAAATGATCGGCACGATCACTGTTATTTTCAATGGGACGAGAAAAAGCTCTGGAAATGAGCAAATCTCCTCGGATGGATTTTTATAGAGCGAGCACAAAAACATGAAGTAGCATTAGCCTATTGAAACTTGCCCAAGGATTCAGCACCGTAACTGTCGCCCGAAGAGGAAGCGCGCGTTTGGAAACCCTTGAAAACTTCAGGAAAGCAAAGTTCATCCCTCTGGGGTATTCAGAGAATCGTTGGCTATTGGTGCATCCTATGAGGGGCTGCAGCGGATCTTGACTGAATTCAGAGAAAGGAATTAGCGGATAGACGAGACAATTACTTACTTTTTAAGTCTCTGGACAAATTCATCGGTGGAATCGGATATCAACTACGAAATAAACATACAGGAAAAGCGTGAGGCGCTTGGTTAAAAAAACCGAATATTGTAGCTAGGGAAGCGATTGGTAGTAAACGAGATTTTGAGATTCCTTGGTGCAGGAGCAAAAAGACACGCGAACACGTGCCCAAAATGCAAAGTAATCCGTGGACAGAAACCTTCAACCAACCGATGCTGAAATCATCTTCACTGACGGGCAATCCCAAGCATGCCCCCAACTGAAGGAAAGATTACTCCGCTTTGCCAAAGTTCGAACGAGCTCCAGTCTTGACATGGAGTTATGGGGAAGTAAAGCCGGGAGATCTGAAGTCGAGGTGCCGGAGGACATCTCCTATGTAGCAGACTTTCCATGAGATGGCATAGACGCTTAGGTGCTTCCGGGATTCTTCCGGAGCACATTGCTCCTGGAGAGACAATCAAGCTGAAATGAATACTCCAAACTTGATTAAGCGAAGTACCTTGTTGCATATAGATCTGTACTAGATAACAACCAAAGCTATGAATAGGAACCTGCTTATGGTATCAGCTTTCCCGTTGTCTAACTAGTATTTGGTTCGCTTGCCAACAACCTTTGCCTGATAGAAACTCTAACTATGAATCCAAAAAAAATCGTCGTTTATCAGAGTATTTCCAGGGCCTATTTGGGGAATACCAATACCACCAATAAAAACCTTGGGGAATCTAGGTGAAGAAAAATGGGACGGGTAAAAGATTTCCAGATGACTTCACGGATCGCCGCTTGGGAAGAAATCAAAAAACCGCTCGATTTTACGTTTCACAGTAATTTGGTTTACAACAGGAGTTCTCGCATCATGCACTGATCGGCGTGTCCTATTCCTCTATTGTGATTTCTGATGACGATCTCGGATGTCTGGTTCAAAGGTCGAGCTGCGTTACGCCTACGCGGGAACCAGATTACTATCAAGTAAACCCTGACTTGCGGCCGTAGACCCTAGCAGAAGCGAATGAGGAATTCGAGGCTTTAATGCCGGAACGCATTGGCGCATGATATTGAAAGTCATTATTGAGCGATAACGTTACGCAATCATGTCGCTCGGCGCTATAAAGTGAAATAAATAACCCCGGCCGGCAGTTTCTGACTTTGGCGACAAGGACCAAACACGGCTGTCGAATACGGACCCGTAATAATAATTTCTTATTATCATCCCGGGACAGCGCCTTTGCAGGCTACCTCCAGCCTGGAATAACTACATCAATCCCGCTCGGAGGAGAAAATGCCATCCTTGTCAGATGGGCAATTTGATGACGATCCAGCACAAATGTGACCGGAAATGGCTCACGAATTTGGCGCAGAGCGCGTGTAAATCATGCCTTACGATTTGGTACCGAGACATGTCAAGGTTGATCTATGGCTATTTCGTCCTGCATTGGCAGCAAAAGAGTTTCCCAGGATTACAGGAGGTGACAGAATTTCCGAGCGACAATCGATTGGAATGCACCGTCACTATGAATTTTGGCCATGCGGCAAAATAGAACCTTATCCATATCCGGCATAGCTGGGCGATAAATTTTAACGGAGGCCTTAACTCAATTCATGGCTTTGGCCAAATGACTGTAGGGATGGCATTCCGCTTTGATTTAGGCAGAAATGAATTTTAAATGGTACCAAGTGTAGGTTTTAAGCCGCTCTTATTTGAATTCGATATCAAAAAGGGACAATCCAGAGTGGCTTTTCTATGGCCAGCATGTTTACAAATCCCAGCCTTACAGAGCACTACATTCGAAAGGGAAAAATGGTACTCACCTCTACGACAAGTAAGTAGAGTTCTACGACCTACCACTTCGCAAATGTGACCATTCAGTATCAGTGGCACAACGACGCCTTGGCCATATTGCTGAGATCGATCGATTGCTGATACTCGAACATCACCCATTGCTTCACTTCGTTGCCCGAACAAACCATGCATGCAGCCCGACGACATCGGCAAACCCCCAATAGCAGTTTGCACCTCAGTGGACGCCTTGGAAAAGCCAAGGCCAGCAATGGGTCTGTTTCTTAGCTACCATCTTCTTACGTCTCGCCCCGACGCGATGATGGTATTCTGGTCCACGGAAGTTCTGGTGAACCTGGCGCCCATGAAGACGTTGGATTTTGGTGATCCTTCCCGTACTTCCGATTTTTCGATTACATAGGGAGTGCCTGCTCACGATACAGGGCCAACGCTAGCGATGAATTAATTGGAAAGGGTTGACGGACTGGGCAACTTTCCTGATCTAAATGAGAAAAAGCTTCGGAATGCCTATGTCAAACTGTTGAAACTTTACGTGGCAAAACGAGTTACCGCTCTAATGGGCAATTATCAACAGCTTTTATCATCCAGGAAAAACGGCGCCGAAATCGACTTGGAGGTGAAAAGCTTATGCTTTTGCGCCGTTTGCGTCCGAAAATGAAATCAAACTGATACATCGGGGCAAACTTCGGATTGGGGAAAAACGAAAGCGTATAAGCGCGGGTTATTGCAATCTTTCCAACCGGAAAACTGCCGTAACACCAAGAGCCTCCCGGCGGATTCGAATCAGTGGGGAGTTATGAATTAGTGATTCAGTTGGGTGATGCATCAGCGTTCTCTAGAGGTCAAAGACGGGGCCTATGGGTATTAATTTCCCCAAAAAACCTTTTTCAAATTGGATAAGGTTGAATCAGGGCATTTGAAAGGAAAATGGAATTAGAGAGAGACATAATGTTTTCTTACCACTAAGGGGCCACAAAGGTTGTCACTAAGGAAACACAAAGCAAAGGGACAATTTGGTTTAAGCGTTGTCAACTTTGGGCAGGGCTTTTTTGATTCATTTACTATTTCCTCTTGGCTTTTTCCCTTGACCCTATGCACGACTGTCCAGACATTGTTCTTTTTTCATTCCAATTTAGCAGATTAGATACTCGCGTTTTTTTCCCGCGTGAGACAAGCTGCAACCCCCAAGATTTGATCCAGTACAACTCCACATTAAGAAAAAAATCTGCCATTATTATAAAATGGCAGATTCATCTTTTGGACCTCAAAATTTTCCACTATTTCTAATGTTAGCCCACCAAAATTCTGACAATTAAAATTGAGGTGAGAGAAAACTAGGCTAACCTCAAAATTGGAAAATCGATACAAAGTCAGAGTGTGTGCGAAATGCTAACCTTAGGAGAAAGGTCAAGGAACCCGTTCATTGACCCACATTAATAACGACCCAACAATTTGTGGGTAAGGCACATAGAAATAAAGAAAAGCCCACGAAGAAGTTTTTTCACCACTTTTGCCACTCAAATCGCTTGCGAAAAACATGCCCCCAAAGAAATCGAGACGAATCGTCTCAGTCTGGTTAGGCGTCAGTCTTACTTGTCTCTTTCTCCCTATTGCTGAGGTGGAACCGGTTTACCTACAGTCTACTCACCTGATAACCCTCCCATACTAACTCCACCCTAATTACGGCCAACCAATCAAGCGTCTTTAGAATTTGAAGATTTAAACATCTTGGAACGCGAGGTGTATTTTCGAAGCCAATCCTCGATGGGTGATATTTGGGAATTGATATTTCACATTATCACGGAAAGAAATCGATTGGAAGCAAGTTGATCCCCACGCTGACAGGATCGGAAAGAAATTTGAATTTCTTTGGGGTCTAGTCGAGCTGACGAGTAGGCGGGCAATGATCGAGGGACACTTCCAATCCGAGGACTGCAGAGCGAACGCTAGACACGATGCGCGGCATATGTGGCTCGAGCGCGAGCCTATCATTATTATCGCCCAAATCAAAAATAGCACACTTCAAGGCAGCAATTTTGCGGGCATCAATACTGCTGATTTAAAAAAGGGAGATTTATTCGGGCCAATATTAGATATCAAAGCAATGCCACCAATTCAGTCAAAGAAAAGACTCCGAGAAGTGAGATTCAAAATTGGACCTAGACCATCAGTGCGAGGCGCCACGACATTACGGTCGTCAAGCGATTATTTACCACCGGCGATTTGCATTTTTGGGGCATGTCTTTTGGAAGGTCCATGGCTTTGAGGGACTACCCACTCTGGGTGGCAACTATTAATCCGGGTGTTGATGCAACCAAGAGCGACTATGGATGATTTGTGGGAGAAGAGGATAATCTGAAAAAGGAAGAGTGAATCAGGTATTGGCCGAAAAAGTATCTCTCCGATCTTGAATCTTGATTGCGGGAGGATCTCGAAGGAACTTTTTGAAATTTAATTAGATTTGCGCGAATACACAAAAGTTTGTGTGTCTTATTCCTAGTAGCAGCCTTAAGGTTTGGCACATCACGAAAATTACGCACCTTTCCTAACTGCGCTCACCCTAATTGGAATCCCCCCTCACAGACGAGTTAAATTCCAATTTGCAATCTTCGCGCTAAAGTGAAAAATCTTCTCCTCTTTCGTCTCGCTTACTTTTTTATTCTACTTTCGAGGAACCTCCCAATACCACAGCAAGCCCTGAAGAGCATCCTTTTCCTCTCATGCGCGGAGGACCATTGCTTCGTCCTTTCCCTCAT
>Ga0163217_1017529_pt1 | contig 11062 bp, 4 predicted proteins | sample SynspAceP_FD_185933 | JGI IMG/M metagenome (GOLD analysis project Ga0163217, IMG submission 185933) | Saline lake microbial communities from Ace Lake in Antarctica - Synechococcus sp. Ace-P (PacBio error correction) | ecosystem: Environmental > Aquatic > Non-marine Saline and Alkaline > Saline ... | reverse complement strand
CCGTTTTGTGTTGTTGAGAGAATCAGTTGACAATGACGCGAAGAGTAGAATTCGCCATAAAGTCTCTTCTTATTTAGGCGGGACAAGAATTTATTATGGTTATCAAGATATCATCAGGAATTGGACGAAAAGGAAACCGAATCCTGACAAGATGATTAGTGGGTGTTGACCATGAGATTATGAATTCATTACGCCAATAACTTCCCATGTGGTCCGATTCCATTTTAAAATATCCTCAACGGCAATAAAGGACTTGTGGATGGAACTGAATATCAACGTTTGGACACCATTAAAGGTTGGAAGTGATTAAAGATCAAGGAAATAACCTGAGAGCGTTCGTACATCGTACGAAGTTTCTATAAATATAACTTGGCCAGATAAGAAAAATTGTTACTGTTCCAAAATTTATTGGATAAGGTAATATTGTTGGTAGACGGTCTAGAGATTCGAATACGTCCATTGAAATATGCATGGAGGACCCAAGGCTTTGAATAATATTTTGATGAAATCAATTACACAAGTTCTATAATCAATTTTGTGTAGAAATGCATTGCAATCCCTGAAAACAGAAAGACAGTTCCATAAACTGAAAGGGCGGGACCCACTGCTGTCGGACAAAAAATAAAAGAAGTACGAGGACAATTAGTCCGGTTTCTGCTGAATTGATAAATGAATTTTTTGTCCCTTTTTACTACCAAAAATTCTGGAACGGGTTGTAGGTTTAAGTCTTTCCAAAATTTACGGATGCACGGGGGGTAATTTAAAAGTGAGCTCCACCGAACAGGAATACCATTTTAATTTGTTATTTTAATCCACCTTTACTATTAAATAATTCTTAATCCATATTTTTATAAAACCCACCCCATGATTTTTTCAATATTGAACATTAATTATTTTTCTTTTGCCATTTTCGGATATATTAATTGTTCGGTTCGGAAATTACCCAATTCATGGCCTATGTTAATTACCCCATATTTGTTTACCTTGGTAGTTTTCGCTTATAAGTGGATTGTATGACTTTATTAAATGCCCCCAGAAAAATATTATCTTACCCATATCGATTAGAAACTGTTCTAATGGATGTAATGTTGAGACTTTCTATTGTTCGCCGAGGGATGCACCAATTTGAGCAGCTATAAGTGCAAGTTGGCCCGTATTCGCCTTGCTACCTTTGGGGTTTTAGTTTCCACGTTTTCTAGTGGGAACAGGCGCATGTTATAGTTTTACAAATACGGTTTACAGTAGAATTATGTGTTAACTGGTCTCTTTTTGGCCCTCATATCCCAACCGATCCCATTTGCCGTTCTGGGCATCTTAAAAGGCTGGGGTTCCAAAAAAATTGGGGACCAAGATTGTTGGAGAATCCCTGTTCCAATGACGGGTAGGTGGTCGTATTTCTTGACCATTTTTCAAATTGCTTCTTTGGAAGAAGGAAATGGGAGCGAGCGACATTTTTTAAACTATTTGTCAAGAAGGTTATCGGTGGAACTCGCTTTAGGATTACTTTATAGGATGGGTCACTTTTAGATCATGAAGTCGATTGATGATACGATATAGAGGTTCTTATTACTTTGTCACAGTAATGACGGGAAACGCCATGCACATTCAACTACCATCTTTCGGTCCAATTAGCTAGGTTACGGCGGATTGAATTGTCGGCAGATGACAAAGTTAAGAAAACACGGCCATGTCCCGAGGATACCGAAAATTTATGTGGATAAATTTTGGGAATTGCTTGGATATTCCTTTGACACAGTGCTATTTGTACTTTTGGATGGAATTTGGTCCTTACTATTGAACTTAATTATTAATAGAGTCTTAATAGCCTTCCATGTATTGGCATGTAGTTAACCTATTCTTTACTCCCCATTAATTCTTTAAGAAAAAAATTGAACTTTGTCCCAAATACCAACTATTTGACTGGGGTGGCCTTAGGTTGGATTTCCATTGCCCTGGAATTGGACTTTTACCGTTGAAATGCACCGAAGATCTTTTCTGGTCTTCCTATGTAGTTGTGGTTTTCTCAATTTTGTACAGGGGCTTACAAGGGAAACTTGGGTCAATAAGTTATCTAGAGTAACAACCGTCAATGATTAAGCCAGAGACTCCAAGCTAGCCAAGCATGTAAACACTCCTGTTTCCAAGCAGATTCATCAATATTAAAAGTAGGGTGTGCCCAATTCCAGAAGTAACCTTTTCTATTATTCCTTCAATAGATTAAAGCGGTTGATTTTTTTGTGAGTTAGTAGGCAAAATCTATTCAGCAGCCATCCATAATTCCAATCTACCACATTATCTTCTCCTAGAAATGATATTGCACCCTTGTTTCATGAATGGGTGCAATGGCCATATTTGATTGTTAGATGTGGATACCCTTTGGAATATCTACAATGCATTCCGCTTGCAATGCCTTTCTTGGCAATCGATTTTATCATTTTCGTGAGTTTTTCTATGGCTCTGTTCTCATTCTCATCGGAGTTCCTAAAAGTACCTTCAATGGTACCTTGTCGAGTATTACGTTATTGGCACCATCTCCAATAATACGCCCAAAAAGACCAAAACGGATGGGAGTTTTAGGTGATGCATTTCTACTAATATTTGTGGGCAGCTTACAATAAATGGAAGCAATTAGAATGGGATCTATGCATTTCCTCCGTAGCCCGCATGACGCCTTTACGATGATGGTGTATTATAGAATTCTCGCCATAACTCGCCATAAATAGTCCAGTCTAAAACCAACTTTCCGGCTGGAAGATTGGGATCACATTGTTGTCTAAATGGGAATTGGGCCTAGGAACTTAATAGCGGCTTCTTTCCAATAACCAGGTTGCCCCTCTGATTACTTCTTCCCCGGGTTGAAATAATATTTATACATGTTCCAGAAATTACATTCCTAAGCTGCAAATAGAATTTTTAAGGGGGGCCCCGTTTTTTTCCAAAAAGCAAACCCCCCCAAAAAAAAGGGGAAAGAAAAAAGTCATATGACCATCGTGCCACAAGCTGATTAACCCCTTTATTTGAAGTTATTCCACTGTATTTTCTTTCAGAATGGAAGATCATTATCCGCGCTTAAAGCGATGGTTTCCTTAAGCCGTTCATTAATAGTGGGCAATATCCAGTTTCTGCAACGCCGGATTCAATATCCTGAATTTCAATGGCGGTAAGTGTTGCCTTGTAATGAGGGCACAGGGTTCTCCTGTCTTTACGAAGTTCCGGTGCTGATGAAGATACCTTCGTATGTCTATAAAATGAGAATAGATTTTGCCAGTTCTTTTATTGTCAATTGTATTATATAATTTCCGTATAATTCTATTAACTATAATTTTACAGCTAAATCCTAGCCGTGCATACCTTTCGTCCATCCCAATCATTCCTTGATGGGCCACTACCCCTTCTAGGGGGAAGGGGCTTTTTAAGCTTCACAATTCTTGAAATTACCCTATATACATTCACTTTGTCTTCCTTGTAGAAGTGGCTTTTGACCTTTATTCGGGACAAAGTCGAAGGGTCACTAAGACATTTAATTTAATTCACAAGTAACCTTTCCGTCCCAATCACTCATCCGTAGATTGTCACCTTCCCCTTCTAGGGGAAGGACCTTTTTAATCTCCACTATTTTTGAAATTATCTTATTCCGATTACACTGGGAAATTCTCAAAAACATTTTGATTTTCAAAACGAATTACCTGTGGAATGCTTTTCGTTTTCAAAAATGCAGGTCTTATATCGTCCTTTTCAACGGCATCGTATTGTATTGCACCTCTCCATCATCTATTATCCAATTTTCTCCTTTGCGCACAATAAAAATCTGTAACATAATTGCAATTCCATGTGTCTTCAAACTTTTCTGCCATCATTTTTGGCTCAAACTCATTCCAAAGAAAAGCCTCGCAGAAGTCAAGTTCTATTCGTAGTTCTTATTCTATTGTTTTAGGTTTCAGGGGTCTATTATGTATTTTTTTTAGCTCATATCCTTCAAATATTAATACTCATTGTTGCTCCCTCCATTGACAAAGGAAGGTGGCTTTTGGACCTTTTTCACGGAAAAGTGGTGGAGGGATTTAGCGCAGAACGCCAATTTCCCTCAAATCACCCCTTTCGTCCCCAATCCATCGTCTGTGGATTGGTCACCTCACCTTTCTAGGGGAAGACTAAATGATATCTTTTATGTTTAATCTACAACCATAATCAAAACCTTTGTCCCTTGATAAGGAAGTGGCTTTTGCGCCTTTTTCAGGGGACAAAAATCGGAAGGGATCAAATACAGAACACCAATGATTCTGCTTAAATTACCCTTCTTCCACAGGAAAAAAACAGTATTATTGAATTATATTCTTATTTCAATCTTAATTATATATTAATTCCAAAATTCCGTGACTATTCCAATGTGGTATTGTCAGGACATCCTCTAACCATAAACACCCCTTAAATAAGGGTTTCTTCGATAACCTTTCTACATCATTCAATTCCAAGCACACTAAAGCAGGGCATAGGGGGGGCACTGCATAGTTCCCAAACTTGGAGCTATTAGTCGATATTGAATATTGTGCTTTAGGGCCATCCATTTCTGGGTCTATTATATGGGATAGTCGTTTCCATCGATCATGAGTATTGTAGAAGTCACCGGAAGTGGCCCACGCCTGATTCTCAACTTTTTTTTTGAAAAACTTCTCCCATTTTTATTAAAAAAAAATAAATCCAAAACCCAAAAACTCTTTATTGGGGAGGCATCGCTAACCGGTGATATCACCCCCATAGTCACCAACGCTGCTTTATACTGCCTTTTCAAACAATTATAGCCTCATCCGCAAAGCAAACCCTTTACCTATTCTTCCCACGTCAATTGCATGCCTTCTCCTTAGTTTTATGATATTCCCCACTGAATTCCAGGATTACCAATAACCTATGTGGTCATGGCGACAGTATTTCATCAATTAAGGGAAAGTTGGCGTTTTGTCTGGCCTTTCTCAAGTTTAATAATGGCCCTAGGTAATATCAAAGCAACCATTAGGTCTTTTTTGAATAGGCATCCCAGAAAGTATAGGAGGGCGAAATAGATCATTATAGTTGCGAAGTCCATCTTCGGATACTATAGCTTGTTAATTTTCACTTTGGGGGAAGATAATTGCTTAAGTACTATTAAGTCATCTATTCTATTAATTACCATTTCCGCAATGAGTCTGCCTTAACCTTATTTACTCTTGTGGTAAAAACCAAACCAATATTGGGTACCCATTTGCTTATGGTAATTCAAAGCTGGTCTGAAGCGGTTAAAAGGAGAATGAAATAGATATTATTATAATTGAGGAGATGGAAAGCTCTACTCATTATTGGGAATTGAAATCGCTCACAGAAAGATTACTCTATAGTATCTACAATAGTAATAGTTTTCTATAAATACTGTTTTTAAGTTCTGGATCTATTCCTGGTTCAATTGCAAATTGTCAAGGCTTCTTTTAGCTCGGAGAGTCCCTTATCGAATTTTGTGTTCCCATATATAAAGACTTTTTAGTCCCTTTAAATCTTTTAGAAACGGCTACTTTTATTTGTATCTAGGTCATAAGCCTTGAGTACTCTAGATTTAGAAGACTTTTAATTTCAAGAATTCTTGTCGTCGTAATGGGGGTGCGATTCACTTCCAAAACCATTTCCAATTTCTTGCACATCAGTACAATTCCTTTCTTGTAAACAATGGGGATGTACTTAATCCAATTCAACAATTATGTTTGCAATCCGTTTAAATCGGTAATATTTTTTGTATTGTATTTCCGGGTGGCAAAATAATACGGGATATATTAGAGTGCTGCTGTGAATCAATGATAGCCTTTAATGGTTGATGTAATCGATGTCAAAAATTTTGCAAGGCTACTATCTGCGACAATGGGAAGTTTTGCCCATGTATGGGATCTGGCTCATTCATTTTTTTAACCATTTCCGCCAGAGTCATTGTTATCCCAAATGACTTATTTTACGGTGTCCGGGCTCCCAGAGTTATCAGCGCTCAGTATTGTATTATGTTTAGATTAATGTTTCTTACCATCAGGCGGCATATGTTTCTTCGTCATCCATAGAGTAAACGTAAGGACGTTCTAAAAGGCTCGCTTTCATTGGATCTCCTAACTGTATGTAAGGCACACTTTCACCACTCAATTAGTACTAATACTGGTCATTAAAAGCTCTCTTTTTTCTGTGTTCGGATTATGACAACCGATAAAATTATTATCCAAGACCCTATGTACTATATGTTCATATAATCAAAGGGTTTTCAGGTATTTCATATGTTTACTTTGGGGGAGGGCAAAATCTCCATGGTATCATTCCCCCATAATGTTCCAGTTATTCCTACCAAAAAATCAATACCACCTGTATGCTTTGACAGTAAGTTGACTTGTAAGTGTTTAGTTTGCTCAGCTACAAAAACGCCAAAATAGCTACCGCTGCCCCAATCCATTTGTTTGCCAAAAAATAAGGTTCCCTGGGCACTGTTTCGTTCCCAAGAAAATCCGTAAATGGCAGTTAATCAAACGGACAACGTTTTGCCAACGTAAGTAAAAGTAGTGGGTACTATTCTATTGAAAAGGCCAAATTGCAAGCTGCCATAGTAAAAGTACGATGGGAAATGCATAAATCATGAAGGTGCCAGCGACCCAACATCCACAAGATAGGAAGGTCCATAAAGTTTCAAAAATTAACAGAAAATAAGAAACGGTAAGACCGAAAATACATTAATCGACCAAGCGAGAACTATTTTTTTGAGCCATTATACTTTGTTTAAGGATGATCATTTACACATTACCCGCAACATCCGTCAGCCTAAACCTAACGTCCTGGTATTTATAATTAATTGTTCGTGATTCAGTCCTAAATTATTCTGATGATAGAGTTGGCATGAAATCGTTGATATGAAACCGGGTTTTTTACAATATTATACCCATAACTCATCGGTTTTCCCCATAGGTGATTTTACCAGGTTTTATTCCGCCACACGGCATTCCAAATACTAAAAGTCTAGGATGGTGATCCCTACATTAATTTTTTTGAGATCAAAATTCCCTTGACAGTATGTTGGTCCTTCCAACTTCCGCCCCAATAACCAAAGTATCTCAACATTCCACGTTGTTTCCAATCCTAGGATAAGAGCGCAGAGGCCGTGATCAACGTCCTTGGCCTGCCCGGCCATTTTCATTGGGTAGATTTCCGTGCTGGTCCAAACTTGATGGTACAACTGGTATAAATTCGAACCCATTTTCGGCAAGCCTTCGGGGCTTGTAAACAATTAGGCGGCATAGTGCCGAGGTACCTGGAATCCTCCCATATAATTTGATATTGGGATTCTGTGTCCTTTTTAATATCCATAACATCGGGCACGAGCAATTTGCATTCTATAGGCCATTATCATACTGCGGCTATCTAAGATTCTATCTCATCGTCCCAGTTTCAACATGATTGCATTTTATTGAGTGAGACACAATGATCTAATAAAAATGCGCTTATCGAAACGTGAAATCCCATCAGGTCGTTAAATATAGCACAGGATCTTACCAGAGCGCATCAATACACTTGTGCTTAGGATCCAAGAATCCACTGACCATAATTGTGGAATATACCTGACTATTTCCTTCCTCGCGATGTTAAGCACTACGAGATGAAGGTAAAATTTTTCATTTTCACTTCCCAGGGTCCATAAACTCATCCATTGAACCATACTGGTCTTCCGATGCTGGCTACCTGTTCTGAAAAAAGGGTAATTGCCGGAGTCATGGTTTATGCTCTGTTATGCATACTATTAATGAACAGATCTCGCCAAATTTTGGCAATATGCGGAAAAAACTACTGTACCCATGCGCCACTTTTTCCATGTTGCGGAACTTGCGCGGAAAGGCATCATGGAAATTATCCTGCCAGAGTCTTCGGTTAAAGACGCTGTCCGTTACGTATAGATTCCGTAAATCCTGCCCCATTACTTTGGTAAGGGTGGCTTATAGTCAAAAGATTTCAACTGGGACGGTGCCCGGCATTGAACAAAAATGATCGTTTTGTCTTTTGGGCCAAAGTGGGATTCCAAAGCGTTCTTGAACTTGGCCAAATGGAACTTTACCACTCTTAAATAGATTTGGTATTAATATGACCCAAAAGCCCACAGAACCTTCCTACACTAATTGGGAAAATGCTCGGTTTTTCTTTAGTGGAGTTTCAGATTTGGTTTTGTCTTATCATAATTGTTATTCTTTGGTAATTGTTTCGTCGAGATTGTGAATCACCTGTTGCTGTTAACATCAGTGCAGTCTTGTTTGTTCGGATCGGTTCTAAACGCTTTAATCCCCCTGGGCCACCAATTTCTCTGCATTACTTGTGTTATTAAAAATTGGTCAAGGCACGGTATAGTACTCCTCCAAAACCTTTTTTTCTCCCTTTGCGGTTCCGTACTAATATACGCCGAAAAACAGTTGTGGAACCCATTCATGGTCATCTTGATATCTGTAATTGGATTTTTCGCCAAACCTCGCTGCCTCAACATTTGCACATCATTAGCAGTGGCCAGTGGACCTGTAGCGTGTATTGGTCTGTTTGCCTCCTTTACGTCGATATGTCCTATTGGGCGCAATCAAAAATAGACATACTCCAGGTGGTTGGCAAAGGTTTCCTTTTCTTAGGGTACAGGGATCTTACTGTACAATTTATTAGCCTTCATCGGCATATTAGTAGTAGAAGCCTCCTCTATTGCCCCGCGTGGTTTTCTACCCATAGTCCTGCTTGTGGCGGCTTACGCTGGGCACACCTATTTCCCTATTTAACAGTCCATGGTGGCCAGAAAATAATCGCCGTATGATCTCCCGCTATCCTAACCTTGGGCTAGGAAAGGAAAACCCCTTTGTTTTTTTGTTATCGGGTCCGCCTTTTGGACATTTTCGTGGCAAATGGACTTGTTGATAGTAGCAGATAGCTTATTATTTCTTCAAAGATACTTTGATGCCAGCCATGCTCATAAAATCCCTTGCCAAACCAAAGTCAATAATTGTGGTATGGCGTGGGAGGCTGCCCTAGGACCCCGAATCCTGCCGAGGTCATTAGCCAATCCGTTCCCGAACAGCATGTGCCCAGACCGCGTTCACGAAGACCCTGGCACGTGAAGGGGGTTGTTCTCGATCGTGTCAACCCAGTTTGCGCAAGGGCCCAATCCTTTTTTTTGGAAGAGTCTTCGGAGAGAAACGTAGAATTATTTCCGAGCGCATGGAGCACTTCTTCTCCGGCTGTCATAACTCCCACGATTGAAATATAAGTTTTTCTAGGTGTGAATCGTTACATGACCATCACCTTAACATCCTCCTTTTGCTTATTGATAATGACAAAAACTCCTTTGGGACTCAGTTATCGGTGAATAGCTATAAAAGGGGCGTCTGCAAAAATATTATGGTTAGCCGCTTGTACAAGGCAATCATGCGCAGCCCTTTTTCATCATCACATTATTAAAGAAAGAATAGATTTCAAAATAGTCCCGTTGTTTTTAAGCTTGATCATATTTGATGTTCATGAATTAGGCGCATTCCAAGGTAAGACTAAGATTCCGCCTTGCCCAGGGTATTGGTTCGGATCCACCACTAAGTGGATCGTATTCCTTCCTGTATAACACCACCTCTTGGGTTATGGGAGGTTCCTATTTGAAACCCCGTGGCAGGAACCTGTTCCCTATGGCATCCGGCATTAGGTCACCCGCCAGTTGCTTGTGTCAAAAAATCGTCATAGGGCAGGTTTCATGAAGCGGTGATCGACCAAATCTCGCCAGGGCCAAACATACTCTAAAAACTATTCGTCTGATAGCCATGGGGAATCCGCATATCGGGGCCACAATCCAACCAGCCTGGGTCATTTCCGCTCCCCATATGCGGGAGAGGCCAAACTCATCTACGGACCTGTTTCCAATAAAATTTCCGGGGAATCCGAGAATAGAAACCGTTGTACCTGCTCAGAATTGGGCGGGGAAGGCCGTGAGATCCAACGTCATTCTTCGATTCAAAGTATGCTCCTCTGCTTTTTTAGAAGGGGCTAGTTCGTTCTCCTCCACTTCTCTAGATAAAGGCATCGATCTCGTTCTGTCCCAAACCCTCTGTGCCGTTTTCGTGAAATCGCTCTGTGGCGCGATAAAGGCCCAAGTGCTTTTCGAAAACTTGGGCACCTTGTTCTATCCATTTTTTAGCAGTTTCTGTTCATATGAATTCAATTTCAATTATGGGAATTCCGGAGTGGCATAAGTTGCTGGGGTTCATCCGAGACCACATATTGTACAACCACCTGGTTAGTGGTTTCTCGGCTACAATGGCATATTCCCTGGAATTTTTTCCGGCAGTTCGCAAAGGCGCTTGCTATGGTCAGCCTTAGGCGGCTTTCTCTTGTTGGCGTCCCACGGTCCGTGGCATGTAAGCAATTATTCCTGAAAGTATAGGTTTAATATGGAAATATATAGTCAACGACCTCTGGCAGTTTCTGATTGACGTTACGCATTATTGGGAAGATTTAAAAAAAAATTCCCCATTTAAAGGCGAACAGTTTGTAAAAGAAAACTAAGCCAATAAAAATTTAATACTATACTTACTTTTTGTTTCATCAGGGACTACATTTTCATTTGTTTCATTGGTATTATGGGAAAGAAAAGCTACATTTCTATTACCGCAGTTGAGAAAGATTTACTACTTCTCACTTTACAATATTATTATATTATTTTATTTACTAAATAGGAACATATTACGAATTTTCAGTTATTATTTTTTCTTAATTTATATATAAATATTTTTACGCCTCCTTAAATTGCTTTAGTCAAAACACTCTACTTTACAATAATTCGTATTCTCTGGTAAATTGTTTCGTTCAAAAGATCTATATTAATTCAACCTGAGAGCGGTTTAGCATTTAGTTGGCAGCGTTGTCGTTATGGAATCGTTATTGCGGGACCTTTTTTTATAGTTCGCATGGGCCATCAGTTTATTTCTTTGCAACTTTCTTGGTATCATTCAAGGAAAACTTTATTCGCAAGTTGTTCAGGCGGTATTAAGGTAATTCCTTCAAA
>Ga0163217_1010664_pt1 | contig 11062 bp, 16 predicted proteins | sample SynspAceP_FD_185933 | JGI IMG/M metagenome (GOLD analysis project Ga0163217, IMG submission 185933) | Saline lake microbial communities from Ace Lake in Antarctica - Synechococcus sp. Ace-P (PacBio error correction) | ecosystem: Environmental > Aquatic > Non-marine Saline and Alkaline > Saline ... | reverse complement strand
TGTGCCAAGCAGACTGCGGGTTCCGTCAGCCAGGGCGGTTCGTTTCCCAAATCGCAACGGGCACCGGCGCGGCCTTTGGCCCCCTGCCCCCACAGCGGCTTCCATGGTCAGTGGCCCGGGAAGGCCGCGCACGGTACCTATGGCGCCTCCTTGAAAGCCGTGGAAAGCGTTCTGTGTCATAGGGCCGTCCAGCCCGTCGATCAGGCCCTATACCAGCCGAGGATCCGCCAGACGGCCCTGGTGCGCTGGCCAAACAAGCTGCTGCGTGAACTTCATGTCGTCTCTTCCAATGCAAAAAGACCGCCGAGGCGGGTCTGTTGGAGGGTCAAATTGTTGGTTATTCACCGGTTTGCGGGTTACGATTCTTTTCGATTCCTGGTAAACTGCTTTTCCGCACTCGATCGGAACTTTTCGTCGATGTGCGCAGATGAATGATTCAGCGATCTGCCACCTGCGAGATGTGTTCGAGCTTATCTGCAGCTGGGTGCACCACAGTGATCTGCGCAAATCGCCTGTGCTGCGCAGCGCTCGACGGCTTACGCGCTTGTATCCCTGACGGCCATCACGCAGGTCGTTAGGAACGTCGCGACACCCCACAGCCAGCAGAGTCATTGGGGGAAACCTTTTTTTTTTTTCCCTTTTATCCCCCCGATTTGGGGGCTTTTTCTTTTTTTTTAAAAAAAAAAAAAAAACGGCACTGAACCATTCTGGCATCTGCACCGCTCCTGTACGCAGAAAGCCCATCGAAACAGGGCGAGTAGAAGATAGGTGAACCACACCGAGGAAAGCGCCGCCCCGTAGGGCGAGGGTCGGCCAGAGAAACGCCATGGGCCAACGTCGAGAAGATCGCCGAGCCGGAACAATCGCGCCAGCCATGCGCAGATTATGGCGACCTGTGCCATTGCGCGTTGATGTGCAACGCCGAGAGCCGCAATGCTGCAATCAAACGCCATTGGGCGTACCTAAGAAGCCTCATCCAGGCCATCGGACAGAAATGCCGGCGAATCCGCTCGAATGAAGTTCAGTGTGTTTGCCGGGCAATGCCAAGACAGATTGCGAAGAAGAGCAGCACAAGGAACTGCACAACCATTCGGTCCGCCCTACCCTGCTCCCATTTGGATGTTGAACGGAATGTGCCTCATGGGTCGCCCTTGCGAGCACGAGCCATCTGTATCAGAATGCCAGCTGCCGTCCGTATTTTCCTCCAGTCGGGCCACGCGATTTTCAATTTTCGGGGGGGGGGGGCGGGCAAATTCATTTCTCCGGGGGCTTTCCGTTTAGCGACAAGCAACGCTCAGGGTGCCTTTCAGCTAGGTCAATCGGATTAATCAGGGGCAACCAGATCCTCATAAGTAAGTTCCGGATCAGTTAGATCTCCGACTTTCTGCTACTTGATGCTGGAACTGACTCGATCACATTGCTGGCCTGCACCCATGCTGTTGGGACGGTCCACACCTTGGAAGGTTTAGCGAGAAAAGTCACATCGACGGGCCTATTAACCACGCGCGCCCCGGTTGCCGTGACCGTGCGTGCTGACCCCTTCGCACGATACTTAAGCGATGGTGGGTTATACAGCTTTTCGAACCTGCCACCGTAGGTCGGCCTCCAAATGCTTCGTACGAACGATGCTTGGCATTTGTTGCCGGCAACATTGACTGGAGATCGAAGGGTTAGCAACGCTACTGCCCCGCATTCCGCGAAGTCGCTGCCTTCCTCCTGAAACCGTCGCCGGAACGGAGGTTATAAGACCTGTTGCAGGCAACTGTATCGCCCCCGAACCGGACGGAAACCTTTCGCACAACCGCATCCTCCACATGTAATGTCCAAAAATCGCCCGTGCAGGCAATAGCCTTGCTGGTTTTCCAGCAAGAAGGCACCGCCAAGTAGAAACGCGTCTAAGTGCGTTTTTTTGGCAGTATAGTCACAATTAGTGACCTTACTAAATTGACCAGCAGAGACGGCCCGAAGGCCCCCCATTGCCACCGCCGACCTTGGAGTGTAAGGCCCGTATCCGTACTGGGCGCGAACCTGGAGCCAGTACTAAAGCCCCATGTCTATATCGTTGTTGGACAGTTCCCAAGGCCGTAAGCAAGTCCAAAATTAAAGGCGTCCATAGCCCCCGCAGGACCAACATATTGAGTTTTGTTATCCCCGCCTTGATGTGCTTGCACTGACCTTGGCGAAAACGGTTTGAAACACAGGTCGGAAAACCGTTGGGTCGATTATCCAGTTGTTCCTGTGGGTGGGCCACCAAAGAAGTTATTTTCCCCGAATTTATAGTTAAAGTTGACAGGCGTATTCTGTGTTCCCGGTCAGGGGCTGACCCACGAGATGCAGTACCGGAATTGGGCGTGGGAAAGACACTTGGGAAAGGTTTTGCTCCGCTACTGATTTGGTTTATCCCCTGAAATCCCCACATTCCCAACGTGAATTCCCAATTCATGAAGGTGTTTCGTCCAGCCGATCTCCGTACCGTGATATTTCCCGTACCTGCGGTCGAAGGCGGTAGGACCCAAGCGGTCGCCCTCACGATACACCGCATCGTTAAACTGTGTGCCGCCTTGGCTCCACCGCCAAATTCCACTGGCCGAGGCTTACAGAAATTTTCTATATCGTTGTCTGAAGAAGTCGGACATCATCGCCAAACACAACGGGCAAGGTTTGATGCCTGCGCATGTTTCTGATGATGTTGTGTTGCACCTTGGACGCGCTTGACAGCGCTTGTCCCGTCCGTGAGATAGGGCGTTCGCCTCAATGTCTTACAGCGCAGCGCAGAACAAACGGCATCCTCCGCCATTTAGCTTGCCAGGTTTCGGACCGTTCACGTTGTCACCCGCAACAATCGGAGGACAACATTCCGGCGAGGTGAACCAAGTTGCAGTCTTCGATAATCACATCTTTGGGAGGATTGCCTCAAGCGGATTGGATCGGCCGCCGACACCCTGAACTGCAACCCCCCCACGTAGATGCAGTCGTTTCGCCAGTACCGCCGACCCCTAGCGATCCGTTACTTAATGACCGGTTCCACCTCGGATTCGTATTTTTCTGGCACGGGTTTGAGATGACTTGCGCTAATAAAGAATGGGTGGGATGATTGTAGGCGGGATGCCGCTTTATAGTCGCGCCGAAGTATTCAAGCGTGAAATCAACACACTGGAACTTGAATACTCGCGACCTCCTGAAATGCCCTCAACGGTGACCGCCGGGGGCCAGCTTTGAGGAATGATGGTCATCAGGAATAAGGCGATCTTGTCTTGTAAGCTGCCGACGAAGTAGTCAAAGAAGACCATTTGTTCACCCGCAGCGAGAGCCAGCATTGCTCGTTAATTTATCGGTTTGTCGGCCCCAGAAGGCGGACCAAGTGCTCCGTGTTGTACGGCACCGTCGGGCAGCCTTTCAAAGGCGCAGCTTGGGACGGCTCTCGCCGTTTTCAAGGAACCGTTCTACGCTGTCTTGAGCGTATGATAGCCACCGCTTTCAACCCAATAGCACCATCGCCGCCATAAAGTGCTTTGGACGTGTCACCTAACAGGAAAGGCCACAGTGTCGAAATTTCGGGCACCCAGCCATCCATTTGCACCCAGGCCCCGTTTGCACTGTCCCAACACTTGGCGTGCCTGCGTTGGTTTGCACTAGTTCAATGCTGTCGTTGTGCTGGATAGGATCAGTCAGCGTTGTTAACAAGGGAGTGCGCCCGCTGCGAGAGCAGCAAGGCTTGCCTGAGAAGCCGCCTGTGGTGGCGACCGCCGCCTGCGCTGAAGAATCCTGCTTGGACGTTCAAGCGTTGGCGCTTTTGGTCGGACGCTTCGGCTGAAATTAGCAGCCGCCCTGAAAACAGCTCCGTAAGATCATCGGCTGACCCCCAGCAATCGCAAGAAACGCATCACGTACCTTGGGCTCTTAGCGGGTTAATGCCAGAAGCCGGGTCACCCACCGGACGAGGCCGTCCTGCCGGTTCATTTGGGAAGTTTCCGTCACCACTATACCGCTGAAAACACGCATTGGGCCGTCGTTAATTGATCCGCAATGGTTTCCCATGCGAGTTCTCCTGTTTCTGCAAAAATTTGAAAAAAATTAGGCGATTGTGATTCGGACCGATTTGCCGTTCTCAGGCGAGGGCACGAACGACGGGTTTGAGCGTCACGGCCCCAAGAAACACGTTGCCGGCAGTCGGGCTTTCGGTGAAGCTGGACGCTGGACCGGGCAAGACCCGCGACTCATCGACGAAGCTGGCCCCCCATAGCTGTCGACCGTATGTTGCGGAAGATCCGGTCGCGCTGTAATTCGTTGGCCGCATTGACCCAAGGACAGGCTTCGCCGGTGGACGGATCCAGTTGCGCTGCCGTTCGAATTTCTGTAGGCGTGGCCGGCCACGGTGAACTGATCACGTGATTGTCCCTTCCGGATTAATGTCTTCCTCTGACCGCGGCCCTGTCCGAACCAATAAGCGCGAACATCATACTCACCCTCAGCGACGACCACCCGACACCGGCCGGAGGGGCGCCTTCAGGCCACGCTCATGCGCGTCCACCGGGAAAAACGCCAGTTAAATCCGCCACGGTTTGAACTCGACGATAAGCTGCAAATCATTTGCGGTTGGATCACTAACCTGGCAACGAATCTGGACACCAGATGTCTCCCCGAGATCGCAACAATCTCCTGCGAACAATGCCAGTCCGGACGGTTACCGGGGTTGACTTGCAGGTTCTGGCTTTAACGCGACAATGCGGCGCGATAGCGTTAAGATCGACAAATCGACAAGCGTTCATATGTTGATCGCAGGCCGATGCGGGCACCCGCGCCCGGAATTAGCCACAATACCTCATAGACGGCCACGATGCGCGGAGACAAATGCGGATTGTGTTGGGATCCCGTCACCCTTTGGAAGGAGCTTTGATGCCCACTAGGTTGGTCACCAATCTCCAACGATTTATGGGGCCGCTGGCGCATTTCATAGCGTCTGCATCAGCTTTTGCATTCTTGGTTGCCATCTGGCACCAAGGGGATGTCTGCGTTTCGGTACGTTCCGCCTGCGTGTCGAGAAGGGTTTTCGTTTCGACGCTCCGGTTGCTTCCTCCGGTTGAAGTTGTGATCTCGCTAGCTGGTAGATGCCCTTGAGAACATTGAGTCCGTCATGGGCGTCGACGCCGGTTTCCCAGTTCACTTCCGAATATCATCCTGTCCGATGATTCACGTCAGGCTCGGAATTACTGCCCCCCCATCAATTCCGATCTTGGCCCTTCAGGGCGTCAGATACGGCTGTCCGTCGCAAGTTTTTCATGATGGCATCGAAGCACGTTTCGCGGCTCATCGTTTAATCCGTAAGTGCCGGGCTGCTGCGTAGCCCTGGACATCGCAGATGTCGGCAAACGCCCCAAATCGCGGCATCGTCGGGAAATGTATCTCTGGTATGCGGCATGCCCATCCGGATGGCTCAAAGAATCACGCGCCAACCAGGCAGAGTTATCTGAGAAGCCCACAGCCTCGGTGTGCCGAGGATCAAATACCCCTTCCGACCGTGCACAATCATCTGGATCACTTAATTCGCGCCTTTAGGGAAGATAGCACTGATCCGGCGGGGGAGAGGCCCTCTCAGCCGCGCATGATGTGCGTGACCACTTCCCTCGATCCTGTTGCGGCCGCCGTCCACCATTGCCGGGAACGCGGCCAACAGGTCGGCATAATCGGACTGCGTACCGTTGGCGCGTCGCGATCTGGACAAGCCATCAAAGCTTGAACGCCCCACCCCGTCGGTCGTTGACGCCTTCGCGTTCAGGCGCAACTGTTTCGCCGTCGATGGACATTAGTCGAGGACCGAGAACCGCCCCCTCGTGATGGACAATAACGACGATGTAGGGACACCATTCCTTGCTCGAAGAAAGCCCGAAGACCGCCCAAGTAGCACCTTTACCCATAGGGAAACGCCGGCGCGCTGACGCGGCCGGGCTAATATAGCCTGCACCTTCCTTGCGGCGGGATCGTCGGTTGCTTCGGCTTGGCAGTGCACTTAGTGTTCGCAAGACTTGGACGCCACCCGTGGGTCAGCGCAGTTGCTCGTGGCCAGGACCAACCCGAACGTTGACGCGACAAAGCCAGCAACGCGGCGATTTGCGCTAGAGAAAATTGCCATTTTACTTCACCCACGCCGTTTCTTGTGCTCGGTTACCCACGTCGCTGGGAGCGCTGAACCGAAGCTGGTAAGGGACCAGTCTTCCGGGCCTGTCGAGAGCCGCACGCGCCGCACTGTGGATTGACAGCCCACACCTCAAAAGCTCGCGCCAAGCGCAGGCCGCTGCTGTCGGCTGCGAACCAACCCCCAACTTCGTGCGCCAAAACGCTCCATCGCTTGTGATGGTCGGAGCGATGCTGCCGGCCGATGAAACCACCGTCCGACCCAAGGACGATACCCGAGGGTTGTCCATTCAGGATATGACTGTTTCGGATTTACCTTGGCCGGTTCCGGCTCTGACGGGGGCCACAATCGGCCTCGCGCAGCGCGCAGGACCATGTCGACAATACGCGGGATGTCCTCCGCGACGGCGAGTCTTACAACCATGGGTCTTCATATTTCCGTGGTATTTCGTGGACTAGCTCCAAATCCCCGGTCACCCGAACTGCGCGACTTCTGATCTGAATCTGTCAACAGGCCACGCGGTGGTGGTCGTACGCCGATAGAATACAACCCCTCACAAGCAAGCTGATCGATCCCTTTTTCCAGCCCCGGAAAAAGCTGTTGAGCTGACCTTTTCCATCGTGCCGAGAAATGCGCGAGGGCTGCCCAACGGATGCCACGCTGGATTGATCCCAGATCCCGCCTGCGTATAGACAGCCTGTGCCCGAAGATCGCGACGGTACGCCCGTTGTACTGTTACTTTCTGCGCTTTGCGTGTCGTCCGATTCATTCTTTTCAGGTCGCGGCAAGACCAAAAGGATACCGGGCTGCGCAGTGGCGGCATAGGTGGTTCTACGATATCGGAAATGCTGATCAGATCAGACACGCCCGACCAGATTTCGCCCGCACGTCCAGATCGCCTATCCCGGTCCACCAGCGGCGCGGGTTATCTTGAAGTCCATAAAAGACCAGGCGTTGGCTTGGACACCCCTGCCCGTCGAAGCAGATCATCCAGGGATCGCCAGCAGATCGTCGCGCACCACCCATCAGACAAGCCTCGCGGAATTTTGACCGTAGGCCGGTCGATTTCTCACTGAGCGAGGAATCTACTTTCGCCCCTCGCCTTCGGATGCAAATCGCATCTTGCAGAGATTGTCTGTTTCGGACAATCGGATCCCGCAGCGGCACAGCCGCAAGGGCGGTTGGATCCTTGATCTTGCACCATTCATTCCCACGACCGCTGCACCCTGTGAACGCCTCCACCAATGGACAAACTGTGACCGGCGGCAGCCCCAGACTGTCCGTAAAGTGTCAATTCAATGTCCGTCGCGCGCCAGCGCGTGCGTCCGTCTTGACCATTGATCGATTGCCCGTGCGTCGTTGACAAACGACCCAATGCTCGAACGTGCTGAATTCTGGCACTTCAGTGACTGAAGGCACGCCCACACGCGCATTTCGAGGGCGATAAAGGCAGCGGTGATGGCACCAATGTCGTTCCAATCCGCCTTCCATTTGAGCGAGGGAAAGCTTGCCACTTCAAGGTCGCGCCTTCTTCATATGGATTAAGAAGGATATCGATTACCGTCCAATGGCCTGAAAAGCTCGGTAATGTACTTTCGGCTCCGGATATGGCAGTTCTTCACGGCCGCGCATTTTGCCCCGGGACCATACGAAATCCCGGACGTTGTTCAATTTGGCCCTGCCTGGGGATGCGATATTTCCCATTCAGGTCGAACCCGCATGCTCTTGTTGGAGAGGTAAGCTGGCGCAGCCGCCACTGCTTTGCTTGATACCCGGGGCTGCTTCAGCGATTAACTTACCTGCAGCATCCCGGACAAAGGCCCAAAGGACCCTGTTAAGAGCGGTCCATGGTAACTGTTAACGTTTAAGCCCCTGCGCAGCACCATCGCATCGTTGGGCACGATCTGTGGCGCTTACGTACGGGCTGAAAACCACTCGGGGCCTCCTTCCCCGACGATGATAGCCCTTGCGGCCGGAGACGGACCCACCATCTGCGCGGAAACCGCCAAAGATGCTTTTCGCCAGTCCGACGATACCGCCAAGAATTCCGCCACCACTGCTTGCACCACCCCAAGGGGTGTCAAAATGCGCTATCAGCAGCTTGTCAGTGATCTTGTGAGAATCCTCCTGACACTTCGCCGGAGGTTCTGCGCACCGGTGGCATAATACCCTTGAACGCATCCTTGAATGTGTCCCGCATGGGTCGTTCGCAGTATCCTTTAAGGCCTTTGACCCTTGCTTAGCGCCTCCACCGCTGAAAACCGCCCCGCCAGCCACTGCCGGCGACATTGTCAGCGCGTTCGGAAAATCATCGCCGCCTCTGCGCCACCATCCAAATTCTTCGGAGCACGCATGGAGAATTGGCTTTACTGAGTCGCTCCAGAGCCGATGCAACTCTTGCACAGCTTCTTTGATTCTTTGACACCCTTTGCCTGATGCTTGGACGCTGCCCCCTGATCAAAAAGGACCATCTGCTACGGGAAACCAATAGCACCTGAGACGTCCGGACTTTCCGAAAGTCGACATACCCATCTTTTCCGCCCAACCATGCTGGCCAATGCATTTCCACGCTTGACGCGAGACCATTTATCAGGAGCGTTTCGGAAAGTTCTGGCTATCTCAGCCAAATGCACGGACAAACGCAACCAAACAATCGCGGATGCCGATGGCCTGCCCATAATTTCGATAGACCCCATGCCGTCCTTCCACGCCGGAGCAACGTTGCCTTCCCGACTTCGAAATCGCTTTAGACCCGTCCGGTGACCGCCGCCAGCCGCACCGATCACCCTCCCCAAACTGGTAGACTAGCTCGCCAGCACCGCGATTAAACGCACCAATGCCTGTTCTGATCAAAGCGCTGCGCAGACCGCTAGAGAGCCGGCCGAAACTCACAGTTGCAAGACGGGCTAATCCACAGCCGCGGACATATCGAAACGCCTAGGCCGGTGACCAGTACCCGATACATAGGTGCCGCAACCGCTGATAAGTTGTTTTGCCAAGGACCATCAATCATCGTCCGCAATAGCCGCCTTCGCGAAGGCTGCGGTCATTCGCCTGCGCCATGGCACCGAGTGTCGGCACGATAGAAATCGCCAGCTGCTGCGCCGCATACTGACCAATCAGCCCCAGCCTTCCAATCCGGTCATTGGCCTGCTCGATCGCAATCGGGAATCGGTCTTGCTTACAGCTAGGCCATATTGCTCCACGTCGGTGCGCGCCTGCCGAAAAAAACATCGCCACCGACAGGACTGGCAAGCACCATTCTCACGGGTTTCGCACACCCAGATTCCTGCACAATGCAGATCCTGCCCGAGTTCAGCCCCAATCCTTAATTCCCGTCGGCAATCAGCGCCACCTTTTGATCAGCCTCAAGGCCCTCCAGATCCTTCGCCCGATTATAAATTCAAACCGATCAGCGCAGTTAACGGCCTCTTTTGCTGCCACGCGCGATTTCCCGGGTCCATGGTCTGAACATCATTGGGCAAGCCCGGACAGCCTCCACACCGCCTCGCCAGCGGCCAATTCAAGCGCACGGTTAGCCCCCCACCGAAGTCCCAGACGACGGGCGGCCTTGACAGCCACATCGATGTCATTTCGCGCCCTCAGAGCCATGGCAGTGATCGCCACCACCCGCCGCCAGCTGCCCACTGCAGCACCGCGACGATGGCTTGCGCATCGCGCAAGTGGGGTTTTGAACCCGCTTGGCACCGGCCTTTCAAAATTTTTTGCCGCTGTTCGAGGCAAGATTGAACCCGCAAAAGCGCCGATAACACTTGATGCCACTTATCTTCCTTCGATAGCGCGCGGTCGATCTTGTCCAGGCGCTCAGGCACTGGACCAAATCGGTGCGTCTGTCATTTCCCGCCGGATATGAATTTCTTTAAGGCTGGGCGGCTTCTTGAGCGCGGGGCAACATCGCTGTGAACCAGACTTCGGCCATCCTATTTTCCACGCGCTGAACCGCCCCCTCCATCTCGATCGAGTAAAGGCGCGGCGTGATTGTCAGAACCGCGCCGGGGGTTCGAAACCCGCCGCGATGTAGTTTTTCAGAAAGAAACAAGTTAGATCAGGGCCGCTGTCCTCCTTCGGCCCCTTGACGTTTCCCTGACGATTTACCCTTTGGGGCATCGGGCAAGGCTCCGCACCCCGTCAGCTTCTGCAGGGCGTCACCGTTTTCAAGCGGATGATTGTCATCGACAGCCAGCGGTCAGGCAATGCCTGCCATGGTGCCGCCTGCAAAAGGACATCTGAAGAGTGTCAGAAACGATCTTCAAGATCAGGCATCCAGGTTTTTCGGGATGCTCCTCCGGGCGGTTTCCCAGCTTATCAAGCACGTCGCTGACCATACTTATCCTTGGCCATAATCAGCCAGACGGAACATTGCCGAGGAACAAGGGTGTACTCATTGCCGCCTGCTGTGACCTTCAAGAGTGCTTGGGATTAGGCCATTATTTCAATTCAACCCGCGCAGGCGTCACGCTGTTCATGAGCTTCGCGCCGACAGCCGAACATCGCTTTTCGGGCCGGACTGTGCCCGGTAGGTGTGAACCACAATTCGAACATTAAACCCGATTAGGCACGCCGGATCGAAGTGCCATCAGGGCTTTGATGGTTGAACTCGAAGATGACATTCCCCTCTTTTCGTGCCGGCCTTGGTTCAGCTCGGGGGGGGGACTAGATCATCGAGGGGGCAAAACGTGGTTCGCCTGGGTCTCCCTTTGGCCCAAAAAAGGCTGGCTTTTCCTTGCGGGACCACGATTGCCAACAAGGACATAAGCCCTGGGGAACGGGTTCTTCTTTTGTTCCGGGACTGGGGCGGAGTTTTTCCCAATATGCGGTTGGGCGTCTTCGTTTTCAGGGAAGGGGGTGTTCTTGGATTTCCAGGGGGGGAAAGGGGGGGCAGGGGAAAAAAATCTCTCCTCCCTTTTT
>Ga0163217_1064202_pt1 | contig 11063 bp, 8 predicted proteins | sample SynspAceP_FD_185933 | JGI IMG/M metagenome (GOLD analysis project Ga0163217, IMG submission 185933) | Saline lake microbial communities from Ace Lake in Antarctica - Synechococcus sp. Ace-P (PacBio error correction) | ecosystem: Environmental > Aquatic > Non-marine Saline and Alkaline > Saline ... | reverse complement strand
TTTTTCATCCGCCTTTGTTCTAATAGATAGACGTTGATCCTTTACCAGCCTTGTTCTGTAACTAATAGCCCAGCCATAAAATCTCCCCGCCAATTGCTAAATTCCCCCGTCGTCATTAAATGAAAACAACTCATAGAAGAATCATTTTCTATCCCCACTTTTTTCATAAGCTTGTAATGAAATTTCCAATATTTGGCAAAGGATGTTCGTATTCGGCCACATTGCGTCCAATGTGTTTCCAGTCAGGTAGGTGTCTTCCATAGAAACAATTGTAGGCACTTTTTTGATTCATGATTTGTTTTATTATTGGTTTCCACACCGCAGTATGAACCATTTTAATTCTGCTACGTAGCAGATCTAGTACTAGACTAAGTGTATTATCAGTGGATATTTTTCGTTTTGCTAACTCCGTTTGCGTTAAAATGATGGTTCATATTGTCCCCCGTAAGTCCAAATTAATTCTACGTAACATGATAACAGTTCAATAGGGGCGTATTTTTACGTTTTTTTTAAACAAAGCTTTCTTTACAATGGTGGCAAGTTTAACTTTTATCGATCGCTTTTTTTCGAGGAACCTCAATTCTTTTTACAATTAGGGCAAGTCTAGTTATTTGTACTTGTTTGCGCTGATAAAAATTTTATTGCCGCAAACTGATTAAATTTTTGTTTTCCACGGCGAAGTTCCTAAGGCGAAATATTTTTGGTTCTTCTATATAACGTTTTGTGCGGTTGCGAGATATTATGCACGAAAATAATTGATGTATAATCGCTACCCATCCGACTAAGACCAGCCGAATGATAGGTTCAATAGATAGAATAAAAAAAAATGAAAGCTAGTGCCTACATATAATAAAAATATGTTGAAAAAGTTTGTCCATCCCGTATCTTATCCGACCAAAAGTTTGTGAATTTTTCAATCGGAATAGTTTCATTGTATTTTTCGCCTCTTTCTCTTCTATGCTTTGTATTCTCGTGGTAATTAGTATACCATTTCCAAATAAAATTTTCTACCGCTTTAGTCTCTGATTTTTAATGAATTCGTACGAAAGCAAGCAAGTTGTCGCAATAGAAGGACATGTTATGATTTATCTATAAGGTGCTTTTTTTAGACAGAAGGGTTAAATACGAAAGCAGGATTTAAAGAATGAATGAAGTTATAATTTAAATGTGAAGGAGTTGGAGTTTAACAGAAATAATGAATCACGTGCAGCAGTCGTCTTTTTGGCCTAAGACCAACCTCTTTGAAAGATTAGTAGGGAAGATCGATGGGGTTGTATCGATTGGAGCTTTGAGGACCTTAAAAAAGGGAAAGTATTAATATTAAAAAATTTACCGCGAATACCGCTGTCTTCCTTTGTCATGTATAGCATCGATGTTCGCTATTGATATTACTTTTACTCCGTGGTTGTACAGACCCAGAAAGGCGCGTTGTCCCAGCGTTATGGGTCATGAATGGGCTAGGGATATTCTGTCGTAGAAGTTGGAGAGGCGCGTAACATCTGTTCTGCAAACCAGTGGTGACCATCTGCATTCCTTTGTACAACACCTGAACTGTGGCAATAGTTGTAAAATTCTGTCTGTCAGTAAAACGAATTTATAGTCAAGCTATCCGTGGAACGCAAGGGAAAAAGGCTTAAGCCGGATGGGAAACGACACGTTTTTCATATTTAAAGGGCGAACGATTTAGCATTATATGGAACCAGGCACATTTAAGCGAATATTACGATTTTGATGTTTGTTCGAAATCCTCTTTTAGCAAAATAGTTAATTCCGATTGCACCACTGGAAAAAAGTTTGTTTTTAGGCTGTGGGAACAAACTGGCATAGGGGCAGTGACAAATGCAGCAAAAAAGTAAAGAAGGGGATACGATGGCTATTTTTGGTTTAGGAGCAATGGTTTAGCTGTTATTCAAGGTGCTAGTTTAAAGAAAAAAGCTGACGAATTATCGTATCGATACAAAATCCGATAAATTCGAATTAGCTAAATAATAGGCGCAAAACTGATTTGTAATCCAAAAGAATACATCGTCCAATCCAAGAATTAATCATTGAGAGACGATGCGGGTGGATTATTAGTTTTGAATGTAATTGGCAATGTAGACCTGATGCGTTTCAGCTATAGAGTGTTGCCATTTAAAGCTGGGAGAAAGTTGTCATTATAGCTGTGGCTGGAGCTGGAGAAGAAAGCAGCACTCGACCATTCCCAATTGGTTACTGGACGCCGTTATTGGCGCGCTTGTCTCAGCATTGGTTGTTGTAAAAGATCGCAGCGAATGAATTACCAGAATGGTAGAAGAAGCAATGAAGAGGCGATATCAATTAGACCCATTTATTACCACACACTTACCATTTGATAAAATTAATGAAGCTTTTGATTATTGCATAATAGGCGAGTCAATTCGTACAGTACTTTCTTACCATTAACTCGGGTTAAGAAGTAATTGAGGGTAGAAAAAATAAGCAGAATTAGAAACGACTTGAAGAACACGATTAGTTTTGATGAGTACAATCAAAATTACGCGTCATGACTCAACTACTCTAGGCTGTACCAATGACCTTTTAGTTATTTTTACCGGACAGAACGAAAAATTCGCTGACCACCTTTATGTTTTGGTGGTTAATCAGGCTTAACGCCGTGTACAGATTGATAATTTCACACATTAAAGCGGCCGTGCGCAAAAAGCAGCTGCAAATTAGGTGTTCGCCATGAGTTAGCCAGATACAAAGCCCACGAGGGAAAGGATATCTTCCGATCAAAGATAGATTGTAGTGACAAGGGCAGGGTTTAGTCTGAATTGCCATCCCAACAACCGTTGGGCAAAAAAAACTATTAAAATGTACGATTTTATTTAACTGGATAGGTAATTCTATCAGTCATTGCTCATAAACATGTTTAAGTGACTGGAAAAGAGTTCTATCTCAGGACATTCAATGGGTAGGACATGGTGCGTTGGTATTGGGTTGCGCAATCTTGATGCGATTTCCAGAAGCGGATATCAGCTTTTGCACCCAATTAATCCAAGTCAAGTTCCGTGGGGCATAAAGCTTTTGAAAGAATATTTGAGTACGATAAAAAAATTGGCTTGAATGGTAGCGTTGAATTAATGAAAAACTACAATGGCAAAAAAGTTCCACCTTCTAATAGCAAGTGAAAGTTGCACGAGCCCATTTTTATTGAAAAAACACTGCAACCGATTCTAAAATAGGTGCAGGGTCGCAAAATGAGAAGATTACCCTTGACGCTTCGAATGCAAAAAGGCATGACCAATTACGATTACGTAGCGACTTATCGTGGAAGAACATTGGGAAAGTTCCATTTATCTCATTTGGGCTAAATACTCACCTAGTGTGTTAATGCTAATCTGAAAAACAGTCAAGTAATACCGTTTTCGTTGGGTGTTGCTGACTGTTTTTTTATGTGCAATTATTGAAAACAAGAATAAAAGTTGAATCTGTTTACATCATACCTGGAAAATTGTATAGATTTTCTCAAATTATTCACTACCTTGTCTATTGTGAGCTACTCTTTTATTATTTATGTGAATAATTCAGTAGCTGATTAGAAATAAATAAGTCGGAATTTTTTTTGAAACGTATCCATCTTTTAGCTGAATAAGATTCCCCACGTCTATCAATTTGGAGTCCATCATAGTTGCCCAAACCCGCAATATGTCGAATAGAGTTTTTGTTCGTATGCTGCTTTTGAATTTTTTTTTGAAAAATAAACCGATTTATCATACCTAAAAGAATCAGAAAAGGGTAATATTAGTAACTTGAAGAACGTAATAGGGTGGACGAACTGAGCAATGTATTATACGTCTCTAGAACTAAAAAACGAGTTAGGCAACTAAAGAAAGGAAAGGGTTATAAAGAAAATAAGTAAGGGAGAATTGATAAGTAATGTGCTTACATTGATCCTTGCAGAGAAACCTCTCAAGCGCAAGCGTTATGCTGAATCTTTTGGGAACTTTCAAAAAAGATGGATACATTATTTTAAATCCGCCAAATGATTATCATTTACTTGGGTTTTGACACTTTGATTGAATTGGCCTTCTCCCAGAAAGACTACAAAGAAGGAATGGAAAAAATGGAGTATGGTAAAGAATTGCCCGAGATTCTTCCCAGAGGCCTTTAAATTCAAGTGTAGCTCTTGTACAGGACAAGGAAAAAGCCAAAAACAATTTATGTGGTGTTGTAAAGAAATTTACTCAAAGAAAGGCTGACTCCGAATTTAGTGATCGCCACTATAGCGATCGAGAAGCGAGAACATATTGCTATCGTTCGAATGAATTAACCAAGCACAAGTTTGGCAACAAAGAAATTCAAACCCTATGGATCAATCACTTGAAACCAGATGTTGAAAATACAAAAAGGATTTTTTTTTCCAACTTAACGAGATTGGAAAAAGAAGTTCTACTCTACTTATATTGAAGCGCCCAAACAAAGACAAATTAATGATACTGGTTAGTGGGTGGTATCAAATGTAATCCCCCGCATCGTACACAAACTTCTGTTCAGAGGAAAAAAAAAATAATGAGGCATTAATGAAGGGTTGTTAGTTGTAGGACGTGTCCCAAACATCCAACCCTTTATCTCAATTCATACGCAGGCAAAAGAAATTGGACAATTTTAATTCCAGAACCATTTTTTGAAATGCAGGCACGCGTTTAAAAAACTGAAAATGGCGCCATGTTTAAAAGCTAAATAACAATAAAAAATTCCGGACAAAAAAAGGAATACTAAATTTAATAAAAAAACATCACTTTCTGCCAGCAATCCAGCAGTTTGATTTCTAATGTTTGGAAATGAAACCACGTTTATCACAACTTCACCGTCTTCTTTTCTTTTTAAGTGACTCTGCAGAGTTTCATAAATAAGAAAGTACCCCAAAGGTAGCCCATCAGATACAAATGAAACACTCCAGTCCCTTTACTGAAAGCAAAAAACTATTAAATATCCGCGAAGTGAACTGCCGTCATATTACCGATTCAGGTTCATTACTTTGGTAGAAAGAAGGAAGGTCCACAAAGGTTCTATTTGAAACTATACCCATTAAAACAGCGAATACAAGTAAACGAAAACGCTATGTAGACGGTTCCAAAAGTGTCAAGAGCCATACTCACTTATTCCAACTTAAAAAATATACCGGACACAAAAAGATTTAGATAAGTTGCGTGTCGATGCAAAAAACATCTATTTTACCGTTTTAAAAGCGTTACTACTGGCGATGTTTGAAGTGACAAACTTTAAGTATGATGAAAACAATAATCACAGTGGATATTAAAGGACTTCTCCGTTTTACAGTAAAGAGATACGATTATATGAAAAAAAGGGCCTGGCGAAACTTAGAATATTCAGCTAGCAAAAATCAGATAAAAAAGAAAGCTCAGAGCTGACCTTTATACAAAAAAATGAAGCTGGTTGAAGGCCAGATTTGTCTACTTGCAGAAGTTTTACTTCGCGCAAAAAGCGTACACTGATAGGTACCTTAATCAACAGCGATTATCGGCAAAGAATTGAAAAAATGACGGAGAAAAATAAAAAGTCTAAAAAGCAAACAGAAGAAATTGGAACAGAAGCGACTGAGCCAATGTTGCTTGAAAACACTCAAAAAAGCAAAAATATTATAGATATTACAAAAATAATAATTGTACTGTACCCAAAAGGCACGATACTCTGTCAAGCAGTAGAAAAAAACTTATTAAAGCAGCCTGAGATGACAGCAAGTGGGGAACTTAGTTTAACAAAAAAATAAAAAAATGAGAAGCACTCAGCAAGCCTTCTTAGCCAATATCAAAAGTTTATTTCACCATACGTTAGTTTCAAGCACAGAAGTGATTGAAAAAAACGATTTGTCTTACTCATGTAAGTAGCAACTATTAATTACTAAACAGCGATGATTTGAAAATGCTCCTGCAGGTGGGACAGTCAATAATAAAATAAAGGTAAATTGTATGGCTGCAGCGCTACAGAAGGATGTACCTCTACCCACTGCCCCAAACCTTATGTAGGAAAAACCCTATCTGAAGCTTGATCAAAAATTTATCCCATACGAAAGAAAACGCAAGTATTAAAGGCTTAGAGCAAAGAGGAAAACCATTTTCAGCGGCCCTGATGTTGACTGAGGATTATAAGTTACTGTTTAAACCTTAACGAAAAGTAACGAAATAAAGGATAAGAGAATTTTATAAAAAAAATCATAATTGAGAATGATCGTGTATTAGATAGCTACTTTTTTAAGTTTGATTTTTTTATAGTGTAAAAAAAGCTTGCGCATAGATAGGATTTTCATCCTATATTATGTAGGAAGCCAAAATGAAGAGATTAAAGATGTCTAAAGTGGACTACGAGTCTTATGCAAATGTGATGAAAAGCCTTTATGCTGATCAAAAAGCGTGTTAAAATTAGTTAAGAGATGTTTCGTATAAAGGCATTATGTGCGCGATATTTCGGAGCAACGTTTGGATTTACAAACACTACTTATATCCCGATCATATAAAAGTGAACTTGTAGCTTCGTTTAGTGGACTAGTAGAAAAAACGGAACTTGGCAATCATATTCTTTATAATGAGAACAAAATAAATCAAACTCATATTGGATACTATAAAAACTCACATTCACAATAGGACTGCATCATGAAGAAAGTTGAAAAAGGATGAAATTTATTTTCTAGTTACAGGTGTAAACGTTTACTTTTAACGACAAAACGAAGGGAAGAATAAAAAAAGTTTCCACAACTCTTATTTATATGAAAAGAGGCCGTTCACTAAAAGGATAAAAAATGAAAGAATGAAATAAGATGTTGATACGTTTAAAAAATATGGTTGTTTTTTAATTACGCTGAAAAGCTATACTTTTGTGTGTAGTTGCTTTAATAGTTTGTCCATTTTACAAGTTTGAATCCAATCATTATTTTGCGTAATATTATTGACCACTTGTATAGCGGGAATAACGCTAAAATATGGTGAAATTTTACTTTTTTTTGTTGCACTAATACTTATTTTTTCATGGTTTATGTAGCTTTACGAACGGTTGGGAGATGGCGTTATTTGGAATTTCAACATTGATCGAGTCATTATTACGTAATCGCTTGTTTTCATATTTCACAGTAAGGCATGGCTGGTTTTTTCAAAGATACCGTACAGAGATTTAATGGCTCAGCACAAATATTTAGCGAGCCGATACGATTCGTTTGCTGCCGATTGGTCTTTAACGTTAAACGGACGCTTATCTTTAGTGGAAATCAACATTATTTTCAATGTTTTTTTTCATTGATTGAAGCTGACACTTTTTTATCTATAGTTTACCGTTGCCGATGTTTAGATTATTGTTTCCCACTATTTGGGGGAAAATGATTCATGCACGTTACCGTGGCGTCTTTACAAGCTTCTTCGGATGATAACCACGTTCAAGAAAGTGTGATCAGGCATGAAATCCTCCAAAACATGTGGTGAAGAGAAGAAGATTTTCTGCATTTAAAGAAGAGACACAAAATAGTAGATAAAAATCACGTAGTTTTACAAATTAAAAGCAGCTTTAAGTCAAGTATCGAAATCATAGCGGTCAAACGTATGTAATTGCCTCTTGGTGGTGGAATTATGGTCATTGACGCATTTCAATCGGAGATTAGTGCTTTTATTATTATATTGGCATTGATGCCAGTGGCCTTTATTAGCTGTAGTGCTTATCAACCACACTGAACGGGAGGTGCCTGCTTATCGATAAGTGAACTTTCTAACTAGCCAAATAAGGACTTCTATTGGAAGCGAAAAAATCCCTTATCGTCAATCTTTAGATGGGATTATTGACTTTAATATCAATCATTACTTATCCAGATGATGTGATCCCGCTTAAACCAATGTTTCTTTTCAATTAGGAAAAGGAAAAATGTTGGATGGTGGTAGAACAGGTTTCTGTAAGAGCACGCTGTATAATTATTGCTACGTGATTATGATTCAATCATGAAGAAACGATTTCATATAATTGGTTTATATAAAAAGACGTATGCATTAGATCATTAAAAAAGGGATGCTATTGTTCCGCAAGAAAACTTTTTATTTTCAACAACTAATTCGTGAAAATATTCGATTGGAAATCGACATTATCTCAGAAGTAGAAAAAGTATGCACACTTAGCTAATCCATGAAGATATTCTACAATTTCCTGAAGGTATGATACCAAAAGTTGGGAACGAGTGTCTCCTTTATCTGGCGGACAAAAACAAACGAAATCGCCATTTGCCTCGAGCGTAGCTACTGTAGAACCAAGAGAATGTTTGATCTGACGATTCTTGTCAGCTGTAGATGCACAAACAGAAGAAACCATTTTAAGTTTATTTAAATTACAAAACGACGTCAAAGTACAACATTTTTCTGCTCATCGATCAGTGTCAATCATGGCATGCAGAATGAAATCATTGTAATGGAAAAGTAAGAGAGCCGGAACGCGGCTCTCATCAACAATAATTGGAAAGACGGTTGAGTATAACGATACATCTTGTACCATAAGCAAACAGCTTGAGAAAAAATTAGATGGAGGAGGTGTATATTGACGAACAGAAACAAACAGCCCTTTTCCACTAGAGAATTCAGGGTCGATATTGGCTAACCCTGATGCGGTTGCAAAACCGCAAAATTCTTTTTTTATTCTTTTGTGTCCTGGCACTAAGCTCAGCAATTCATGCCTATTACTATCATTATTCAACGTTACATTGTACGTATCTAACAAATGATACAGCAACAATGGATATTAACTAATTCTGTGGTACCTTTTATGGATATTTAACTGTTCTTAAAGCAATATTTCTTATGGGAAAGACTTTCTCTTTAATACGGCTTTCAGATAAAACGGTAGGAAACATTCGAAATCGATTATACAAAAAAGGTTGGTTCAGCTGGAATGAGGTATTTTGACAAACCACCTGCGGTACAGTTGTTTCTAGAGTACAAATGACACGGAGACTATTAAAGAGTTGTGGGCAGTTTTTTAAATATGTCTAATGGATTATTTATGTTATTTCAATTACGATCGCTATGTTTGCGTGAATGGCGTATGGCGTTAGTCTTTCTTTCTTTATTCCTTTCATTATTTGGATGGCTGATCTATCGAAAGGAAAAGTACTCTTGTTACAGTCGTATGAGAAGTGTATTAAGTCAATGATGCTAGTTTAGCGAAATCTATCAGATGGAATGGAGGTATTATCAAAAATACCATCAAGAAGATAATTTATAGAAGAGTTGACGAAATCAATCAGAGTATGTGGCTCTCGTCGTTCGATGTACAGTTAGAACGCTTATTATTTTAGCACCAGCTATCAATGTGATTGATCTATCGCTTTAGTAGCCGTCCTGCTCATTTTGCTGTATCAAGATTGGAGTCCCAAAATGCGGTTGATTTGGATTGGTGTATGCATTTACCGCGGATTCTCGTTCATTCTTTCAAAATCCATAGTCAATGATGAATTAGTTAAGTTCTTCCAGATGAATCGTTGCTGGACCACCGCGTTCAAGAATTCCCTGATGAACCTCGCTCCCTCAATCCACAAAGAAGAAAAGGGCCAAGATTACAAAGGACACATTTCAATAAGCAATTTAAAAATTTTTCGTATGATGGCAGAGAAAACAAGTTTTGCGTAACATCAGCTTTGAAGTAACCAGGTCAAACAGTGCTTAGTTAGGTCAAACTGGATCAGGAAAAAGTTCAATCATCAATGTATTGATGCGCTTTACGGTGATCAGGGAAGGAGCGATAACCATCGATGGTTTATTCCATGAAGATATGCCCAATAGAAGCTTCAAAATGAAATGGGATTAGTTTTGACAAGATAGTTTTTGTTTTATGTGTAAATATTGCGATAATATTCCGGTATGTTACAATACCTCCTTACTGAAAAAGAAATTTAAGAAAGCAGCTGAATTTGTTTATTGCAGATATTTTATATCTGAAATGGAAAATGGCTATGTCATCAAAGGGTCATTGAACGAGGGGCAAGTTTTATCTGCGCGAAAAGGCAGTTTTTGATTAGGTTTTTGCTTGTTTGAACAATCTTACGTTTGCTTCCGCGTTAGTTTTTTTCTTGTAATTTAGATGTTGAAGCGACAGCCAATATGGATACCCGAAATCAGAAGGTAAATTCCAAAAGGTGGCCAATATGCGTTGAAAAAATTGCGGACTCATAATAGCGCCAGTGCGATGTGTCCACTGAAAGATGCGAAAAATTAGTCGTGTGAACATAGGGTGGAAAACGGTGGAACAAGCAGTCATGATTAATAATCGAACCAAAAAAGGGACGTACGGGATTAGGTATCCAGGTGCAGGACATAGCAAGAAAGAACTGGGCGATAGTAAAGAAATGTGAGCGCAAGTTAACCAGAAAAAAAGGACTGAAATCACACATAGTGGGTGCGACCCAAAAGTGATGGAGGTGAAGATAGGCAGCCAAACTGCGGGGGAGTCTCGGAGTCTACTGGAAAGCTACCGCTGGGTGTGGGGCAATAGAGGAGACAACGACATACGCGGAATCGTGTGTCGGTTAAGGGATCGGAGGTGAACGAAGCGTCGCGCGGGGAACAGGTCGTGTGGTCATGAAAGCCGCAATAAGAAAGTTGCTCCAGTGAGTGGCAGCGAATGGGCGGTGCGAGACAGACCGGAAAGAGCATGGCTGGTGTAAAAGTGGCCCATGTAGTGATGCTGGTGATGAAAGCCAGCCGTGAGCAGAGGAACGTGTATGGGCGAACTGGGCCCGGTGCCGGACATGTGAATGGCTGCTACTAAGATCTCGTAAGACGAAATCTCACTAGGTGGGTGCGGTGGACGGAAGGTGACCAAACGATGTTGGAGTGTGCGCCATTATAACAAAAGTGAGAAGAGAAAGGTGCGATCATGCAAGACAGGGAACTGCATATATCTGTCACTAATGTGCGAAGCAAGCGAGTAAAACCTCCAACCGTCGGTGGAGAGATGGGGTGCAGTGTGGTCCACGGGTGCCGTGTGAAGAGGGATTACTGCGATCGACTGGAGGAAAGTGTAATACTACGTTGCAGAGCTGAACTGTCAGCAGCCGA
>Ga0163217_1000324_pt1 | contig 11063 bp, 7 predicted proteins | sample SynspAceP_FD_185933 | JGI IMG/M metagenome (GOLD analysis project Ga0163217, IMG submission 185933) | Saline lake microbial communities from Ace Lake in Antarctica - Synechococcus sp. Ace-P (PacBio error correction) | ecosystem: Environmental > Aquatic > Non-marine Saline and Alkaline > Saline ... | reverse complement strand
ATTCAAAATTTCTCTAATTGATTTCGGCAGCATCAAATTTTTTGACAGGACAGTGAGCCCACCTATTTAAAACTTTGTTCTACCCGTATATTTTTAATTCGGCACGCTCCATGCATCTGTAAATCAATAGTATCACGCAACATAGATAACCCATCCCCAACCATGCTTCACACTAGGCATAATCTTGTGCAACTTCCACTTCGACATGATCAAACGACGACGGTCATCCGGATTAAAGGAACATCATTTTAATGTATTTGGATCAAACGGAATAAACTCCGATAGTAGATACCGTTGTGTTTGCCAATTTTTCATGCAGTTGTATCTGGTCTTGTTTGGAAGGCCATAAACCCTTCAGAACCAATAGGGTATCTTATACCGTTATGGGTTCCCTAATAGCATGAAACTTTTTTATAAGGCCAAAGCAAACCCCTCCAGAAGTATATACTGTGTTTGCCAAATTTTTCATGAATATGCTTTAGATGTTCTTTGATCACTTTTTCGAGCATTAATTCTATCAAAAGGAATGACCATGAGGGCTCCAAAAATCCCAGTTTTTGCACTGATCGAAATCTTTTGAACTACGCTCATCCCTAATTTCTATTTGAGAAATTCTTCACCGGCTTATATTAGAATTCTTAAACCAAAAAGGCAATTTTACTAGCACTTTATTCGCTAATTTCCCCTTCTAAATGCTGATCCTTTTGCGTATAAATCTGTCTAGAACTCCCTTACATTGAGAATTCTTTTTCAAAAAATTCTGCGCAAATCAAAATTAGCCAATGCAGTACCTGAGCTATTCCCGCATCGCGAATAGCACTCTCATATCATTAGTTACTGGAATTTTTTACTGCTTACCGTGGTACCCGAACATATACGCTTATATCTGATTCCTGGGCCAGTGATATTTTCTTCCCCAATTATGAGTCTGGACCACCATTCATTATTAATTTTGTGTAATCAAAATATGGGCATGGTCCGAAAAATCTTTTAAGTTTCTTTTATTTAGTAGTCTTACTAAACTTATAATGTTTGCCAAGGCCCGTGCGCTTCCGCATTTTCAAGTAAAAGTATCAAAACTCCTTTTTGTTTCTTCTATGGTTAGCTCGCTTTAAAAGTGTCTTTTCCAAACGCCAATGGAGCCCTTTAATTAATCTTCTCCCTAAAAATTGCATAAATCAGTTTATAGTCAAAAAAATTCGAAAGGAAAAAATTGTCCTTGCGACTTTTTAAGTAAATAGTTTTATTGCATATTCATAGGATCCTTACTTACGCAGATCCACTCTTGCTTCTCTATGTTTTCCCTCTTCGAATTCTCTATAACTTTAGCAATAAAGCGGTAAAATCATTTCGGGTTCTGCTCGGTTTACGTAGGCCATGTCCTACGACCACCTTTAATCATCCAAGTGGCGCCAGCGTTTAAAACATCTCATTAATGCTCTTGTAGGAGTTATTTCTTCGTCTTCAATAACCCTTGCACTAATTCAATAACCACTGGGCGTCGACATATTGCTGCAAATGGTTTATGACTTTTAAAGAAATTGCGGATAAATTGCATGCATCTTTCATCTATTCTTAAATATCGGGATTTATAACGCCACGCGGTAACACCAAAAGCATTATACTCAGACTCTCAGTTATCTTTGATTAATTATCTACAGCGATTGATTTTCCCCAATCTCCATTATCCAGCTTTTTATTTCGCCTTTTTATTTGATATTAAGATGCACCTCAGCGCCTTGATTTTTAAAGCTTTAGGCTCAAAATAATTCCGAAGCTTCAAATTCCGTCGGTTGCTAAAATGGCTACTTTCTTATCTTGTATTTCATGTTTACTATTTTTAAATTAGTATCCTTTCATTGTACTTTCTCAAGTACTCATGCTAAAAATACAAGGCAATTTATCAAAAGGTTGTGCTGTAAAGCATGTTTATTTAACGCTAATACCATACCAATGAAAAAATTGCATTAAACTTTGTGAATTCGCCTATGTTTTACACGCCTTGTACAATTGAAAATCTCGGAATACTACTTCTAATTGGCCGTACCACGTAATTTCTTGAAGTTTTATAGTTTTCTTTTAACCTTTGTCAGGAGCTCTTTCGAACTCTTTCTCCGTTACTTTATATGCTTTTGAACACTATCTAGTTTTGTATTGCATTTCTGCCAAACTTATTTCGGCATAAGAAACTATCATCCTAATGTTTTTAAAGCTTCTTTGGTCTTTTCGAAGTCATAAAACCTCCCAATTTCAAATGTATCATAAAAGTGCATTAGTTTTACTATCGGTTTTAATTCCGTAGTGCTTTTTAACCATATGAAAGCCGATAAATCATAATATGATAATACAGCACGCTTCTGAACTCTTCTCATTCATACTACCGATTTAAAAGCCTTTAAACGTTCTCCTTTGATGTCTCTAGCATTCTCCATTTCTCCTGGCAATCTAAAAAAGTAGGGGCAAAATTCTTAATTCGTTGAACCATGGCATTCACTTTTGCTACCTGGTTAATAACACCAGATAGTAGCATTACTAATGGTTTCCAAAAGACTCCTCGTACTAAAGCGTTTATGAACATTCCTTTTCGCCCTAAATAAAAACCTTGATCTGAGGTATTAAACACCAATCGTGTGTTCTCATCTAAGACCTTGTTCTTTTAAATAGTTAAAATACGCCCATATACCTTCTATCACGAACGAATGCGTTGCCATATAATCTTGTAAATTACCGTTTTTCCCTTTCCATTCTGCCAAACTCTTTTCCATTTAAGGGGCAGCTTATGAAATGCATTATTTATGTAAATACCGCATCCCACTGTGTTGCTTTGCGCCCCAGTCATACGCTCAAAAATCTGAGTTCCAAGTTTATCGCTAATTCGGGTACTTCCAAAAGCTTATTGTCATTTTAGGTCGTGTCTCATTACAATATCCTTATAAATCTTTGTACTGCTCAGATGCTGCTTCGTTGATTTTCAAAGTTTGGAAAATAGGTAGTAAGGAAATGAATACCGTCAAATTTATTCAACATGCGAAGCGCTGCATCCAATTTCTATGCGGCTTGGTGCTGTACATTAAAAAAAATGGGTGGCTGGTATCGTTTTGTTTTTCTTGCAACCAATCTTTAGCGCATCATCTGTGTATATTGTGCATAGCCCTCAATTTCGTGTAATCTCCGTTTTTCAATGGAAATCAGGGTTGTAATAGTTCCCTGATTACAATAATTTTCCATTGATCAAAACTTTCTGGATTAACGTCCTGAAATGCCATTTCCCGATATAGCGGCTTTGGTAAAATCCAGCCTTTTTGTAGCATTTTTTAGTTACTGTTGGCTGCACTGCCATGTCAAATTGATTCTCCCGGTTTTGTCTAAATCCTTGATATGGCTATGCTTTCCTGTTAATATCACGCTCTACTTGGTCCGCAAATGAGTTGTGACGTAACTACGATTAAAAAGTACTCCATTTTGCGCAATTTCTATTCAATAATTAGGGTCGTGCACCTGACTCAAAAAGCATGTCCGTATCCACTAAATGGTTGTATGGCCGTGATGTCAGACATCGATGAAATAACTATTTGTCTTTTTTTTTCGGCCATCACCTCTTTTTCTCTTCCTCCTTACAAGCAAACAAGCAAAAGCACCAATCACTAGAGAATCCAATAAAATATTTCATTTCGTGCAGTTTCAGTTAATTTTTTTCAGGTTTTTATTATTTAAGATTGCCGTAATGATAAAGCTTGTATTAATGTAGTTGCGCGAAGCCAATATTTAGCCCAATCGTGATTTCCATGGGCATTCAACGGCTTACAGGTTTGAACAATTTCCAAAAAATAACGAAGTCTTTTGCAATCGTTTGTACGAACCATCTAAAACCAATGTACCCAGGTGCACTTTTGTCGGCAATAATATGTTAGCCTGTTGTAAAGACTAGTATCTTTTTACATGAAAAAATAAGATGAACGAATTTTCTTTAAAATATAATCCACATTCAGCATCGCTCCGCAAAAGAAATCAGCCGCATACCGAATATGTGCATACCTCGATTTTGAAATCGGGAAGCTTTGCATCTAAAAGCGCGTTGTACAAATAGCTCTTGCACCAGCACTACTACCCACTAAAATAATGTTTTGAGGATCAACACCCTAAACTAACGATATTTCCCAAAAATATTAGGAAGTAGTAGCTTCTGTAGCAACATCATCCGGCAGCCCAAGCCAAGTTTCTATTTCTTTCTCTTGCGCAAGGCGTTTTTGCAACAATTAAAGCCTTTTTCCTTTCTTTAGCAATCGTCTTGGTTTAACTTAACTCATAAGAGCAAGCCACAAGAAAAAGCCTTTTTAGCCATCACTTCACTAAACTTTTCTCTAAAGGATTATCTTTTTTCCCACCGGGAAAAAATCCGCCGCCCGTGCACAACAACAAAAGGGCGGTTTTGAATGAAAAGAATCAGTCCTTTGCTTGGATAAAAGTTCTAATGCTAAGTGATTCTGCCGCATTAATTAGAATCGTCTTGCATCGTTAACATCGGGTAAAAAAATATTCTCCACATGTAACGTTCTTGGAGCTAGTGCACTAAACCCAAACAGTTTTGAGCCAATATTGGCAAAAAACCCCATAATTATCAATAAGTATTAGGCCGAACAAATCATTCATTTATTTAAGGTAAACGTATGCGTTTTGTGTTTGCACTTAGAATTGGTTCCCTACGAAAACTTCAAAATCTCCTGTTCTGCCTTACAAACTCTAATAAATTCGAATTATAAGAATTTAAATCTTCAGCCTTTCAGTTTCAATAGTTACTGTTTTGGTCTCTCCTTTTTTAAGGAATAAACTTTTTTAAATCCTTTTAGATACTCTGTTTTGGAGGTGTAATGCTTCTTACCAGCATCTTTAAATTAAGCGAAAACACTTCTTCTCCATCATAAATTACCTGTATTGTTAAGCTAACATCTTAGCGCTAAAGACTTCGTTTTGACCGATTGCAGGTTTAGAAACGTTTTAGATCCAGTATATCAAATCGTATAACTTAAGCCATAAACCAAAAGGGCAAAGTAAAGGGGCGATTGGGTTGGTGCATTTCTAAATGTTGTTTTAAATTTTAAAAAAGGTCCTCTGTCGGTTTGGTCCTTCCTGATCATTTTAATACTATGTAAAATGGGATTTGACCACATTTCAAAGGCAAGTTGCTGTTAAATTTTCCCGAAGCATTATAATTTACCAAAACAAACATCAGCAATAGCATTCCCAGCCTCGACACCTGGAACCATACTGTGTAAATACTACACTGTAACCCATTTCCTCTTCGATGACTAAAGTCTCCAACTCATAAAACCAAAAACAACTGGGGGTTTTTTTTTTTTTTTCCGGTCGCTACTAAAGCGCGAATTAATTGCTTCTGACTATCAGGAATTTGGATTTAGTTCTGCTAGAATATCTCCTGCATTCTTTAGCTTCTTCCAACACGGCACTAGCAAACGTCTGCCTTTTTTGCCACCTCAATAGCTTCACTAATAGTTCTTCGGAGAACGTTTATCAACGGACTACCGTAGTACCAAATAACATTCACGTTTATTAGCCATGATGAATCGATTGGTAATATTTGCTCCTTTAGCCGTAGCTTATTTTAATTACATTGGGTGCTACATTTAAAATCCTTCTTAAAATAGGAATAGAACAATTAAAGTCCCCGTAGGAGCCCCAAGTGCCTAAAACAATTCGTTTTATCATTCGCCTAAATCACCAAAAGGCATTTTCTATTCTTTTTTAAAGGAAGTGTAATATTATGCTTTTTAAGAATAAAACACATAAAATTTGTTGCCGCTTCGCGCGCAATTTTTTTTCTAATTTTGGCCTTTTATTTTTTCCCAGGGGGGGGGGTCTTTTTTTCCCCCAAAAAAAAATTCTTCTTGCAAGGCGTTGTTATCCAAGATAACGGTAAGCGTTCATCAAAAACAAGTCCGAGTTTTGTATTTTGCTCCTAAAAATTCTCGCAAAGCATCTAAATTGGCCTCGCTCACCTTTCCGTTCTGCATAAGATATTTTTTAGGTAGCTCTAACAAGGCCATATCTCACCACCATATCCAATATCTAAACCCAGCGCTTTAGGCTTACAGCAGGAAAAACAGCTTGTTTAAATTCGCCTAATCCGCTGCGCAACATTTCGTTTAAACCGACTGTATAGTCAAGAGACCACCGAAGCCCTTAAAATCCTATGGATTTCGCAATAAATCCGGTATGCAACCATTATTTCCTGTAGGCGCGGAATACCATCTATTGTCGTTAAAAGATGCATTACACTTTCCTACATCCCGCCCATCAATAGCAGCTTATAATTGGGGGGTGATAAATAGTCATTGTACATCCTTATTTACTCATTCCACATGAATTATATCGCTACGCTTCAAGATGCCTCCATTAAAGTGCCATATGTTTTAACACATACCCATCATGCGTATTCTTCGGCGGTTAAATCATCACCTTGCATACCCCATAACCATTTGCATTTTAGCAAATGCTGAACCTAAATACGGAGCTTCACAGCCACCTTCAGAAATACTCCAACGGGGATCACGAGAATTATCGACCATTGAGACACACTCTGATACCATCGGCGCGTGGCTTCTAGTGCAGCAATTTTTGCTGTTCTCTCTTACTTAATTCCATATCCCAAGAGCAGCTGAATCCTAAGGAAAACGTCATTGGCCGCTTGAGAATGCGGTTAGTTTGGTTACAAACCGTTGATATTCTGTATCGAAACAAGATTAAAGGAATCCTAAGCGCCCGTATTGTTTACATGGCCAAAACGTTCTGTCTGTGCTTTTTTAATTCTTCGGCCAGTAGCGATTCCAATATAGCCTCCAACTTGACCTGCTCTAATTTTTTCTTCCACCATTGCTACTCACACTAGACCGTGCAATTCCGCCCACCGGAGTCACTACAGTTAATTGCCCCTATTTTTTCTTCAATCTCATTTAGACAATAACAAGCTTCTACTTCGCAGAATAGTGTTTGCGCTTGGTATTAAAAGTGATAAAAAACATAAAACTACTCAAACTTAGCCTAATAGGTTGTTAATTGCTCACTAATGTACTATTGAATTTAAAGGTTGTTCCATGCTTTTCGTATCTCGTTTCATTAAAAAAAATCTGATTTGATTTGTTCGATATTATTCTTAGCTCGTACAATAAATAATTTCCTGTAATGGCCAACTCCGGCTTTCAGACCTTTGTTGTTACTGAAATTTCAGCATTCGGTTGAATTCTCTTTAACACCTATAATGGAAATTTCATACGTTACATTCGCTTTCAGCTTGATTCAAATATTGTAATTTTTTATTGTTTGACTTCTGCCTTTTTTAGCACACACTGTATAAGAAGCATTAAAAATCACCTTTTTTCCCATGTGAAATGACTGCCTTTTCTGCTTTTAAAAGAATCTGCTACAAAAACCATTACCCATCCTCTACCTGATTACCTATCAGTTTTTATTCAAATTGATGAATTGATGACTATCGTCTGCCGCAATATCCGAACAGTAAACTTTGTTTATTCTGTAGGTAGTCCATATTATAACAATTCCCACATAGCCTCAACACTAAGGGCGGTTGAATCACCGTAAATTATTAACTAAAGGATGCCCCATTTATAGACTTCAAAAATTTAAGATTACTTACCTATTTTTTAAATCCTCAAACCGAATACTTCCTACCAAAATTAGCATGATTTACAGGTGGCATTTGGGCACACCAAGTTCTTTTTCGATCCTGGACTAAAATTGTCGTCCAATATTTATTTTGAATGAATAAGAGGAAAACCATTCAGCACTGCTTTTTGAGTCTCTTTTGCTGTGAATATTGGTAGCGTAATGTGAATTCGGTTGTTCTCAAAATACCAGGTAATTCTTCGGATGAATTAATAAGAATTACCTTTTGTTAAATAGCGTATTCGATACTCCTGGTATATGGTTTTTAATTTAGACCTAATTCTGTCTAAAACTATCAATTTTTTCTTGTTACCCATATTTTTCGATTATTCGAAATAATCTTTGAAGCCTTTTTGCAATATCTTTTTCTAGAAAATATGTAATCCATTTATTCGCCTTCATTAACAAGGTTTATGACCTCGAAAGTAGCTCGTTTTTATAAAAATTATAGTTGTTTTACTTGAGCCCGGTACCAATCCATATCATTTTCAGGGAATATCTCACTCCCCATCACTCCAGTAGGAATGGCATGAAGAATTTCCCTATTACCACGGTTTTTCAGTTGGTTTTTTGCACAGCACACCCTGATACACCTAAAAAAAGGCCTTACAATTAAAACATAAAAATAGTTTACTTCTAACATTTTTTTTTTTTGCTATTAAATAAATCCCTATAATTAAAAGCCAACAGCGTGCATTGAACCTTGAAAAATACCATCTCTATCCCGTTTATAAACTCCCATTTATGCAAATCTATTTGAGAGACCTATATCCAAAAATCGGGAACGAACATATCGTATTTCATTTCTTGAATTTTACTAGACAGGATCCAGCCTTGACACAATACGCCAAATCTTATATACCGAATCTACACCCCTATAGTATTAATCATATATTCACAGCGATTACAATAGGTATTTTGTTGCAGAATAACTTCTGAAAAAAACAAACAAAACCTAGTATAAGGAGTCCTTTTTCGTTTAATTGAACGTTTAATTTCATGCTTATTCTAATTTATTGAAAATAAACCAAGCTAATAATTCAGGCTCCGCAAAGCAGGATCCAGCTATTATGATTGGCATTTGATACAATTAATTCGTAAATTTTGGTTTTCCACCATATCTTAACAATTTGGCAGAAAACCATCTCCAAGATAATTCATGGATTCACGACATCATCATTGCACCGTGAAAAACCATAAAGGGGATAAAAAGATCTTTAGACGCAGTTTGGCCTTGCCCACCGCCACGAATATACTATGAGCAGCAGCAAAATACAGTGGTTTCTATGCAAAGAGCTCCAAAACGTACCCTTGCCGCCCATAGAAAGCCCCACTAACATAAACTTATCTGCTTTAACAAAAGGTCTCTGGTGGCATGCGTTTCACTCACCAAATTCATCACCAAAGCTCATTCGCTTTGCTTGGTTTTCTATTTATAAATTAAAAAACTTTAGTCTAAAAGTCTTTTATTTCGTTTGCACTATTAGCATGTGATCCAGTATAATCTTCGGTAGCACCATTGCGGAAAAAATAATAATCGCAAGGAAAGTTTTCTAAGTTTTCAGCTCTTCGAAAAATAACATGTGTGCACATTCTAACTGTGCTTCTTGACTCTGTCTTCTTCCTCTTACCCACCGCCATGTAAAAAAGGAAAAACAAGCTGGATAATAATTATTTTTTTAGTATCTGTAAAAAAAATTTCAGTAGGTATAATAACGATATTTTAGTGTTCCAGTCTTCTTAATCAAAGCCTCTTTTCTGCATATACATTCCTCTTGACATAGCTTTGAACCTATTGAGTAGTAAAAAAGTATAAATACCATCAAGTTGTATTTTATTGCCATAAGCTAAATCCTAAATTTGCAGTCATGCTATTTACTCCATATTTTTGCATAAATTAAATTCCAAAGTAACCTTAGTTCTATAGTTTTCAATCCATTTTATAATTTGAGCCCAGTTGAATCGATAGCTAAAATACAGCACTCTCGCCAGACCCAAACAATCGAATTGTGCTAAAAGCATCGTACAAACCTGCTGATGCCCAACAATTGTCCTTATATTTTTATTAAATAATAGCGCATGCACTTAGCGATTCTTCTGTGTATACAGAATTAAACTTATCCTTTTGCTGTTGGTGGTAAATTACCCCTGTATCATTCATGCGTGAAGTGCTGTATAGGCCATACCTCTTTACTATTTCGGGACGTAAACTGCCGTTTACAAGCCCAACAATCTTTACCCGTATCTTTTAAATTTCTTCAGCTTTCAACGGCATAATTGTCAGATTGACTAAAGAATGCAATGCCTTGCATACCCAAAAATAATTGATAAATACTCATCGCCAATATCCATTGGGTTTACAGCCTTAAAATACGAATAATGCGAAATAAAACAAAGGACACCTAAAAGTCTTGAGAAGCCTGGAATGCTACAATAATGGGATTGCCATTGATTTTATATTTCAGAGCTGATCTGATTCCGCGTTGCAGTGTTGCTCTCTATTAACCTGTTGGTATTAAAAACTTCTTTGGAAATAATTACTATTAATCAGCAGAGAGGCAGCTGCCAACACAAGGTGGAATTAGCGATTCTTATAGCTCGCAACATCAAATTAATCCGCAAATCGTTGTCGGAACTCCCAATGCCAATGACAGCATTTGGTTTTGGGTATAAGTACTTCACCTACCCCTTCCAAAAGCACATCGACCTTATTTCGCTAAAGCTTAATTCAGGTATCAGAAACCCATTTCTTTTAAAAAATTACTCGTTGAGCAAAAATAAAAGTCCTTGTGCACTAAAAAAAGCAGTTTCATTACTAAATCACCCCCGTTTCCCCTTGGGGACTTAAAAACGGACCCGTCACTTCTGCCCGCATATTTTGCCATCGATGCCAAATTTGTGGCCAAGCACACGAAAAACAGATCTCTGTCCATTTTTTCTAGGGACATTGATAACTATTTCTGTCTATAATCGATCAACAACGCCCCAGATCGGACCGGCACATAATTTCTACCGGCTCGATATCGCTTTTTCACTAAGATTGCCACTTAAAGGCCATAAAAAGGCCCTGGTTTTCCCACCAACCGTTACCTTGTTAACCCTTTTGTTGGCAATTTTTGCCGGGTTTTTGGATGTGGAGTTGATATCTTTTCTCGCGCTTGCACCTTGGGGAAATTAGGATTGGGCGGGCCACAAGTCAAAAAAAAAGTATTTTAGATCAACATGCTTTTTGACTTCCTTTAGAGAGTTAAAGATCTAAAACACAAGTCTCACCCGGTAATTTGTAATTCTGGATAGGCATAGTTCGAACCTCCAAAGTGACCATGTTCACCTCTTTTTAATGAAACATTAAAGCAGCTCTCTCT
>Ga0163217_1070780_pt1 | contig 11064 bp, 19 predicted proteins | sample SynspAceP_FD_185933 | JGI IMG/M metagenome (GOLD analysis project Ga0163217, IMG submission 185933) | Saline lake microbial communities from Ace Lake in Antarctica - Synechococcus sp. Ace-P (PacBio error correction) | ecosystem: Environmental > Aquatic > Non-marine Saline and Alkaline > Saline ... | reverse complement strand
GTTGAAGATGTTGCCCGGCGCTGAGAATGATCCAGATCGGTCGTCCAGCGTGTATGGTGGTTGCGGCTTGACCCGGCCATGACGATTCGAGCAGGGGCGCTGTGCCCGCATCACGGCGTCGGCCTTATGCTGCCTTGATGCTGAGCCATAGCGCGCGCTGCGGAGGTTGATGCGCCCCTGGCGTTGACAATAAAACATTCGGTCGCCATTGAGCCAGCCAAGGATGGTTCCCCTCCGCCATTCGCAAAAGCCTTTTGTTCAAGGCGTCGGCGACCCCTTGATCGCTCTGGTGCTGATCCGCAGGCGCGCATCTCAAAAGCGTCGACAGAGCTGCAGGGTGTTGTCGGACGAACCGCCATCGATTCACGATCAGTTCGAGTTTGGCGCTGTCCTGCTGGCCGAAGCACCGAGGTGATCGCCTCCTTCAATCGTGGCCTCCCGCATTCAGGCAGGGCATCACGATTCGAGCTGAACGCTTGGTTGCCATGCGTGGCAGCCGGTCTGCGCGCAAGCCAGCATGCTGAACGAACAGAAGCAGGCTGAAAGCAGATGGGTTTGGAGGCCCCACCCTGCGAATTGTTCCCACGCTCGATTTCCTACCGGTTGGTTGCGCCGGCTGCTCCGACTCGCTTGCGCCGCCAGGACGTTCACGGGCTGGAGCGTGCTGTTCATCGACGGGGCCGAGCGGTGCCAGAGCATTCGCGCTGTTCTCGAATCAGCTTGCCATTCAGGATGCCGCTTCCGCTGGCAGCCGCAGGATCCAGCCGAGCCTGGGATTTCTTCGCGGCATGAAAACCAGGGCTTCGCCGCCCGCCCCGCATGACTGGCTGCTGTTCTGCGGGCTCGATGGACTGAGGCACCAGACACTGGATGGTGTTTTGGAGCGCAGCCAGTGGGCAGCAATTAGAAGATCTGACTGCACAGGCTGCACGCCTGATCTGCTCGTTTGCAGGGCCGCTATGTGAAGCGGCTCTCGCCCAGGCCGCTCCCACGCTTTTTCGCTGCGCGCGGAACCTACCCGGCGTTTCCCTGTTCTGGGGTCGGACGCCCCCCCACCAGGCCACCCTGATCGGGGCCAGGCGCCCTGTTCCCGCCTGTCCCGTTACGCCCAGGCTTTCGCCTCTCGCAGACCTCGATACTTCTTGCAGCTCTGCCGCTGATCCGCAACTGGCGGGTGCAGACTCTTGATCTTGAAATCGTCCACATGGCGCTGGGAGGCGAATCGGTCAGCCGGCGGTCCAGCACCGCAGCGCCTTCCAAGGAGGTGCGTCGCGCCTACCAGCGCGGCCTTTGGTTGCTGCTGGCCCTTCCCCTATCTGTGCGTTTACGCCCAGAGGTTTCTTCAGTGCGCTGGCGTAAACACCTGCCCTGGTGCGCTTGGCTGCAGTGGCGGCCAAGCGGCTGGCTGGCCTGGGCCCTGGCTGGCGCCAACGCTCTGGCCCGCGGCCGGCGGCGCAGCGTCGTGCTGTGCCTCGAGGATCCGCGCCGCACCACAGCAGCCTTGATCCTTGGCACAGGATTCCCACGCGGGCAAAAGCTTGGTGAATCCAGGGCTTCCCTACCTGCAGGGAATCGCCGCAGCAGATTGCCGCTCGCCAACCCCGGGACCGGGCTGGCGCTGGCACGGTCACCCACGCTCACCTGCGGGCGTCGACACGGTGGGCAGCTCACCTGCCTGGCCGACTGGATCCGCAGCCAAAGCGGAGCCTTGCCGCTTGGGCCCAGGGTCACCCTGGTGACCGATCAGCCCCATCTTCCCCAGGGCCCAGGACCATCGCTGAAATCGTGCTCGCGCCAAAGGAATCCGCGTGGAGGGTTCGTGGGGGTGCCATCGACCGGAACCGGCCGGAAAACCCGCTGCGGCGCCTGCGCCGACCAACCTCGCTCGCAGGTTCTGTGCGCGCCACCGGCTGGGGATGGCAGGCTTCGGCCATGACCTCATGGCGTTGAGCCGAATCGCCTGGCCTTCTGGAGTGAAAACGATCTGGTCCAGGGGTGGGAACTAACCTGATTTTCAGAGGTTCTCTTTCGGAATTCCATGCAACTTTGAGAGTCACCGCGCTGAAGCGAGGCGCATTGGTGAACGTGCATGAAGCGAAAGACCCACTTCCGCGGTCTGATCGATGCGGCCCATGCCGGACGAGACGATTGTGATCGCCAGGGTGGGCGTCCCTGGGCCAGGCTTGTCCCCCTGGAAGAGTCCCAGCCCAGCGGCAGCCCGTGTGTTGAAGGGCGCCTACACCTACCCGGGCTGGGAGGTGTTGCTGCTCCGCTCCCTGAGCGAAGAGCTGCACACCTTCCGAGAGTCCTTGCTTCCCTGATGACAGGCTATTGCTCGATAACGGCACGCCCTTCTCTGGTTGGTTGCCCCGAGCCGGAACGGACTTTCCGCACAGTGCTTTGCTGCTCCTCGTCCGATCCATCTCAGCAGGTCTTCGTCAGTGCGCATTCGGCCTGGGAGATCGCCACCAAGCAACCGTCTGGGCCGGTTGCCCTCCGCCGACATCCTTGCTGGCAGGAGGTGGGACGCTGCTGGAGCTTCAGGCTTCGTGGCTCTGCGGTGTCCTGGCGCCATGGCCTGCGGGCCGGGCAAGCTCGCCCTGGCTCACCGTGATCCCTTCGATCGCCTGCTTGCCGCTCAGCGGAACTCGATGGTCCCCCTGGTCACGGTCGATTCCTGCCCTGGCAGCTTTCCCCTGCCGCAGGTTTGGGGTGAGCGTGCGCCAACCCCTTGGTGATCTTTCGGTGCCAAACAAAGCCTCTGCGCTGAGGCATTGATCAAGCTGCTTGCAGGCGGGCACTCCTGGGTTGGGTGGGCGACACCGCCACCAGGTGTGTGGCCGGGCTGTGCTCGGCACCACTGCGATCTCAGCGATCTCTCGCGGTGCAAGGGGGCTTGAGGCCCGCCGCCGCTTTGCCCTGCCCCCGGGGGCCCAGATTGGATCGGCTTCGCCCCCATCTGGCTGGCTGGCGCCCTTCCTGGCTGCGATGGCCGCCACAAGCCTGAAGCACTCGCAAGAGCTGAGGGAGTGGTGGCTTGCTTCGGTCGTCGAGCGTGATCACCAAGCGGCTTTCGCCGCAACCGCTTCGATCGAGAGGCTGGCGGCGCGTCTGGCTCACTTCCAGACCCTGTTTTCTGGAGACCTTGCGAGCAGCTGGGCGTTCCCGCCCGGATCCTGCGGCCCACCCTGATTCACGGCCGCAGCGCCCATCACGCCGACCGCAATGTGGAGCGCTGCGGAAGCTTCTTGTTGCGCCGGGCTGCCGCTGCCTTTTCCCCTTCCAGCCAGACGGGCCTGCCGCCAAGCCGATTGCCGCCGCCGATCTGGTGCGGTGGTTTCTTTCAACAGGGGCGTGGATGGCCAGCCCACCGCCGAAGGAATCGCCCCTGAGTGAATCAGCCGTGGCGGCCGCTGGGTGGAGACGAAACCCCTCAGCTTATCACGCCCTGCTGGCGCGGATCCAGGGCGGGCGATCCGGCGCGCGGCCCGCTGCCGGCTGCTCACCCTGCCCACCTTTTTTGTCAGTGGCTGGCGTCACCGCTTGCTGCTGGTGTTGTCTCCGAAAACTTTCGAGGCGGTGTTGCGCTTGAGCGCGGATCTGCCGGGTTTACTTGTTTGTGCTGATCTGCTCGGGCTTCGCCCCAGCCGTCCTAGTGCAGCCGCCGCATGAGCACTCCCCTCGCCTCGGCCTGGATTCAGCGTGCCGCTGGGCGGCCCACTGAGGCTGCTGCCTGCTGCTTTGGTGCTGCTGGCCCTGCTGCGCCGGGGCCTGCTCGATCAGCCCAATGCCCGCAGCGCACCACGCCTGCCCACGCCGCGTGGCGGTGGGGTTGGGCTTCGTTTGGTGGAGCTGCCTTGCTGGGCGGCTTTTCCGTTGGTTCCGCTGCCTCGCCGCGCCCCTTGGCGCTGGTTGGGGCTCCTTGATGAGGTCGGCTGAATCTGCCGGCGGCCCTGCGCTACGGAGCTCAGCTGGCCACCGCCAATCGCCTATGTTTGGCCGTCGGGCCGTCACGATTGCCGCCCACTGCTTGCTGGCCGTTGCCTTAGTTGGCGATCCACGGCAGTGATCAACTTCTTCAATTTCATGGATGGCCTCGATGGCCTATGTGGCGGTTGCTCGGCCGTGGTGTTCGCCCGTAGCCGCGATCAGCTCCGGAGCGTTCTGGCTCTGGCCCCTGGTGGGGGCCTGCTGGGCTTTCATGATCTGGAACTGGAGCCGCGCGGCTGTTCATTGGGCGATGTGGGCAGCACCCTTTCCTTGTGCGGTGTTCGCCGGGGTGGTGCTGCAGGCTCCCGGCGTTGCCGGATGGCCTGGCGTTGCTGCATGGTGGCCGTGCCGTTGGCTGGCCGATGCCCTGATCGCGTAACTGCGGCGGCTGATGGCCGGCCAGCCGGTTTCCAGGCCACTCGGCTGCACCTCTACCAGCGCCTGCAGCAGCCCGGCTGGTCGCCACCGTCGGAGTGTGCCTGGTCTACCTGGTGGTCCAACCGCGTGCTGATCGGTGCGGCCGCTGCTGGCGGGTGCGGGGTGGTGGGTCGGCTGCGGCGGCCGTGGTGTCTGGGCCTGGGGTGTGGCGCTCCGATCGCACCGCTGGCGGTGCCGGTTTTCCACGGCGGTTCAGCAGGCGATCGGTGATGGAGATGGCCGTGAGGCTGGGCTTCCTGGCTGAGCTTTTGCTCCAAAAGGTCCTCAGGCAAGTCTTCAGGATGCGCCTTGATGCCCTAGGACATCGACCTGGTCCGGAGAGAGCCCTGCACAGCAGGGCCATGCGTTCACCTGGCGGCAGCGGTGGTGGAACGGTTTGGCGGGGATTCTGGGCTGAAGGATTCAGCAACTGCACCCCTGTGGGGATGAAATGGAGAACGTTGCGTGTTCACCACCTGCAATCCGTGCTCCAGTGCCGTTGGCTGCGATTTCATCAGGTCAGCGGCCGTCATGGCGATCTCGCTGAAGCCTTTTGGCCCAGCGTCTGGCGATGGCAACCATTCGACAGAAGGATTCGCTGGGCCATACAACAACAGGCAATCCCTCCAGCCAGCCCTTGCAGACGCCCTACCTGGCGAATACGCATCAACCTTTCTGCTTAATCACGATGCCCCGCTCGATCTCTCCAGGACTGATCACACTTAGATAGGAGATCATCGGAATTCTGCTCACTGAGCCAGGGCCAACCACGCCATTGGATCCCGCCCACGCCTGCGCAGTTCTGAGATGACAACCGTACCAGTAGAAACACTTTACTCCTCCCAGTGCCGGGGCTCCCAGTTCAGCGCTCTCGCATGCTTGCGTCGTCCTGAGGCAGCTCAGGAGCAGCTCCCACCATGCTGGGCTTTGTTTTGAGGCGCTTCCAGGCCGTTCGCAGGCGTTCGTACTCCTCCCCGCAACTCCTTAACCACCCACCGTGGCGGGTTTGCCACGCCGTGTGTGACCAGTTGGGGGCGGACCGGCCATGGCGGTCGTTCACCACTGCACTGAAGCCAGTTCTTGGGCGTTCCTGCAGGGTCCAGAACTTTCCGATGCCCATTGGCCTTTTCCTGGGCTAGATTGATTCAAGCTAGCTGGTTTAAGAAGGCCGAAAAGGCCTGTCCTTGATTGAGGTGAAGGTTATGTCCGGCTGGGAATTCCTTTTCTGCGCCCCTACTGGGAGCCGGCGCGCTGTTCATGGGGCAGTGTTCCCGGGGTTGGTGCCGTTTTCCACGGCAGTTCAGGCAGGCCGAGGAGCGGGGAGGCTGAATCGATTCAGACCTATCCCCATCACGGCTCCTTAAAAAGTGCCTTGCTCAGGGTGGCCATCTCCCGCTCTGGTTGAGGGATGGTGAGGGGGGCCTTCACCGATTTCGTGTGCGATCGAGGGCGCGGGCGCTGTTCCTCGGCCATGGCATAACTGGGCGCAGGAGCCGATCACGCGGCGGCCCGCTCACCCTGCAGGGCTTCTGCACCGCGGCCGCTGCGGTGTTGATGAGGGGCACAACAAGCACTGTGGGCGAGCCCCGCCTCCGGAAAGCGGTATCCGGCCTGGATCACCACCACCGGACGGACTTTCCCTACTTCTGGCGCCTGATTTCGGGTGGAGGCGCGCCACCCAGATCTCGCCGCGGCGAATCATCGCCACCAGAAGATCGTTCTGTGTATCGCATCTGCCAACTTAACGGGATTGTCTCCCGCCCGCTCCAGGGCTTTCGTTCTCGGCCGGCAGGAAGTCGGCTGCGGCGGCGAGGGCTTCGCGCAGGCCGCTGGGTCGGGAGGCCAGCACCCTGGCGGCGGCCTCCATTTGGCGCTTCCAGGCGCTCTCGCTCCCTACTGGGAGAGGAGGAGCCTTCCAGGGCCTCTCGGATCAGCTGGGAGCGGGCTGGCCGCTGAGGGCTGGCTTCCTGGCTGAGCTTTTGCCACCAAGTCCTCTTGCCAGTCTTAGGCTGACGGGCACCCATGAAGCACATTCTGCAAGTTTTCTGTATTCAACAAATTGTAGGACGTCTCGTAGGGCTTCACGGCATGTCAGATTAGATTCAAAGCCAGTCGACCGGGCCGATGCCAGGCAGGGGCGATCATGTCTTCGAATGGCATCCGTTAGAAGTGTGTGACGCACTTCTGTGATGCCCCTGTGCTGGCTGATGATCAGACTTGGATGAGCTGCCAGCACAGGAAAGGACCTGCCGATAGCCTGGGCATCACGCGTCAGCAGCTCGCAGCGCTCGATCAACCGCATGGGCCACCGATCAAGGCGACATTTTCCGGGAACAGGATCATTGGCGTGTGCCACCTTCTGGAAAGCGGTAAGCGGCATGGGCGCCGGGCCGCCAGAAGGCAGCTTCTCGGGGAAATCGGCCGCGATAGTTTGTAAAAGATGGGAAGCGGCAGCGCCTCATCCACCCACCTCGATCTTTCATAAGGCAAAAGCCACATCGCCATCGATCAGCGCATTGATCGCTTACGGGTCCAGCGTTAGGCAGCGGGCCCGGTTGATTCACATCCAGCAGCACATAGGATCCACCATCGCCTCCTGGCGCGCTGAGGCCCCTCGTCTTCCACCTTCTCGAAGCACCACCCGATCGGCCAAACCAGCGGAAAACTTTGGCACCCCACAGCTGGATGCAAGCCCGCCTGCTCACGGAATGGGCCTGGGGGTCGTGACCTGGCCCTTGCTTGTGTGCATCGCATGCGAATTCTCCCATGGCCTCAGTAAGGACATTCCTTGAGTGTGGGGGCTTCGCTATCGACTAGGAGAAACACTTGCCTGCCAGGATCAGCCTTGAAGGATGGGCGCTGATGGGCGCACCGCCACTTGTCTGTTCCAGGGATGAGTGCAGGGTGTTTCCCTATGGAGCGGATCCAGGCGTGGTAATCCGCGCGCGGCCCCGTTGCCGGCTGCCACCGCTGCTGCTTGGCACCGAAAAGCCTTTGAAAGCGGTGTTGCGGTTGAGCGCTGATCTGCCCTGGCGTTTCCGCCCCAGCCCTTCAACGTGCAGCCGCCTCGATCACGGCGGTGTTCGGTCGGCGCCTGCGTTTCAGCGGCTGCTGCTGGCCGTTTGCCCTGTCACGTGTGTTCCCTGCTGATCTTTGCCCCAGCCGCGGAATCACCCGAACAGGCGTGGCTCGAGCCCCTTCGTGGGAGCCCTGCTGGGTTTTTCCCTGTGATGGCTTGGAGTTCTCCTGGTGGCTGGGGTCGATGGCTGGATGCGCACGACTTGCAGTGCCTTTTTGAAAATGCTGCCCAACACCTAGCGGACAGGAAGGTGGGACAGAAACCGGAACCGTCAGAGCCAAGGATCAGAGCAGGTACTGTTGTTTTTTTTTCCATCAATTCACCTGATCAAGACCTGGTACTTTTCGATTTTTGATCACACTGAAATTGTCATTCCTATCAAGCTTCTCCGTGGCCGCCCCACATTTCTGCTTGTGAACTCGCGTTCTATAAGCTCACAACAACCAGCTACTTAAAACAGAAAACCGGCCTGATCAGCAGCTTTCACTTCTTAGCTCTTAACTCAATACCACTAGAAGCTGTCATCTGTCCACAAAAAGGAATCCAATTCTGTCGAAACCATTAATAATCAACCCAATTGGAACAGGAAAAAATTTATCGCCAGCCCGTTGCCATTAAAGGGTAAATGACTTTAACCATCGGAAAAGTTCTACCAACGGAAGATAGAGAAATTTTAAAAAAAACCCTTTTTTTAAAAAATTAAATTTTTTTCCGGCTTTAAACGGTCAGGGACATTTGTAAGAGCTTTTTGCTGCCTTAGTTGAAGTGTTATCGTCTTCTGAGCTTAGCAAGACATGCTAAAAATTGGTTGCAACTGCTAACAGCAGAGAATGGAGAGGGAACAACTTCTGTCACGATCTTGTCGCGAACAGCATTCATTCGAAAATCAGCAAAAGAGTTTGCCTGAACTGCAAACACATCTGCTGTAATGACATTATCTTGAAAAATATGTTAAGAAGGAGCATTACCTCCTCCAATCGGCAAGCCATTGACCGAATGCCAGCAGCTTCAGCAAGCATTCCTAGCAGCTACAGTTTCCCAGTCTTGCATTTTCGTCATTGCAGGACTATTGGCTACTCCATCACCTGAACATCAATAACAAGATTTAGAAAGAGTGGTACTCATTACTTGTAATCTGAGCAAACCCCTGCGTTATGCCACAACTGATGCAGTGAATTCGCTCACTTTCCTTTGCAAGGCCGGGAAATAGGATTAGCGAAAGCTGTGATTTCAGCATTTGTCTGGAGCAAAGTCAGGGCCAATAGGAGGGAGCAAAGCAGTTGTACTTCCACTGACCTACAGCCAACAGCAATTACCTCCTGAGTTGGACTATATTTTGCCTGGACAACGGGGTCAAGAAAAGCGAAGGTTGATATCCACCCAAGTTGTAAGTTTATAATTTCGGATGTATCGATGCTGCCAGGACACATCGATTGAAAATGAACAACTCTTTGAGCAACAGGGTAAGCGCATTAGCCGATTATGGCGCCACAAGCCGAGCCAACCACAGCTGCCCCAAGAGTAAGGCCAGAGAAGAAGCGTGGCGAATGACGATCATGAAATTGATTATTACAAGACTTGAGCGGTTTGACTTTCATCAGCTGGACAGTTTCGCGGAAAGTGGCACCGTGCCAGAATTGGCTTATTTTGAGCCAGGGTGTCCAAGGCCCCTTTTTTCAGCGCTTGGATTTTGGCGATTGGAGCCAAGGAAGCCAGCCCCCTGGGTGAGGGGCTTGGCCAGAATGGATATTCGGAATTTAGTAATTTGTAGCGGTGCTGGATCAAGTCCTTTGAGGCTCCCCTCACTGTAAAACTCCCATAGCCATAGCCTGATGTAGCCGTAAATGTTGGTGCGATCTCCCGTGGCGATTCGCGAATTGGTCACCACGCCCAGAAGCGGAGGGCACCGGCGCCGACTTGATGCGCTCCACCGCCTGAGCCGGGAGCTGGGCGGTCCACCTTTGTTCAGCGCCACCACCAAGAGGATGCCTCGAGGTTTTCGGCAGCAGGAGGCATACCGGCCAATCCAGGGGCTGGTGGGGTGTCGTACAGAATCACGGTCGAAAAGCGTCGGTTGTCGGCAATCTTCCTTTGACCAGATGGCCCATTCGCTCAGAGATCAAACCAGCCGCGGTGGATCCGCGCACGCGCCGGCCGGCAAGTGGATCACCTGCAAACTGGGATGTTTCTTGGCACGGTCTGCAAGCATGGAGCTTCCAGTCAGTTGCCCTGCGTCGTGAGCAGGTTGGAAAGGCCGCTCAGTTGTTCAGTCCGAGCCTGTGATGCAACCTGGGGTTGGCGTTAGGTTCGGCATCAATTCAGCCAGCACCCGCTTGCCCAGTTCACTCATGGGTTTTGGCCAGCAGCACAATCAGCAAACTCTTGCCTCCGAGGGCACCGAACTTGCTCACGGCCACCGATTTCACTGTTTCGGTCGCTGTTCAAGAAGCGCAGGCTTGTTTGTAGAGGTTACGAAGGCTTCTTGATAGGTGAAACGCTGGTTAAGCCGGCCATGCGCGTTCTGCTGGGCGTTCAAGGTTCTTTGAACAGGAAGCGCTTGTCGCGCCGCACCCCTTCGAAAAACGAAATGTAGGGAATGTGACCCAGTAGCGGCACCTTGAGGTTCGTCCACGCACTTCACGGCCGAGTGGAAACACCATGATCGAGGCGATCACGAATCAGGCCGCACCAGCTCCGGCGGCCACGCCCGAAATAGCAAAGCCTTGCAGGGCAGCCCCTTTGGCCCAGCAGCGTTTTGCCCACGGGGTTTGGATTCACCGCCGTGGGGCCGATCACCTTCCAGGGCACGTTTGCTTCTGGGCGATCTCAACTGGAAAATTTGATCGCGGGTGCTTTTGGTTTAACTCGCCAGGGTTTCCCTGGGGCGATGGCCAATTTGACTGGAGGGGGCTTCGTATTCGCGCAGCAAGCGACTTGGGTTTGGCTGGGAAACGGGGCGTCGGTGCCGCCAATCTGGAAGCCGCAGTGCCCGGCGATCGGACCCGTCCAGCTTGCTTGCAGGGGGCATCCACCGCTTTCAAAGTTCCTTGCGGCTGCAGCGCTGGCTTGCACAGCTTTCTCGCGAGCGCTGATCCAAGTTGACCCAGGAAAGGCGGAATTGGCGTGTAGATCGGAGCGGGCCGTGGCGATCTTCGGCGTCTAAGCGGTGAGTTCGCTGAGCAGAGGTTGGTTGGGCACCATCAAGGGTTCACGCTCGTGCACCGAATCGGGCTGATTCGCTGCCAACCTCCATTCTCAGCGGTTGCTTTTGTGAAGGTGCGGGGCTTGTCCAGCCGCCCGGCGGCCCCACATCGGCGCGCCACCTTGCATGCAGGGGACGGCGGACCCGCTTCAGGCCAGCTGTTCTCCAAACGGACTGGCGCAGCGTTTTCGGCGGGCCTGGGCCGGCGTTACGAAAGGGCCGCTTTCCCGGCCTCAGGCCGCCAACACCGGTTTGTTTTGCTTTGGTTCGGGAAGGCGCTCGGGAGGTTTCCGCCTGGAGCTCAGTTGCTGGGCGCGGGCCCCTTGCCAGATTCCAAGGGAGGGCTGTTTTTTTAAATTCATCTCTCTTTTTTCCT
>Ga0163217_1066763_pt1 | contig 11064 bp, 8 predicted proteins | sample SynspAceP_FD_185933 | JGI IMG/M metagenome (GOLD analysis project Ga0163217, IMG submission 185933) | Saline lake microbial communities from Ace Lake in Antarctica - Synechococcus sp. Ace-P (PacBio error correction) | ecosystem: Environmental > Aquatic > Non-marine Saline and Alkaline > Saline ... | reverse complement strand
AACCGGCTAAGATTTTGTGTCGCTGAACAAGCCGATGCTTCGCCTATAAAAACGAGTTATCGTAAAGCTCGCTCGAAAATATCACCCGGATGTCAGTAAAGAGTAAACGCTGAGTCAGCCGAGTTCAAAGAATGGGCGAAGCCTATACCGAGTAAAAGATCCAAAGAAAAAGCGCGCTGAATTACGATTTATTACGTAAGCAAGGTACGCGTAGAATCGATGGCGGCTTCCAGCCACCGCCAGGATAACTGCAGTCATCTCATGAAAATCATTTCAAAGGATACAAGGCCACACTTAGCGATGGTTCTTAGTGATTTCTTTTGATTTCGATTTTTGGTTTGCCAGTCGCGGAGGCTCTCATCAGTCGGATTGATTTCGGCGCTCAGCGAGTTCAGCGTGGGCGCGGATTAACATTACAAAAATCGCCCGTTGTTCTTGAAGAAGCGTATCAAGGTTGTCAGCGACAAATATCATTACCGAGTTGCCCGACCAGATCAAAATGGTTGTCGTAAAGCAAAAGAGGACAAAAAACATTTAAAACGTTAAAAAATTCCCGCCGCGTCACAAACAGGGTCAGCATATTCGTTTGGCTGGCAGGGAGAATTAGGCATGGGTGCCGGCAAAGCGGGGGACTACTGCTAGAAATGAGTTGCGCCGCACCTTATTTTACGTTATGGCTCGGATATTTATTATGCCTTACCGTTACTTGTTGGGAAGCAGCTTAGTGCGACCGTTGAATTGCCAACTGAATTTAACGGTAAAGTAAAAATTTGAAAAATACCCAAAGCAGCCAATAGTGGTAACAGACTTGCGTTCAAAGGCAAAGGGCTGATTAACCAAGGTGAGAAAACAACGGTGCGATCAAATCGACCTTTGCAAACAGTTTGGCACAAAAGTACAACAGCAGTGAAAGCCAACGCACTTACCAACCACTCTGCTGAGTGTGGAATCTAACTTTAATTCCACGCCACCGTTTCTCGAAGAGTAGATGATGTCCAAACCAAAGATTTATACGTGATTGATTCACATGAGCATGTGCGTTTACCTTAGAAGAAAGTGCGAGCGCTGTGTACTCACACACAGATGATTGTTGAAATGGTGATATCGGCATTGTTGAAACCCAATCGAACAGCCTCTACTCGATGACGGTATTTTAATAGCCAAGCGTTAGTACGACTACAGCGCGCTCAACGACTGATAATGGACTGAAATTTGAATTTTCTGTGTCGCGTGAGCTTTAGAATTACTGATGAAATGACGGTTTGCCAACAGCACATTTGAAGTACTAGACGTCAAGTTGCCTTGATGCCAAGGTTTCCTTTCGTTCCACTTAGAGGAACAGTTTTAGATTATGTTTCTGAGGGGAGTGGATCGCTATGGGTTGGTTAATTTATTGAATTCCACGTTGCCTGTCATCATTACTTGCATATAGTTTTGGCGGAATACAATTGAGATCCTGTCTGCCACCATTTGTTTAAATACGTCATCTTTCAGCGAGAAAAACACGGTTTTCGTGTGTTTGTTGCTGTTTGTGCTATCGCTATTTCGATGGCAATGGCAACGAACAGATGATGTCTTCGACTTCGAATAATATGCCTATGCAAAGCACATACCATGTCGGGGAATTATCGCTCATGTTAGTCTTCAGTATAAGCTTCCTCTTGTATGTCTACTTGGTGGGACGAATGCTCCAGCTTGATATCAGAACACAACCAACCAAAATTGTATGGATAATCATGGGCAGTGAGCTTTTTCTAGTTTACTGGTCAGCTATTATTCAGATTCCGAAAAATCTTTCTTTTGTTCACACGGGCTTTACCGTCTGAATCCTACGTTTCTACCTAACCCCCAAATACGCCTACTTCCCTCCGATAGTTCATTCTTAAAAATCGCTTGTTTCACTCATCGCTTTATTCGCGTTGAATTTATTGATTTAAAAATGAGGTAACTCGACGCCAATGGCCAAAAACAATCCCTTTGGCATTCGTGTCATATTGGGTTTTTTACAAGAGTTGTCTGTTGCCGTCAATTTTTAATCGGTAAAAAACGCATCGATTGGCCTTTTGTTTTCTCTATAATCTTATGCCGTTTGGTTTTGCAATGCAGAAGCGTTAAGCCTCAGCAGCGGTAGACAAAGCGTCTCTCAATGATGATGGTGTTTCCCTAGTCAGCAGAAAAAGAAATGCCATTCGGTGTTAGCCAAGCATGACGGCATTGCCGGATCCGAAAATAAATGTTGGCTTATTGGAATATGCCAACCGACAGTTTTGATTTTAACAAGAAGCGATGACGCAATTAACGTGTCGGTATCGCAAATGTTCCGCGGGCGAACCTTGCGTCTAGCGGGGGAAAAAAGAACGCTGCGCAAGGCGATCAAATTACCTGAGCGAACACCAATCGTTCGCGCCAATGTTTAGCAATGGAGGTACGAAAACCTTTGGCTAACGGCATTACAGTTACGAAGAGAGCATCAAGCTGCTGAAGCAAATAGAACCCGTTTGAACAGCTCACGAGGTTGTGGAAAGTAGTTATAAAGCTCGGCGTACGGGCGAGCCAAACAGCAGAATTTAGTCGCTCTGGGAACTGAGTAATTAAGTTAGATCATCGCCTTACGCAGCTTCGCCAAGCGAAAGAAAATTCACTGCCAAAAAAACTGTCTCAATATATTCTCCGGTAATGACTATCGAAACCGATCAGATCAAGACGATCACGTTTGAAAAACAACGGCGTGAACCATCTTGAAAACCTCGTCGAAACTATGCATCCGGATTCATTAGCGCTCGTTTGAGCCAGCATTCCATTGGTCGTATCGTAGACGTTCAACCAATACGCGCAGATAGACAAAGCGATGCCGAGCAAAAGTACAAACCAGAATGGGCGCGTACCTGGGTTACGTTATCGCGGCGATGATCTAAGCGCAAGTCACGAGCTGATTTTAGCGTCGATTGCCGTGAGTGTCAGCGTGCCGATCTTTTCGTCTCGTCGACAGGATGCTCAGGTGAAAGCCGTCTTGCAAGTTGAATCTTTTTCTTTCTGAAAAGCAATGGTACTGAATGAAACTCATGGCCAAATACCGTGTTTCTGACGTCTTGGATATCTCTGTTGGATCAACGCATCCGTCTTTATCCAAACCAAAGCTAATTCCCAGTATCGTGAAAGTGCGCAAACCATGTTGCAATGCGTATACCAGCAACGATGGCGGTTTTTTCGGATGTGCGTTCAGGCGCGTATCGCGACGCTGAATGGCGCATATCGAATTTTGGAACTATTCGCACGAGCGCTCAAGCGCTTAGCAGAATTGAATTATGTTGATGACACAAGGTTGAAGAGGTGAAGCTCAAATGAAAAGAATTCGGATATAGTCGTGATTTGTATTAGGTGTGTTTCTTCGGTTGCGGGTTTATCCACTTGGTTCTTCAAGCATTCAATACACTGAATGGCGAAATGAACTCAGCACGACTGCGCGATGGGCGAAAGATGAGAAAATTGCCCTTGTACCTGTGGTGCACCAAGGACCCAAATTATCGCCGCACCAAAACCTGGTCAATCACCAAGGGATGGACCTTATCCCTTTTTATGAGCAGCTCAGGGTTTCGACAATAGCAGCGTGGCACGGTAAGTATTTCGCCAAGAAGTGGTTAAATAACCTTGATGTGCGAAACAGAAAAAGGTGTTTGAAGCATGCTGAAAACCAAGAGATTCGAAAAACTGTGGCTATTTGCTTACAACGAAGACAAGATCGTTCATATTCATCTCGCGTCGAAGGGCTGGATCGAAAAGAGTTTTATTTAAATTCCAATGGGCGACTCGGTTGAAAAAAGGCCAGGCCCTTATTCGATTTGTATTCGCCGGGACTTGGTGAATGCGCAGGAAGAATTTGTCTTTGCGTTAGCACGAAAAGACAAAGCGTCATGCATTTCAACGCAGGGGTGAAGAGAGACTAAAGCCTTGCAGTGCAAGCGATTTAGCCAAACGTTAAGGGCGAGCGCAAAGTAAGGTCTCAAACGTGCGATTCTTTTCGCCACAAAAGTGGTGTGATTGACCAAACCTTGGATTCAAGATGGTTTCTACATTAAACCGGCACAACCTTGATGTTACGATCGCGGATTGGAGTGAAGTTGTGGCTGCATCCGAGTTATTTGAACGCCAAGCGCATCGCGTTGCGGTAGGCCAACGCGGTTGAAGCACGTCATGGACTATCCTTACCGGGAAAACGTTCGCAGTAACGTGGACTTTATTTTATCCAACTCTGAATTGCAAAAAAACCGTACTTTTGCGCGTTCGCATTCTTGAATAACCCAGATCAATTATTGAAGCCAGATATGTTTGCCCATGGCGTATTGAGACCACGGAACCGGTCAAAGACGATATTCCGAAAGAAGCCCTGATACGGGAGGCCGAACAAAAAGCCGGGTGGTACTGCACTAGGCGAGGCTTTTATTAAGTCGGATTTGCTGTACGAAAACCGGTGCGGTTCGGTGAATGGCTTACGTGAAATCTTAGACGGCTTGGTATTGGGCGATGACGTGGTGACGTCGCGCAGTCTTGTTGGTTCTAAGAGTCCAGTAAAAAGCTCCGAATTTCAAGCGCATGAATGGCAGACAGTAAACCAGGTTGCAATGTCTGCCAGTGCTGTTGTCTGTCAGTGACATGTCGGGAACAAAAAATGTCAAGACCAAGCAGAGCCAGTAGCAGACCCGCCAACAATGTTTGGTTGGCGCGCGCATTAATCGTATTATGCGACAACACGGCATGGTGAATGTGAATCCAACGAAGCGATCTCGTTGGAATTGCAAAAAATGACGATGATTTTGTTCTAGCCGATTTGGTTGGATTGGATGAAATGCCATAGTAAAAAACATTCAGCTTGATATTACCCGTGAAAGTAGCACAAGTTTCTGTTACTTGACTTTTTGATGCTGACGGCAGAGTAGGGGAATATCATGATTTGAACGATTATCCGCTGGTTTATGCAGAATCGGCTTATGGTGCCTATTGGCCAGTATTATCATTGTTGGCGCCGGTTTTTATTCGTTAAAGAATACGCCTGTTGACGCGATTCCTGGATCTTTGTCAGAAATGTGCAATCATCATTAAAAACCCCCCCCCATCTATTCCGCGGTTCAAGCGCCGCAAAAGTAGTGGAAGACCAGCGTGACGTATCCCCAATGACGACGCGATGTGTCCGTTACCGGGCGCTCAAACGTGTAGCGTGGTTGATTCGTTCTTGGGATTCTTATGTCTATGTGATTTTGATGAAGACACCGGACATGATGGCGCGAAGCGAGTGTTGGAGTATTTAATGCAGGTGCGCCGTCCTTTACGAGCAAACGCTGAGGCGCCAATTGGCGGGCCAGATGCAACGGCGTTGCTGGGTGTATTGTATGCTTTGTGGATAAAACCGGTTCAAAACGATTTGAGTCAAACTACGTTCATGCGAAGACGGTCTTGAAAGTATGAAATGCAGACACCAGTGCCTGGCCTCGTCTGAAGTGGCGCCGGATTGTCGGCATGCTTAAAACAGTATCAAAGCTGAGTTGTTAACCCCGATAAAATTACGCGCGCTGAATATGCCCGTGAGCCATATTCAAGAAAGATGCGATTAAACGCGGTAATCAAGAAGTCGGTGCGTCGTCATGAAAATGGCAGAAGCTGAATATATGGTTCGAAGGATCTTTATATACAAAGTGTCGAAGAATAGAAAATGATTCCGCTTGCGTCAGTGAAAGTGGTACCACCACTTGACGATCAAAGATGTGGGCTGAAGTTGTATTGGCCCACAAATGCGGCGCGGTTTGGGCGGACGCTAAAACGGAGAAGGGCGACAGTGGTGGTGGCGTAGTGTTCATGGCGTTTGGTTGAAAATGCCCCAAAAAACCATTGAAGGCGTCCAAAAAAAAAGCCAAAAAACGGAAACACTTAAAGTCCAGTCTGCCAAAAGGCGTTGAAGTTCATACCGTCTATGATCGCCTGATATTGATCGTGCGTTAAATTTATAGGACGAAAGCTTTGCTGGAAGAATTCCTTGTGGATGGCGTCTGGTCTGGTGGTGTTTCTTTTCCATGTACGCTCTTCTTTGGTGGCGATTATCAGTTTGCCGGTGGGATTTTGACGGCTTTCATTGTTTTATGCATTGCAAGCATTAATGCCAAAAACATCAGGTCCCTTGGCGGTATTTGCGATGCATTTGGCGCATGAAGATGGCGCCATTTCGTGGATGATCGAAAAACCTCCATAAGCACATGGAAAAAAGTCGAAATGACCAAGGGAAAACCCGCTGCAAATTGTTCGCTACTGCGGCGACCGAAGTGGGCCGGCTTTATTTTTAGCTGTTGATCATTCACCGTTAGTTTGTGCCTGTGTTTACCTTGGAGTCTCAAGAGGGTCGATGTCTTGGTCCCTTAGCGTATATACCAAAAACCTACGCCATGGCGGCGTCAGCCCGCGTTAGCCATTACCTTAGTGCCTGTATTGATGGGACTTTTGTACGAGGCCAAGGTATCACCAGAACATTAAAAATCCGATTAATCGGAGCGTTTAGTAGCAATTAGATATGCCGGCGTAAAAAAACGGTGTTGAGTTTCCGAAAAGACAACGATTGTGGTGGCGATTGTATTTTTGCCATTGGGAGTGTTGCCTCTCAACAAGCTGCGGCAGTGAGTTATTCCCAAGCTAGACGAAGGCGACTTAATGTAATGCCAACGGCTTATCCAGGATATCCATTGGGCAAGCACGTCAATATTGCAACAAACTAATTAAGCTTGATTGCGACCTTGCCTGGAGGTTGAAAACTGTCTTTGGCAAGTGGTCGTGCGGAAACGGCAACCGATCCTGCGCCGCTGACCATGATAGAAGCTCATACAATTGTTTAAGCCTAAGTCTGAGTGCGAGATGGCCATGGACAAAGCGACAAGATAAAACAAGAATTAGGACCATTAATCAATATTTCCAGCATAACAAACGCTTGGGTTCATGCCGATCAAACGCGCAGCGATATGTTGCCCAAACAGCATTAAAACCGCCTGTGGGTATTAAGGTTTGCTGGGCCTGATCTAAAGGCATTCAAGACATTCGGTTTGCAGTTAGAGGAAAAATCTTTGAAACCAGTCGAAGCCGGCATCGGTTTTATTCTGAAACGCGTGGCAAGGCGGTCGTTATGTCAACATTTTGATATCGATCGAGCAAAGCCTCCCGCTATGGGATGAACATTCAAATGTCAAGAGCTTATCTCGTCGCGGTGGGTGGCATGAATGTCACCCAGATACGCATGAAGTGGGAGCCTATCCGCATTAACGTGCGTTATCCCAGGCATATCGAGATTCACCCGAAGCATTAGGCCCTTTGCCGGATTTTGACGCCCGAATGGTTTACGAATCGCTCTGGAAAGATATTGCGGATGTGTAAATGTGGAAGAAGGCCGCCGGGCTAAAAAGTTGAAAATGCCCTTTGAATGCTGACCTTTTGGACATGAAGGGCGTGGGATATTGGTCCGTTATGTGAAAACGCGCAGAAAATCGTTGGCGGATCAGTGACGTTACCTGCTGGCTACCGTTAAATTGGTTCTGGCCAATATGTGAATACAGTGCAAAACGCGGCAAAGAAAAAGCTGACGTATGTGGCCTCTGACATTGGCGATTATTATTGTCTCTGGTACATCATTTTCGTAACTTTTCTGAAGGTCGCCATCATTATGGGCACATTGCCCTTTGCCAGTGGTGGGCAGTATTGGCTGATGTATTTGTTCTGGCTCAACTTCGTCGGTTGCGGTGGGGTGGTTGCTTTATTGCGTGGCTGGGTTCGCCGGTGAAATCGGCGTCCATATGCTGGTGTATTTGAATCAAAGCGTGGCTGAGACCGCAGCGTAAATGCGCTGAAAAGGGCCGTTTCACCGCTGTGGACACGCTTATCAACGCGGTGCTTCACGGTGCGGTATTGCGGTTCTCCTGTTGATGATGACCGCTGCGGCATTATTATCGGCTTACTGCCTATTTTGTATGGTACTGAACGGGGTCTGAGGTGATGAGTCGAAATCGCCGCGCTAGGTTCGGCGTATGTGAGCGCGGTCGTGCTGACCGTTATTGGTGCTGCCAGCGGTGTATTTTTTATGGAAAAAATCGTCATTTGAAACAGACGTGCTTAATAATCAGTATTAAAAAAGTGTTTTTTCGGAACTTTTAGAGACGTGGATACAAAGAGAGTCCTCTTTGTATTCCGTTTTAAAAAATTATCAATAACGTTTAAAGGTAATAGCATGGAAAATATGAAACTGGGCACTTTCTACATTGGCTTTAGCGCCTCCGTTAACGTATTTGCAACACGCATATGACCATGACATAACCCTTGAAGACGGTGCCATTCTTAATGGCTCAGCTGAACGTTAGAGCTTATTTTCAAGAACCCCAGAAAGTGGTAAGCCTTAAAGTAGTAGAATCTCCAAGGTAAGCCTGTGTCGTTCGTTTTGATCGTTGATTGCGGATAACTAAGAGTTTTCAAAACATGTTACCTATGTAGCGCCGGACAGTTATACGGTTCTTTGGAAAGCAATGGGCCGAAGAAATGGCATATGATGAAAGGTTCTTAGGATTTTATGCAGCACTAATTAGACATTTAAATGTTGAGTTAAACGGCCTATTAGATTTATCTTTTCAGCTTTAATTCAGGCCTTTAATTTAGGAAAAATAGGAGACTGCAACGTTAACGAACTGGGATATATCTCGCAAATTACTGACACGTTGGTTGTTGTATTTGGTATATCAAGCGTTGTTGGGGGGCTATTGCATTTTGTTTGTTCGTCAGGCAGTCTGCTTTATTGAGTCGTATAAAAGGGTATGTACGAGAGGTGCACTGATTGGTTGCCGCGACGATAGCGTATCTTTATCCTCGTCGGCGGGACCGATGTAAAGGTCTATGGCTCATGTTTGACCCTTATGATGGTCTCTATCTATTGGGATCGGCCTGCGCGGCAGTACCTTGATCGCTAAGATTGGTTATTGCTTGGTGATCATAGCTCAATTTACCTTGGGTCGATCGTGCCTTCAGTCTGTGGCCATTTCTCGCCTTTCAGTAATTGTCGCTTCCTTGGCATAGCCACGTTTATTATTCGTTTTCACTCACGGGTCATGCGACGGCGCAAGCTTGTATTATCAGAATTATTTTCTTTGCTCAGAATTTAATCGCTGCTTGGTGGTTAGGGCTTTTGTTTTCCTTTGTGTTAGTCATACGAAGTGCAACGACAGAGAGTCAAACAAGTGTTGAGCATTTCGGTAAACTGCTGCCTTACGCGGTGTGGATTTGATTGTGTGTTGGTGCATGATGGTTTCATATTGACAGGGTGGCAGGGCTTGTTTTCGGACAGATTATGGCTTTTGGTTGCTGGTGAAGCTTGCTCTTTGGTCGTGGCCAATCTTAGTGAGGCGGGGCCCCCCTACCACAAGTGGATTCTTGTACCGTTAATATTAGAAGCGCGCAAACAAACGCTTTATACAAAAAATCTATTTAATGGAAAAAATGATCGCTTCTTTCCAATTCTTGGGTGGCACGGCGATATTTTACGATCGTTGTGGTCCTCCAATGCATTAATTAGAAGTGTATTTAAAGTTATGTTGTTAGGTTAAAAGTGATGGAGAGAAGAATTGAGACAAATAAAATTGTTTCATTGTTTGTTTGCTTGTGTTTGTTAGCCAGACGCTGCCCTCTTGTGGCCGGTCCAATGGACCACATCACCAATGCCGTTTTTCCTCTGCTGTTTGCACTCCCGGTCGGCCATAAGCGTCGTTGGGAGAAATAGGTCTGTTGGGAAATTCCACTCCATCAGCGATCTTCAAAACATGTGGTTACGAATACTTTAGATTGTTGCAGAAATACCACCCCACCCATGTTCCGATGAGCTTTTGCATGTCGATGGCCGCCATTATGGATCCCACCATGGGATGTCATTCATGGCTCTTCAACTGAGGTCAGGGATACTAACCTAATTCAACAGGCGGCCACCGCGTGGTTCCTCTTTTATTATCGAAACCTCCGATTAATCGCCTAAATTATTGGATGAGTCCGTCGTTTCGTCGGACGCTCCAAACGCCACTAAGCGTTATTTTAATCTTATCCACACAGGGATAACGTTCTGTTCTGGATGCTCTAAAAGAATTTCATTGGAACAATTATGTCTTTTATTCATTGCGCAATTGGGTTGCACCTGCAAGTGGTGTTGTTGTTAATACAAGTAAAGGAAGTTAGGTGATGACAATAATCCCAAACCTTCCACACGAAAGAGCTGAATTAAATCATCGAGCGGTTACATGCTTTAGCCGTCTGTCAGGTTTGTTATTGGTGGCTTCTGCCATGCTGCTTTAACGATCCATTCCTTTTCAAAAAAATGCGTTGCAAGTGCCAATTAAGCCCAGTCTTTAACTCAGTTATCTGGGAAGTCTTTGATTTAAGCATTGATTATAAAACTATTAATTTTACCGGAACCACCTGCTAGAGCAACGGTCATTTAATTCAGCTGGTTTCCCGGACCCTGGTTACCTGGAAAGAATGGGTGAAAACGGTCACGCTAAGAGTAAAAAAATACCTTGATTCATGGACACTCTTTTGCAACTGGCATGGATGATTTTTTACCGACCAGAAATGATGGCGTTCCGGCCTTAGTTTTGCGGCATCAAACCGGAGAAAACATTTCGGAAATACATTTCCTTAAGCAAAGTGGTACCTATTGTATCACCAGTCATCAGGTTTTCAAAGAGCAAAAACGGGAGCGTATGGCGCGATTGTTATAGACCCTAAAAGAAGCAACCCCGTTCGTAATTTGATCGGGAGCATGTCATTCATGCTGTCGGACTGTCGGTGGAGCGCCAGAAAAAAATATATGGCCGGAATCTTGAAGGGAAAGCAATTCAGACTATTACAATTACAGTGAAAAAACGGGACGTCTGATTTGTTTTTCTTGATATTCAAAAAAACAGATTGGTGAACACTTGGAAGAAAGGCCGCGCTCCCATGTGAATCAGGAGCGTTATGAGTGACCGAGATTATTTCTTTGATGGGTCACGGGCGCCACCTATTACG